>Ga0233346_1000002_pt1 | contig 36708 bp, 28 predicted proteins | sample GEONDECOMP289_FD_180698 | JGI IMG/M metagenome (GOLD analysis project Ga0233346, IMG submission 180698) | Leaf litter microbial communities from Shasta-Trinity National Forest, California, United States - GEON-DECOMP-289 | ecosystem: Environmental > Terrestrial > Plant litter > Unclassified...
ACGGAGGGCGGGCCCCACTGGGCAATCATTTATTTTTTTTGGTTATTTTATTACAATAAAATAACCAAAAAAAATATAGGAAACCAAATCTACGGGGGCTTTTTAAGCATTAAACTCCTGTAAGTAGTAGGATCCTCAGAGACTACACGCGAAATACCTTAGTAAATGTTATATTTAAAGGTAAAGATATAGTCCAGCCGTTAGTGAAAATTAACGGATAAACGTATGCCAGCTATGATTGGAGGGTTTGGTAATTACTTGTTACCGTTATTAATAGGGGGTCCAGATATGGCATTCCCTAGACTTAATAACATAAGTTTCTGATTATTACCACCTAGTTTAATATTATTCTTATTTGCTAGTGGTATAGAAAATGGTGCGGGTATTTAACTGTGCTCGAGTAGTAAGTAATTACTATGTAGAATATCACCGTATGCTGGAAAACCCTTAATGCTTAAGTACTTGTCAAAAGCGAGTAAACCTTAATAAGTTTAAGGACAATCAGCAGGAAACCTACTTGAGACTGTTGTCTAAGTAGGATCCTCAGAGACTAAACGTGATACATCCTTATATTAAAAAGGATGAAGATATAGTCCATGCTTATATGAAAATATGAAAATAAATAAACTTTATACTATTACTATTGAAGTTAAAATGGAATAATATAACAAAGTTTTCCTTTTATTTAAAGAGGTAACGAGTTTTTATTGCAATATATAATTACCCTTTTTTAACTTCAACCCTCTAATGTCCCAGGGTGTATAATAGTAATAATATAGTGAATATCTGACAGTTATTCATAAAATATCCAGAGTTTGTTATTCTTTAAACTCAATGGTTAATTACACTAATGCTGATACTCAAAAAGAAGATATTCTTAACGATAACAAAGGAAAAGCAGGTGTTTATCGCTGAACAAATATAGACTCGGGAAAAATGTATGTAGGATCCAGTGTAGACCTATATCGTAGATTTATGGACTATTACAATATAAAATATCTTACTAGAGCAGCTAAATCTAGTTTAATTTGTAAAGCTTTGCTAAAACACGGTTATTCTAAATTTAACCTTGATATATTAGAATTTTGTAACCCTTCCGATGTAATAACCAGAGAACAATATTATATCGATAATTTAAAGCCAGAGTATAACATATTAAAGGTAGCGGGTTCACTATTCGGTTATAAACATACTCAAGAGTCTCTGGCCAAAATGAAGGAAATAGCTCTTAATCGTTCCGATGAAACCAAAGCTAAGTTAAGAGAGGCAGCATTAGGTAAAACCTATAAACATACAGAAGAAACTAAAATTAAATTGAGAGACGCAATATTGGGAAAAAAACATACCAATGAAACTTTGGAAAAATTAAGTTTTATTCAATCTAATAGAATAAAACACCCTGTAGCAGGTTTCAAGTTAAAAGTTGCTGATATCCAAACTGGTGATACTTTCTTATATTATTCTTTACGTATTGCAGCCAAAGAGCTTAACAGTAATCACGTTACATTAAGTAATTATGTAAAAAATGGAAAAATTTTCCGGGATAGATATCAGTTAACTAAAAGTACTTCTTAACGGTAAAATGAGAACTCCCAAGATAGAGGCTCTACATAGAATGATTGACTGGTTAAATGCTAGATCAACTTCAACTTCAAAACTTTCATCCAATAACCTTAAATTAACTAAATTAGAACTAGATACTAGTCATTTAGGGGATAACCCTTGGTTAACAGGGTTTATTGAAGCAGATGGTAATTTTTATAGTAATTTTAGTATTAATTCACATGGTATAGCAGAAGAAATAAGACATTACATGAGAATCTCTCAAAAAGCAGTATATGGTAAAAAGTCTAATCTCTTTAATGAAGACTATTCTAATAAACCTATAATGGAAAAAATTAGAGAATTTCTTGATGTTAAATCTGTGAATGAAATAAAAAGAACTTTCTAAAATTTTTTTATTATTATATATAATAATAAAAAAAATAATGCGCCACCCTAGGTGGGGCGGGCTTAAGTTTGGGTCCCGCCTATGCTTCGCAAGGCGGGGGGCCCCAAACTAGAGAAGAATTTGTAGAGTTAGTGTATGAAGTTAGAACAAGTAAAAAGAGCTCTAGTGAAAAACTAATAGCTTACTTGTCTAAATACCCCTTATTTAGTTCTAAACATCAAGATTTTTTATCTTGAGGTGAAATACATAAAATAAGATTATCTAAAATACACAAAACTCTAGATGGTACTAAGAGATTAATTTTACTAAAAAATAGCATGAATACCTTAAGAACTCAATATAATTGAGATTCTTTAAATAGATTTTATACTATTTAAAGTAATTAGGGATAACAAATATGAAACTGGAAAATGTTTATTTTAAACCGACAGGTTGAACACTTTACCCACCTTTAGCCGGAATACAAAGTCATAGTGGACCTAGTGTAGATCTAGCTATATTTGCTTTACACTTAGCAGGTATAAGTAGTCTTCTAGGAGCTATAAACTTAACCTTTATTGGGCACCTATTTCTTTTACGCGTTAACTATGCAAGCTATATAAATAAATTTAACCAATATCTTTTTGGATCTAAAACTAAAAGTAGCTTATCTTTAAAAGCTAATTATAGTTGTAAATCTAATGGTGGAGGCGGTCCAGACCCAGAGATGGAACCAGAAAAGCCAAAACCTGAAAAGAAAGATAATAATAAAAAAGTGAATTCATGACCTGTTATTTTAGGTAGAAAAGGTAGTAACCTTTATGCTCATGAGTTAGCAAAAGCTCAAATTAAAAAAGGTACACCTGTAACAGTAGGGGTATTAAATGAAATATTAGCTTACTCTAATATTCTAGTTAGTGAAGATACACTAAATTCTTTAATTACTATGGCTAGATTTGTTTTTACTGATTTAGATAAAAAAGAAACTAGACGTTTAATTGATAATAAACTAGGTTTACCTCATAGTAAAATACAACAACGTGGTATTTATATCTTTACTTGTACAGATACAAATGAAAAGTATGTTGGTTCATCCTCAGAGTTAGCTTTGAGATTAAGAGGCTATTTAAATAAAACGCACAAGAATTCTGGGAAATTAATTCCTCTAATTGAAGAAAAAGGTTTATCTTGTTTTAAATTAGAAGTAGTTTGTTTACCCTATTACGCTGAGTTTAAACCTGAAATAGTTTTAGAACAATATTTTTTATTGGACCCTTCTTTTAATTTAAATACTATAAAGGTTTCAAATAATCCTAGTGGATCTACAGCAAAACCTTTATACATGTATAACAGAGATAAATCTATACTTTATTATTTTACTACGCAACAAAAAGATTTTATATCTAAACTTAATATTAGCCATTTCACATTCACTAAACACCTAACTAAGGGTACTTATTATTTAGGTAAATATTTATTTTTGAGAGAACAAGTAGATACAGCAAAGGTTACAAACATGCTTCTACCTGATATAGCTCTAATGTTACAAAAAGATAGAATTAATTTTAATAAAAATAAAGCCGTTAATAGTTCAAGTAAATCTGTGATATTAATGGATGTTGAAAGTAAAGAAGAAATTCTTTTTGAAAGTTTAGGTAAATGTATGGAATATTTTAAAAGTAAAAACATTCCAGCATCTCAAAAAACATTGGTTAAACATTTGAACACAAATATAGCTTATCTGTCCCCGAAGGGGAAAGGATATATCTGTAAATCTTCCCTCTAACCACCAAAAGTGGGGGAGGGACAAGATAAAGTATAGTTATGTGTAATAGAATTAGCAATACATAATGGGGTTTATATAAAACTTCTAACTATATGCTGGAACAGCATAAGTGTTCATAGGTTTAAATTATTTATAACCGGATAAACCATGCTCAATCAGCAGGAAACCAACAGATGTCATTAGATAATCTTAGTAGGATCCTCAGAGACTACACGTTAGACACCGTATCTAAACAGTTTGTTGTTGTGCATAAGCTCATACTATAGTAGAGCATAAGTGCCTGTTTCGCTTTTCTTTTTTTTATAAAAAAAGTAATAGAATATAGAGGCAGACAACATATAATAGATGCGCTGAAGATATAGTCCGCAATATTGGTTGTATCTTGATGTGTTCAAGATATAATCATTAAGTGTCATTACTACTGTACTTAATATGAGAAGTCCAGGTATAAGACTGCATGAGAAGCGATAGTTTACGCTAATTTGTGCATAAGAGCCAAACTCCGGGGACACCCTAAAGCTTATGGTACCAAACTATAGTCGAAATGCTATAAGTGGCTGAACTAATTACTCAGGTATGGTAACAAGCCATAAGATGAGTGAAAACGAAATGGGTAATCGCGGATCTAAGTCAGCAATATGTGAAAGTATTGCTGTAAAAGAGCAACGAGTAGACGGTTCTTCAGTATACTTAATACTGTAAGGTGTACTCTAGTCGCCGGGAAAACCGGTTCTGGGGTGAAACTATATGCTAGTTATTTAGGTTTAAGTGATAAATACACTATTTAGTATAAAACTTTTAAGTTACTAGTATGTAGATCTTCATACCTCCAAATTTATATACAATTAAAGTGATATAAATGAGTAAAACGAAATATACTACCCGTGCTAATAAAATAAACCCTGATTTTGTTACAGGTTTCTGTGATGCAGAGTCATGTTTTAGTTTAGTTATTAGCAAAAACCCTAGACATAATTTAGGTTGAAGTGTGAAATTAGTATTTAATATTCATCTTCATTCTAAAGATATAGATCTTTTATATCTAATTCAACGTTTTTTTGGTGTAGGTAATGTAAGCCTTCATGGTGATACTGCACTATACCAAGTTATAAAACTAAGAGATTTAGCTTGTGTTATTGAACATTTTAATAACCATCCTCTAAAAACTCAAAAGTATGCTGATTTTTTATTATTTAAAAAGGCATTTTACATAGTAAAGAGTAAAGAACATCTTACTAAGGATGGTCTCTTAGATCTTATTAGTTTAAGAGCTACCCTTAATAAAGGTTTACCTGAAAGATTAGAGACTGCTTTCCCTAATATTATTCCAGTAACAAGACCTGAAGTACCAAAAACTACTTTAGAGTTAAATAAGTCAGAAGTTAAACACTGAGTGGCTGGTTTTGTGACAGGTGAAGGTTGTTTCTTTATTAAAACAAGTAAATCTAAAACACATAAATTAGGTACGAGCGTTACTTTAAATTTCATTATAGTTCAAAATATACGTGATGCTTATTTAATGGAAAGCTTTGTACAAATTTTTGGTTGTGGTTCTTTCTCTATTGCAGAAAAGTCAGGTATTGCTAGATTTACTGTGTCAAATTTTTCTGACATAGTAAATACTATTATACCTACTTTTGAGGAATACCCTATATTGGGGGAAAAAGCTAAAGATTTTGAAGATTTTAAAGAAGCATCTGGCCTTATTAAATCTAAAGCTCATCTTGATAAAGAGGGTTTAGATAAAATTATCTTAATTAAATCCAGAATGAATTCTAAAAGAGAGTTATAGTAAGTAGTATAGAATTATTATATATAAAGGGTTATATCTGAACTATTTTGTATCATTTTCTTGCGGAGCAGCTAGGCAGAGCTCTGCCTTTTTCTTGGTTATGCTCCGCAAGCCATTATATATAAAATAATAAAAAGATAGTATCATAGTTTTGGAACTTATTTTTATTACTGCTAAAAACAGTCTTAACACTACGTGTTAGATAAAGAAGAAAGACAAAACTTAGCCTCTAGGCGTCTGAGACCTGGTTATAAAAACCCAAATTTATTTGTTTTTTTTTATTAGGGGGCTCTGGACAACCCTTTATATGATTTAACGGTGGTTAAATATAGCCCTAGATTAAAGTTACTACATTTAGGTAAGCAATTATCAATATAGGCTTGTTATTATCATAATAATATTAAGTATTATAGGATAAATGCTTATTGTTTTGTAGAACGAAATTAGCTTTATTTGGATGAGCTGTAATAGTTACAGCTGTATTATTATTATTTTCATTACCAGTACTTGCCGGTAAAATTGTGCCGGCTTTAAATTTGGCTAATTGCTGGAAACTGTGTAACATTAATTACACAGAATCAGCAGGAAACCTATTAAGTTTACACTTTTTAGGATTCTTCAGAGACTACGCGCCAGAGTTTATTTGTTGTATTGGTTTAGGTTTAAGTACAAAAAGAGTTTTACATAACGAATATTGTTTACTTGCTAATTCTTCGTATATAGAAAAAGTATCTCACTTTTCTTTGTCCTCCAGGTTAGAAGCAAGTAAAACACCAAAACTAAAGGGTGAAGATTTGAACGCAAATTTTGCCTACTATTTAGCAGGTCTTATAGAAGGAGATGGTACAATACATGTACCAATAAGCGAAAGATCTGCTAAAGGTAGCCTTAATTATCCTTCTATTCAAATAGTTTTTCATTTGAAAGATTTACCCTTAGCTCTATTAATTCAAAAAGAAATAGGACACGGATCTATTTCTAAGAAAAAAAATCAGAATGCTTATATATACACAGTTAATAATATAGAAGGTCTCTTTTTGTTAGTTGATCTACTTAACGGTAAAATGAAAACTAACAAAATTTATGCTTTACATAGATTAATAGATTGATATAACCAGTATAAAAACACTACTTTTGAAAAAAAGGGGCTAAATACTGATTCTATGTCATCTAATGCTTGATTATCAGGGTTTATAGAAGCAGATGGTCAATTTTCAATTAGAAGTACCGAAACCGGTAAATACCCTAGAATAGAATGTAAGTTTGAAATAAGTCAAAGACAAAAAGATCAAAATAAAAGAGATAATATATTTTTTTTAGAAGAAGTTGCTCTTATGTTTAAATCTGTAGTAAAACATACTAGAAGTGAGAGTGATAACCCTCAATATAGAGTTAGAACTACAAATTTAGCAGGTAATATGGAAGTTGTTAATTATCTTACTAAATATCCTTTATTTGGTACAAAATATTCAGATTATATGGATTGAGAGAAGGTTGCCATGCTATTTGCTAAAGGCTCTTTTGATCATAAACTTAATATGGACTATGTAAAACAAATTAAAACTAAGATGAATGATAACAGAACGATTTTTGTATGGGATCATTTACAAAACTTTTACAACTTAAATAAATAAAAGATAGTCCCAACATACACGTGAGTGTATGGGAGTTTGCTCTAAGTTTATTCGTTGTACATTCTACAATGTAATAAGTTTCTAAGGTATGGGCTGCTGATCCATATCCGAAGGATATGGATACGCTGGCCCAACCATAAGACAATGTCTTGCAAACCAAGAAAAAATTTTGGCAATTACTATGGTTCTTACAGACCGTAATTTTAATACATCATTCTTTGAAGCCGCAGGTGGTGGTGATCCTATATTATACCAACATCTTTTCTCAAGAGTAGTATTTGAAGATTATTTGATATTATCTACATTATTTATTTTTCCTAGTCTTAGCCCATCAATCCTTAAAAGACATATGTCTAATTCTAATCTACTTAACCATGATTTTTATTTTTCTGCATTTTATGAAAAATTCAATACACATTTGCCAAATAATAAAATTCCTTCAGAAAATTTTTTAACTTGATTAGTAGGTTTCACTGAAGGAGAAGGTTCTTTTATAGTGAACAATAGAGGAGATTTGGCGTTTGTTATTACACAAGCTACAATTGATAAACAAGTTTTAGAGTTTATACAAGAAATCCTTGGATTTGGGAAAGTTATACCTCAATCGGCTATAACTAGTAGATATGTAACACAAAATAAGAAAGAAATAGACATTATAATTAGTATATTTAATGGTAATCTTGTTCTACCTAAAAAACAAGAAAGATTTGATCTTTTTGTTAAAGGGTTTAATAAATGAGTTACTAAAGGTAGAATAGTATTAGAACCGGTGGTAATTAAGAATAGACCTATTTTTCCTAGTTTAAATGATGCATGATTTGCAGGATTTACTGACGGAGAAGGTTGTTTTACTTGTTCAATAGGTGAAAAAAAAGGATTTAGTTTCAACTTTAATATTTCTCAAAAGTGAGAAATAAATCGAAAAATATTAGATTATTTCTGTGTTTTATTTAAAGGCGGAATTGTTTCTAGACATTCAGAAGAGAATGTTTATGAATTTAGATTAGGAGGAGTAAACAATTGTAAAAAGGTTTTCTCTTATTTTGATAACTATACATTATATACTAAAAAGTCTTTATCATATAAATTATGAAAAGATATTCATAATAGTCTTGTTAATAAAGATCATTTAGATGAGTCAAAAAAACGGGAGATGGTTGAAAAAGTTAAAATGATAAATAAATCAAGTAATCTTTAAATACGACGGGAAAAAAAGTCAAGGTTTAACGTGTAAGTTATGACACTATGAGGACAGATGTAAAAAGATATAAGATCTTAAATAGTGAATGTTTTAAAAACATACCTTAGATTTAGTTAATATTTAGCTATTATTACTTGCAACTCTTAAGTTCAAAGTTTATATATCTTTATAAATATAAGGAAAAGTAATATAAATATTAGCAATGCTAGTGTTAACGGTCAATAAGTTTCTCATTTAAAGACCGTCGGTTATTTAAGTGACCGCTACAGACTGGTTCACTGGTGGGTAGCTGAAATGCTGCTTAATGTACAGTCGGTTTCTTCTATCATATATATATAATACACAAGCCCGGAGTTTAAACTACCGGTACCTGGATTTAACAAGAGAGTTTAAAAAAGTTAAATTTGAAGAAATGGATTCTTCGGACATCCAGAGGTTTACATTTTAATTATACCAGGTTTTGGTATAATTAGTACAGTTATTTCTGCTAGCTCTAACAAGAGTGTGTTCGGATATTTAGGGATGGTTTATGCCATGATGTCTATTGGAGTTTTAGGATTCCTTGTTTGAAGTCAATGGCTGGCTTTCCTTATAGGTGACTATAAGGTAATAAATTCCACTGTAGGCTGGAACGGCTACCTTTTTTTGTTTCTATTTACTATAGCTAGTATTAGCATTATATGCTATACAAAATTAGGAAATTTATTAGATACTTTTTATAGTTTAAATGCTAATAGAAATGCCCAATCAGCAGGAAACTTATGTTCTTTAAACCAGGACAAAATAGGATCCTCAGAGACTATACGTGGAAATACTTATGATTTATTCAAAAAAAACTTTGCTTATTATTTTAATGAAGAGTTTAAACAAGACAATATTTGATTATCGTGATTTATAGGATTTTTAGAAGGCGATGGTGCAATATTAGAACACAAGGGTAGACCTTTTTTAGTTATTACTCAAAAAGATGACACGGTTTTACACGAAATATTTGAAAATTTAAAAGTAGGTAAAGTTAAACATTTTTATGACAATAATGGTAATAGGAAATATTCTAGATATATAGTATCCGATAATCAGGGTATTTTTTTATTATATTTATTACTAAATGGTAATCTTGTGTTACAATCTAGAGTTAATCAGTTAACTAAATGAAACAGTGCATTAAATAATGCAAGTAGATTTAATTACTCTTTATTTTATAATAAAGAAGTGCCTATAAAAATAGAAATCCTTAAAGAACCTAGTCTGAATGATGCATGATTATCTGGTTTTACAGATGCTGAAGGTTGCTTTTCTGTAAAAATAGGTAATGAAAAAAAAGCGTTTTATGTACAGCTTCTATTTATTTTAGATCAAAAAAATGAAGAGTTTGTTTTAAATAAAATAGCTTTATTATTTAATACAGTAACTAAAGCAAAACTTAAAACCATTAATAAATATATAAAAATTAAAAATTTAAATAATTACACTAATAATATGTTTAGATTATCTATTTCTTGTAATGATAGAAAAAAACCAACTATTTATAATATTTGTAATTATTTTAATATATATCCATTGAAAACTAGTAAAAACCAATCTTTTAAATCATGAAGTGAAATAGTTGAAATTGTTGTAAACAAGCAACCTTTATCACCAGAAGATTTAAAGGTTGTTAGAAAATTAAGACATAATATGAATTTTTTTACAATTGAAAATAAGTCATTAGGTTATGCTAATAAATCATAAGTATAAGATATAGTCCACTTTTTACTAGTAAAATTAGAAAACTGGTAAAATAGGGCATCACATGTATACAGTTGGTTTAGATGTAGATACAAGAGCTTATTTCACAGCTGCTACATTAATTATCGCCGTTCCAACTGGAATTAAAATTTTCTCTTGATTAGCAACATGTTACGGAGGATCTTTACAATTAACACCTTCAATGTTATTTGCTTTAGGTTTCATTTTCATGTTCACAATTGGGGGATTATCAGGAGTTGTTTTAGCGAACGCTTCTCTTGATATTGCATTCCACGATACAGTTTTGATGTTTTTTTTACTCGGTATTTTTATACCTAGTTTCTTATATATGACTAGTACAGGATCAATTCTGTCTAGCCTTAATTTTAATAATGACCACAATGTAAGTGATATTTTTAATAAAAATATCTATAATCAATATATAAAAATATTTTGAGTTGGTTTAATGGATGGTGATGGTAGTATTCAAGTTAATCATTGACGTGAACAATCACTGCAATACAGACTAATTATTAAATTATCTAATATTAAATCTAACTATAATATGTTAATTGAAGTTGCCAAGGTAGTAGGAGGAACGGTAAGAATCACAGGTAAAGGTGCAGATGTTATTTGAGTAGTTAATAAAAAGCAAGAAGTTGAAGAAATTATAAAAATTTATGATACTTATCCACCTTTAACATCCAGAAAAATATGTCAACTAGCATTTTTAAAAACATGTTTAGTTAATACCTCGGTAGAAACTTATTTATTAAATCGAAAGCTTAAATATGATAAACAGTTAACTATTATAAAATCTAATTTTAATTTAAACCTTCCTAGCTATTTTAAAGAATGATTATCTGGTTTTATAGAAGCTGAAGGTTGTTTTTCAATAAGAAAATCTAATAACCATTCTTTTTCAATAGGGCAAAATGATGATTTTTACTTAATAGATGCGATTAAACAGTATTTTGAAGTAACGAATAAACTTAGAAATACTTATGGTAAATTCTATTCTATAGAAGTATATAAAAAGGAAGTATTATTAAAAATCATCACTCATTGTACTAACTACCCTTTATTAGGTGAAAAGTTAGAGTCGTTAAAAAAATTTCGTCAAAAGCTTCTTTAGTAAGTGTCGTGTTGTCTTGTCACCATGAAAAAATTTCATACATTTTTCGGTAATATTTAAGTAAAATCTTAACCATTGCTAACGGTGAAGTCTTATACGTTTTCTCAATGCGGAAAATATAACTAAAAAATATAAGATAATACCGTGGAAACCAAAGCTAATATCAATACTAAATAAATTTATCTTTTTTTTTATTTATAGTTTAACAAATTTGTTAGTTAGTAGGATCTGTAGAGACTAAACGTGACAATCGAAAGTTTATTAAGTTAAATAATTAGATAAGTTATAGTCCGATCCATTGCGTGAGCAGTGCTGTATGTGCAAATTGTATTTGTAATGGAAGTGTGTAAAATTGACTTACTACGTTGTAGCTCACTTCCACTATGTTTTAAGTATGGGTGCTGTGTTTGCATTATATGCTGCATGATATTTCTGAATCCCTAAAATATTAGGGTTAGATTATAACAAAATGTTAGGAAAAGTACATTTCTGAATATTATTTATTGGGGTTAATGTAAAGGGAAGAATGTCTTTTTTTGACACAAGAAAGACGGCAGGCAAGAGATTTAATCATGATTACAAAGGTCCTGGTGGTTCACCTAACGATAATTTTGTTATGTTTTTTTATAACGTTGTAGAAAGTAAAAGAGCTATTTATAATGCTTTAAGAGGAAAATCGGGAGTATACTTATTTATAAATAATATAACTAAAGATTTATATGTGGGGAGCAGTATTACTTTATCTAAAAGAATGACTTCTCACTTTTACCATGCAAATTCTGATAAGGCTACAAAGATAGTATTAACTAGAGCAATGAGAAAGTATGAATTAAAAAATTTCTCTCTAGGTATACTAGAAATTTGTGCTTCAGATACAATAGTCTGTTCGGATTTAGAACAAAAATGAATGGATTATTATAAACCTAGATATAATGTCTTAAAAGTTGCAGGTAGTTCTTTTGGTTATCGTCACTCAATTGATACTATTAATAAACTAAAAGAGCTTTTCAAAAAAGAAAGTCACCCCAAATACGGTACCACTACTTCCCCTGAAATAATAAATGCCATTGCTCAGGGTATTAAAGAATTTTACCTTACTCGTAATCATCCATCTAAAGGTTTAAAAGGTAAACTTTCTCCTCAGTATGGTATTGGTGGTAAATCTGTTTTTTGTTATAACCAAAAGGGTGAAGAATTAATATTTCCATCCATTAATGGTGCTAAACAACATTTCAAAGTTAGATGAACACTTATAAAAAAAAGTCTAGACACCGATCAACGAGTAGATTTAAATGGAGAACCGTGAATTATACAATCTCTTCCACGTTCACCTCGTCAAAAATAAACCCCATTAGCCCCTCCCAATCTTTCTATATGCTGGAAACTCTCACAAGGCTTAAGTACTCAACCGTTATTATATAATTGGTAAGTAAAAATCTTAAGTATATCTAGACAATCAGCAGGGAACCAACGGATAATATTAGATTATCTTAGTAGGATCCTCAGAGACTACACGAAAGAAAAGTTATACGGTATTAGCAGTATAGCTTAAGATATAGTCCACGTTTATATGATAACAAGTTTATCCTATTTTTTGTAATGTAACATTCTTCCCTCAACATTTCTTAGGTCTGCAAGGTATGCCTAGAAGAATAAGTGATTACCCAGATGCATTCTCAGGATGAAATTTAATAAGTAGTTTTGGTTCTATAATAAGTGTAGTAGGTACTTTATTATTCTTATACATTGTATACGTACAATTAGTTGAAGGAAAAGCTACTTCAAGATACCCATGATTAGTACCACAATTCTATAGTGATAGTTTACAAACATTCTTAAACAGAAGTTACAATTCTTTAGAGTGAGCTCTTAGCAGTCCACCTAAACCTCACGCTTTTGTAAGTTTACCTTTACAAAGTAACATAAAGGGCTTTTAATGCTAGGGTTACATAATCCACCTAAACCTCACGGGTTTGTAACTCTACCTTTAAAAAGTAGCTTCGAGTTAGATAATATTATTTTAGAGGTAAATAGAATGCTCCCTCAACTTGTGGGGTTTATAGAACAATTCAACAATATAGTTAGTCAACATGGTATTAATGTAGTAACAGATGCTCAAGGTAATATGTCTATGGATGTTCCAGCTAGCATGTCTGAAACTTCTTACATGAATATTAGCAATAGATTAGGTATTGTTGATCGTTTAATAAACAATCATGGTACTTCTATAAATGATTTAATTCAAAAAGGGTTGAGCATAGAACAAGAAATAAAACAATCTGATCATAATTATACGTCACAGTTAAGTGATCAGATAGAAAAATTTAAGAAATTAAATGCTTCATATAAACATTAAATTGTTTATTTAAGCCTTGCTATGACTGACTTAACTGTTCTTTTGTTTTTACCTATGTGTAAAAACAAACTAATTAGTATTAAATATATTAATCTGCTATATGTATTTATCTTATAATCTAAGATAGATACATAAGGGATATGCAGTAGATGGTTCTACATTTTGATTGCAGATCGAAAATTCGGGGTTCGATTCTTCCATATCTCTTTTTACTTTATTTTTTTTTAGAGCTGACCTGCTCTTTTTAGCTTTTTTTCTAATACAAAAAAAAACTAAAATACGAATTATTTATTATTAATACGCTTATTTGTATGAACGTATAACGAAAAAGGTGATCCTTGTTTTATTTTATCATTAATGGTTTTACTGTTATTATGTTTTTTATTATTTAATAATTATAATAAAATCTGTATAAGAAAACCCTAACTAGATAAATATTATTTAAAGTGGTATGTTAGGTCTGTTATTAAACTACCCTAAATAGGGTTGGACGGGTCTTTCTACAAGTTTAAATAAAGGGAAAAAATAGCGATTAAATTCTTTTTATGTTTTTTTTTTCTTTTACTCTAAAAGAAGACAAAAATGTATCTAGGTTTACTATTTAGTGGTGCTGCCTCTGTGGTAAGGCATTAATAGCTTTTACTTTTTACATCATCTACTCTTTATCTCATACACTTTGGCTGGTTTAACCTTAGTTAACCCTAAGTAGTTTAAACTAATAATAGGTAATTTGCATATATAAATCTGCAGTGTTCAGTAACCTAAATAAATTCTTAAGTTCAGTTTCATGGTAAGACTGAAACAACTATAAATTACTTACCTGCTGCGTAACTAGTTTGGGTTGATTATATATAGAATTTTCTTTCTTTTTTTTTTCTTAGAGTATGTATATAGAAAGATGTTATGGCAAAAAAAAGCCTAAAAAAAGCCTAGAAAGAAAATGTGCTATGTTTAAAAATGCACCATTAAAATATCGATTACTAAAAACTCATATCTCTAACTAAAATTAGACCTTTGTACAAAAAAAATGATATACTTTCCAACTTTAATATCTATTATAGAAGTATTATTAGTAACTGTTCCCGTTTTATTAACAGTAGCTTATGTAACTGTAGCTGAAAGAAAAACTATGGCCAGTATGCAAAGAAGATTGGGACCTAACGCCGTTGGTTATCTCGGATTACTTCAAGCATTAAAAGGCAAAAACATAATTAGACATTATCATACAACAAATAGATTATACAATTTAAACGATACGCCAAATAAAGTGAAATGTAAGGCTGAAGCCGTACATTTAGAAGCTATAAAAGAATTATATAGAGATAGAGTTGCTCCAGTAAAAATTTTTGATAATGATTTAATAGCAACTTGCTCTAATTTTTTAGATCTAAAAGAAAGATCTTTATTTTTACAAGATTTAGAAGATAAAGGTGGAATTTATTTAATACAATATAAATATGACTTAAACATATATTACATAGGAAGAACTAAAAAATATTCAAATAGATTTAGATCTCATATTAAACACAAATTAACTGATAGATTTCATGTTTTCGCTAATATAGTTGGATGAGATTCCTTCAAATTTTCTATAGTTGAGATTTGTTCTCATGAAGAGCAAGGAATGAAAGAAAATGCTTATTTACAAGAATATTTGCCCTTATTAAACACTAACTTTGTATCTAACTATACTGAAAGTAAAGTATACACATCTTTATGAGATATATTAGAGTTAAATCGTTCTGAAGATGTATTAAATAATAATGGAATTATTCCTGTTTATGTATATAAATATTCTAATTCTAATTTAGATAAAACCTATGTATTGTACAATAGTATCAATAAGGCTAATGAAGATACAAAGGTAAGTCGGGTTACAATAAAAAGATATATTAATACAAACGTACCTATTAAAAATTTATTATTTTATAGTAAACCTGTTGATAATTTTGTATCTACAAATGAATTAATTAAAAATACATCCAAAGGGTTTAATCTATATTCTTCTAGTCCTAAAGAGGTTTGAGTATATTCATTACCAGTTACTCATACGGCTAACTTAAACGAACCTGTTAAAGAGCTAAAGGTACAATACTTTATTTCAAGGGCAAAAGTGTGTGAGTATTTAAATGTTTCTTATAAAAATATTAATTCTTATGTAGATAATTGAAAACCCGGAGGCTTACAAGGGTATTATTTATTCAACCAACCTTTAAATGAAAAGGAAGTCCAAGATTTAATAGAATTAATTTCAATAAAAGTTCCAGAGCATAAAACTAAAGTTTGAGCTTATGAAGCTAAAACACTTAAGTTAATAAATAACTCCCCTTTTGATAGTATGAATAAAACTGGTGATTACTTCAATGTAGATTATAGATCTATATCTTCGAACTTAGATACTAAATTAGCTGTTAATAAAAATGGTATGTGGGTTTATTTTTTTACTGCAGAACTTAGTGTTACTGTAAGAGATGAACTTTTAAATAATTTAACCTTAGCGAAAAATGTTACTACTGCTGTTTGAGTTTATAAAAAAGAAGGTTAAAATATTGTATTAATAAATGAAAATTAACCTACTTATGTTTCAAAGCTTAAAGCATCAACTGATTTAGGTATTACTACAAAAAAAATAAGTAAAATTCTTGATACCGGTGAATCATATAAAGATTTATTATTTTATTCTTTTCCCTTACAGTAAGTAAGGAAAAAAGATAAAAACAATATTAATAAGTTTAATTCTTTCTATTTAATTCTTTTACGGCTTATACCTTTAAATTGTATAATTTAAATTGATAATTGGATTTATGAATGCAAGTGCCATATAAATAAAAAAAAGGAAATATCTTAATATCATTCCTTATATTTCACATGGGTATTCCCTTATATTTATATGTAAATAAAACTATATGCTGGAAACTCCTAATATTAAAATTTTTAGGACAATCAGCAGGAAACCTTTTTATATATTTCTTAAATTCATTAGATATTTAAGTCAAATTATAACATAGGGATCCTCAACGACTACACGTTTTACATCTTTTTAATCTAATTTTAAAGGAAATAGAAAGAGGATGATATAGTCTACTCCTCGTAGAGATACGAGGTATGAGTGTTTAATAGTAGTATGATATAAAACCCTACTATTAACCTTACAAGTTGCAGATGCCTTAAAACTTCTTTTAAAAGAGTATGTTTCACCTACACAAGCTAATTTAACATTATTTTTCCTTGGTCCTATAATAACTTTAATTTTTGCATTATTAGGTTATGCTGTTGTACCATATGGTCCAGGATTAGCTATAAGTGACTTTAATTTAGGTATACTATATATGCTAGCAGTATCTTCTTTATCTACCTACGGAATTTTATTAGCCGGATGAAGTGCTAATAGTAAATATGCTTTTTTAGGTTCACTTAGAAGTACAGCTCAACTAATTAGTTATGAATTAATTCTAAGTTCTGCCATATTATTAGTTATTATGTTAACAGGTAGTTTAAATCTTACTGTTAATATAGAAGCTCAAAGAGCTGTTTGATTTATAATACCGTTATTTCCGATATTTATAATATTCTTTATAGGGTCTATTGCAGAAACTAATAGACCTCCTTTTGATTTAGCTGAAGCTGAATCAGAGCTTGTTAGTGGTTTTATGACAGAACATGCTGCTGTTATATTTGTTTTCTTCTTCTTAGCTGAATATGCCTCGATCGTCCTTATTTGTATCCTTGCAAGTATATTATTTTTAGGTGGTTACTTGTTTAATTTTATGCCTTTAGTTTATTTAATACAATTTGTTGATTTCGACTTTTGATTGAGTTTAACAGATAACAGTAACGATACTTATGCATTATCTGACCCTATACTTGAAGGATTATTCTATGGTCTTTCTTTAGGGTTCAAAGCTTGTATCCTTATCTTCGTATTTATCTGGGCGAGAGCTTCTTTCCCACGTATTCGTTATGATCAACTTATGTCTTTCTGTTGAACTGTTCTATTACCTATAGTTATTGCCTTTGTTATCTTAGTTCCTTGTATATTATACAGTTTTGAGATAATACCTTCAAATATTAATTTACTTTAATATAGCTTGTTGTTTGTGTATCTCCTTTAGCGGTTTGGTTTTCCCCTTTTTTTATTCGACTCTTTCTAAGCGTGACTTTAATTTTTAGACTATGCAAGGTTTTATTAGTTATGGGCTTTTGGATATTTTGGTTTTTGACTACAACATCTCTATGTAGTGAAAGTAAAGATCAGAGTTTTATATTTGATCCTGAGGGAAATTTATTTATCTTTAAAATATATAATATATGTTACTTTTACTTTTATTATTAATACCTATAACGGGTATATTTATTATATCTACAGGAATGTCTTATGAGCTATCTGTTTTAAATATAAGACGTATTAAAACAACTGCATTAACTACATCTATAGTTAATTTATTTGTTTCTTTAATAGTATTTATACTATTCGATTTCAGTAGTAATCAATTTCAATTTGTACAAGAATATCACCAGATAAGTTCGTATGATTTTTACTTAGGTGTGGATGGCTTGTCTATTTATTTTGTATTATTAACAACTATGATAATGCCTATAGCACTGTTATCTAACTGAACATCTATAAGTGAGAATGTAAGATCTTATGTTATAATTGTATTGTTATTAGAAACTTTATTATTAGCAGTTTTCTTAGTTTTAGATATCTTATTGTTTTACATCTTTTTTGAGTCAATACTTCCTCCTTTATTTATTCTGATAGGACTTTTTGGATCAAAAAACAAAGTAAGAGCTAGTTTTTACTTATTTTTATATACATTGTTTTCATCCTTATTCTTATTATTATCTATTCTTACTATGTCTTCTGTAATGGGTACTACTGATTTCGATGCCTTATTTAAAACTAATTTTAATTACTCTACACAATTATTTTTATTTATAGGTGTTTGTATTGCCTTTGCGGTTAAAACACCCGTTATTTTTGTAAATGGTTGATTACTTAAGGCACACGTTGAATCTCCTTTAGGTGGAAGTATTATTTTGGCTGCCATTGTATTAAAATTAAGTCTATACGGTATCTTAAGACTTCTTCTACCTATCTTACCAGTTGCTACTATAGATTGTACTCCTTTAGTTTATTTAGTTTTAGTTATAACTATCATTTATGCTAGTCTAAGTACTCTACGTACTATCGATATAAAAGAATTGGTTGCTTACTCTTCTGTTTGTCATGCGGCTGTCTATGTTTTAGGTATATTCAGTAATACTATACAAGGTATTGAAGGAGGAATCGTTCTAGGTTTAGCTCACGGTTTAGTTTCATCAGGACTTTTCATTTGTGCTGGTGGTATACTTTACGATAGAACACATACTCGTTTAATTACATACTATAGAGGTATAGCTCAAATAATGCCTGTATTCTCTATACTTTTCTTTATATTATGTCTAGGTAACTCGGGTACACCTTTAACTGTAAATTTTGTAGGGGAGTTCTTATCTATTTATGGTGCCTTTGAAAGATTACCTATATTAGGTGCTATCGCTGCATCTTCAATCGTGTTTAGTGCTGCCTATACTATGTTTATGTTTAATAGAATAGCCTTTGGTGGAGCTCTTTCAAAACATATTCAAAGCCCTCTACCTGATTTAAACAGAAGAGAGTTTTATATTTTAGCTATTTTAGTTTTCTTTACTGTATTGTTCGGTATTTACCCTGCTCCAATATTAGATGGTTTACATTACTCAGTTTCAACATTAATTTATAATTCTCTATAAGTTAATTATCTTTCAGTGCTTCTTCTGCTACGCTGTAGAAGAAGAAGGAGTAAGTAAATTATTTTAATTACGCCTGCATCTATTTTTTGTTGTTTTTAAGCCTATGGCAATTTTTTTCTGAATGAGAAAAAAAGCCAACCCTTATTTTTAGATTTAAGAATATAGGTAAAGCAAAGTTGTAAAAGATGCTTTATAAGCTAAAAGTCGTATAGTACAATAATATTGTACACCTTTCCAGGGCCCACTAAAATTAACAACTTGTTATTTTTATTTAGGGTTTCAGCCGCCAAGCGGCTTAGGCTTGGAACTAACCTAAATTTTATTAACCTTTAAACCTTTTTTATCTTTTTATTTACCTTTCTTTTGTTTAACTTGATTACTTATCAAATAGAATCTTTTTTTTTCCTTGTATCACTATCACTACGTGAAGTGAAGGAAAAAACAAGGTTAGCAAGAGTAGGTAAATAGGATAGTGATGCATAAGTAATAGCTTTGGTTATGAAAGCATTAAATGAAAAAAAAACAATTAAAATGCCTCAATTAGTACCTTTTTATTTTATTAATCAAGTAACTTTTGCTTTTATATTACTTGTAGTAATGATCTACGTGTTTTCAAAATACGTATTACCAAGATTTGTTCGTTTATTTTTAACTCGTGTATTTATAAGTAAATTATAATTGCATAGTATAATGGTAAAACAAACCTATATATAAAATAGCATATATATGGCGAGTTAGCAAGCTAAAAAAAGCAAGCAGCTCCTCCTTTTTAGTGGCTATTTGCAAGGATCTTTTCCCCTATTTTTATTTTATGCAAAAAAATAATTTTTAGAAAACTACCTTCTTTAAATGGTTTAAAGTTATAACTTTACAGCCTCTTAACTTTTAAATATCTTAAACTAGGGTCAGTTAGGCTGAAATCAGATATATTTTAGTAAAAATTACAGTAAAATAAAAATAAAAAATGACAAATAAATGATACACAGAAATAACTAGTCCTTTAGATCAATTCGAAATAAGAAACTTATTAAGTTTAGATGCACCCGTTTTAGCCAATTTACACATTTCATTAACTAATATTGGATTATATTTAACTATGGCTGGTGTAATAATTTTCGCTTTAAGTGTTTTAACTACTAACTATAACAAAGTAGTAAGTAACAACTGATCAATTAGCCAAGAAACTATGTATGCAACTGTTCATAGCATTGTAACAAACCAAATAAACCCTACTAAAGGACAAATATACTTCCCATTTATGTATACTTTATTTATTTTTATTTTAATAAATAATTTAATCGGTTTGGTTCCATACAGTTTTGCATCAACAAGTCATTTTGTTTTAACTTTTTCTCTTAGCTTCACTATCGTTTTAGGTGCAACTTTTTTAGGATTCCAGAAACACGGTTTAGAATTCTTTTCTTTACTAGTACCTGCTGGTTGTCCTTTAGCATTATTACCTTTATTAGTTGTAATTGAGTTTATCTCTTACCTAGCACGTAATATTTCATTAGGTTTAAGATTAGCTGCCAACATTTTATCAGGTCACATGCTATTAAATATCTTAGCCGGTTTCACGTACAATATAATGACTTCTGGTATTATCTTCTTCTTTTTAGGTTTAATACCATTAGCTTTCATTATAGCCTTCTCTGGATTAGAATTAGGTATTGCCTTTATCCAAGCACAAGTTTTTGTGGTTTTAACTTCATCATATATAAAAGATGGTTTAGATTTACATTAATTAATAACGATATTAGTCCTATTTTATTCTCATTAGAGATTATGTATTTATCTTATAAGATTCATAAGATAAATACATAAGGGATATGTAGTAGATGGTTCTACATTTTGATTGCAGATTAAAAATTAGGGGTTCAATTCTTCCATATTTCTTTCTCTTTTTTCTGTTCTTTTTGCAAGCTTCGCTGCAAAAAGCTAAAAAAGGAACTAAAGTCGCTATCGGCTACTTAGGTTAATTATTTACATATTGTGACACTAAGAGTATAGGTGCTATATAATATAAATATATCACAGGAAAGTCCGGCGCTTATTAGACATATGCACATAAATTTATGAGTGCTTAAGTAAAAACTTGGGTATTAAACAGAAAATAGACAAAATATTTAACTAAATATATATGTATGCCTTTCTCAGCTATAATCCCTTCTCTTTTAGGGAAGGTGCTTTATTTTTTAAGGGATCCGGTATATTCTATATAGTATAATAAAATTGCTAACAAACAAGCCTATGTTAAGCCTTATTTTAGATTAATAACTCTTACAGGAACCGGCTTAAAGGTGTCCAAACTAAAAATTGAAAATGAAATTGTTGTAGAAAAAAGTCAGCCTATGAAGGGAAAATGTGGTTAGGTATCAAATTCTTTTCCTGAGGTTTTTTGGAAGCACGACACAAAACGACTTTTCCCTTTAATTATTTTAGACCTGTAGATAGGTAAATAATTTATTCAAATAAAATAAAAACCAAACTAAGAATATTTATTATTAATAAATAAACATTAGTAATGATATATAAAAATATCATTAAAAAACGAAAAATTAACTTGAGTTTGATGATGGCTCTGAATGAACGCTGTCCAAATGCTTGACACATGCTAATCGAACGTCTAAATTCTAGCGGCTTATTTTCCCTTACTACGTAAAGGAAAATAAGCCTATATTAATTAGAAGTGGTGTACAGGTGAGTATATGGTATTTTGGCTGCCTTTAAGTAAGGGTAAATCCCTTATAGTTGTTCTTATTAAGGACTAATGAAAGGAAGTTAGCTTCCGCTTTTAGATGACAATAAATACCTCGGGTAGGTAGTAGTTAAGGTAATGACTTAACTAGCTTAAAACTCCGTAGTTGAGGCTGAGAGGTCGATCAACCACATTGGGTCTGAAAAAACCCCAATACGTTTTGTACAGCAGTGAGGAATATTGGTCAATAGCCTAACGGCTGAACCAGCAATTTGGGGGAATGTATGGCTTCGGCTAATTAGCTTTGTGACCTTCTTATGCTTTTGGTATAAGAAGGCCAATAACAAAGTTAATATCAGTTTATCTGAATAAAGTTCTAGATAGAATACTGATCATGACAATTTTCTATCTATATGTCTTGACCAAATTACGTGCCAGCAGTCGCGGTAATACGTAGAAGACTAGTGTTATTCATCTTGATTAGGTTTAAAGGGTACCTAGACGGTATTACTAGCCCAAAAAAGGGAACAGTTTTACTAGAGTTTTATATGAGGAGGGGAGTATTTATGGAGTAGAGATAAAATTTTGTTATACCGTGAAGACTGGTAGCGGCGAAAGCAACCTCCTATCTAAAAACTGACGTTGAGGGACGAAGGCCTGGGGAGCAAACAGGATTAGATACCCTAGTAGTCCAGGCAGAGAATTATGAATGCCATAGATTAGATTTCTTTTAATCTATAAATGAAAGTGTAAGCATTCCACCTTAAGAGTAATGCGGCAACGCAGGAATTAAAATCATTAGACCGTTTCTGAAACCAGTAGTGAAGTATGTTATTTAATTCGATAATCCGCGAAAAACCTTACCACAATTTGTATATTATATTATAATTAAAATAATACAGGCGTTGCACGGTTGTCTTCAGTTAATGTCGTGAGATTTTGGTTAGTTCCATAAAATTAACGTAAACCCTTGCTTTATTTTTAAATTTGTATTATAAAGCAGTTCGCCACTATATTGGTATTTGATAACAGGGATCAAGACAAATCATCATGGCCCTAATATTGTGGGCTATAGACGTGCCACACATACCTATACAAAGAGATGCAAAAATGTGAATTTAAGCTAATCTCAAAAAGTAGGATATAATAAGGATTGTAGTCTGTAACTCGACTACATGAATAAGGAATTACTAGTAATCGTGAGTCACCACATCACGGTGGATTTAATCTCAGATAGGTACTAACTACTCGTCAAGCGCCGAAAGAAGTATGTGCAATAAGTTTGGCTCTCTATTATCTTTTATTGTCGGTAAATAGATCTGCATATTATAGTAGGGAGTTTTCGTATGTGTGACTTTGATGGGTGTTAAGTCGAAATATGGTTCGTGTAGTGGAAATTGCACGGGATTAATTAATATTAACAATAAACCAAAGACAGTTTAAGTACTGTCTTAGCCTGTATTGGAGTAGAGATCTCTTATAAAAGATTGATTAAATCTGGTTCGAATCCGGAGATAGGCTCATGAAATAAACCACCAATTTAAACATTAATTGCGAATTTGGATCTTTGGATTTTTCCTTTTTTTGCTCATGGCAATTTTTTTCTGAATCAGAAAAAAGCCAACCGATAAATTTTTCTCCTGTGTAACTGAAAAAAAAATAACCCCGGCGTACGCTGGGGTTTGGCCAACTAAAAAAAAATAAGGGCCAAAGGTAAAAAAGATAAAAAAAAAAGCAATAAATAAAAATGTCAGGGCGTATAAAAAAAAAGCAGATCCTTAAAAAAAACACTAAGAGATTCGTTAATTCTGGTTCGAATCCAAATATAGGTTCATGTAAAAACCAAAACTTAATTATTAAATGGTTCTTTTTCTTCAGCATTTAATATTGTTTTTTTATGGTTTATTTAATAAATACTCTTATTCATTATTTACTATCATGCGCTTCTAATTTGGTTTTTTTATTAAAAACCAAAAAATAAGCAGTCCCAGCCCCTTGCGTTTTTTTTTTCTTTATGTAATAAAGAAAAAAAAATTAGCCCGGGACTAAAAAGTAAAAAAAGGAAACTTCCATAATTGGTAAGATGGGTTGAGCTGTAAACTCAATAGCAATACGCTTTTAAGAGTTCGAATCTCTTGTTTCCTAGTTTAAGTGAGGGTAGCCCCTAACTTTGACTACCTCCTGTTTTTTTTTTGCTAATGTAAAAATAGCTAATAAAAGCAGGTGGTAGGTTTATATCTTTATCTCAGAATAACCATATGAAGGAAAACGAAGCGAATAAAATATACTTATATATTAAAGTGTACTAAGCCTTTATAGCTCAACGGTAGAGCGGAATACTGTTAATATTCTTATAGATGTTCGATTCATCTTAAGGGCTAGTTTATTTCTCCTTTAGTGCTTCTGGTTTTTATTTTGTGTTTTTTTAAGGAATAAGCTATGCATCTACTTATCGCTTATATGTTTTATATATAGGGGAAAGTAAGGTGGCAATAAGTCCTGCTCTTTACAGACTCTGTGGAGAGTAGGCTAGATATAAAAAGTTTATATACAAAGCGTGTTAGCTTAATGGTAAAGCATTGTGCTACGGACACAATTATTACAAGTTCAAATCCTGTACACGCTTAATATATTATTTTATAATTAACTTTTATATTCTCTTCTTCTATTTATCATCTAGCTTAATTTAGGGTTAAAGATATTTATAGTAAGATCTGGTTAAATTATATGTTTCTTTTATTTTTTTTTATTACGTTTAACCACAATAATAAAAAAAAATATGCTTGCTTGCCAGCTAGTTTTTATTAATAATTTTACTTTTTCTCCAAATCCCTTATTCTATCTTTCCCTTGTTTATTTCTTTTTTGTTATCTCCGTCAACGCATGGAGATAAGAGAAAAAAGAAAGTCGGGAAAGCTTCTGGTTCCTTCTTCTCTAGTGTAGCTGAATAATAAGTACTATAATAGAAGACATAGTATTATAAGGGTGGGGTTGGGAAAAGGTTTTTTTTCTGCTAGCACCAAAAAGCAATCAAAGATATATGAGGTAAAATTTTTAATTCTCAAATGAATAGTATATTTGTTTTAAGTGAAACTTTCACCAATGGGTATAGAGCTGAAGTCTTGGATTTTATTTCATTAGCCTCTATTTTATGTGGAATATTAGTTATTATTAGTAAAAATCCTGTTGTATCAGTATTATTTTTAATTGGTTTATTTTTAAGTATTGCTAGCTATCTTATTTTATTAGGTTTAAACTTTATTGGTTTATCATATCTACTAGTTTATGTGGGAGCTGTGTCTATATTATTCCTTTTTATTTTAATGTTAATAAATGTTAGAATAAGTGAGTTATTAAGTGCTACTAGTAATAGTATACCTTTAGCCATTATTATAACTATAGCGTTTAATTATCCGGTATACCAAGTATTACCTTATAGTATTGCGGCTTTCAATAGTTACACTGTAGATTTAAATAATACATTTAATGTTATTTTTAATTTTACAAACAATAACTACAGCGATTACTTAAATAAATTTTTCAATTTAAGTGCTATAAGTAACTCAAACCAAGAGTTAGATTTAGGGGAAATATCTTTTGTAACAAGTAAAATATGAGATGGTAATTTAGCAGAAAGTACTCATATTACTAGCATAGGTAATATTATGTATACTAGCTATAGTATATGACTTATAATAACAAGTATAATATTATTATTAGCCATGGTTGGAACCATAGTTATCGTAGTTAAAAGCCCGGTAGAAAATGCTTCAGTTAAATCTAAAATTGTTACAGAGGTAAAGTCTAGTAAAGAAGTATCCTCTATTAATAGCCAAATAAGATCATACTCTACTAATAGCCGAAGTAGACCATTTAAAGGTATACGTACTTTTCAGACAATATCTTTTCTAAGAAAAGACGAGACTTTTCGATCAGGGAGTAGATAATCTAAATAAGGGAGGGGAAAACCCATCTTTGGATACCTCTGGTCCTAAATGGTGATCAGCTTTTGATATATGAAGGGGTACTTTAAAAAAATACTCTAAGACTAATGAACCTTATAAAGGTTTAAAAATTGTAGTTAAAGGTAAAGCAGGAGCTCCGACTAATGTTAATAAAATTGCGGAGGTAATGTTATATCGTGGAAAAATTCAGACAAATAACTATAATAATGGATTTAAAGGTAGACGAAGTTTCCATGCGTACTCTCCTAAAAATAAAGGCGAGAGTACCTTAGATAAAAAAGGGGGAGGTAATACAAGGCTAATATATATATTATATATCCTTATGTTTTTTATGGCATTACTTTACCTTATTATATTCATTTACTTACTGTATTATCCTCAACCTCATCTTGTGGCCCAAGACTTAATATTGAATTGCCGACCTAGTGGTGGAGGTAATGCCAGTGATGCGATTCGTGGCGACATCCTGTATTTTCAAGACCAAGCTAAGCTTTATCTGGAGGCAAAAAATACACTTAATATTCCCGAAAGTGAGTGAACAGATACACAGAGAGAAGTTGTTGAAGAATTGAAACAAATAGGTGAGTACGATGAAAAAGCCATTAGAGAAGGGTATATGGATAATATTAAAGCTGTACAAGATAACATTAAAAAATTATCATCCGACAGTGTTGCTGAAAGCTCTAATATAGGTAAAAGAGCCACAGACTCTAATTATGATTCTTCTAATAAAGGTAGAAGAGTATAAAGGTTTACACAAATGGTAGAGGTCTCCCCCCTGCTATTGGAATAACGATAAATAAAAAAGAAATTAAAAATTATAATCAATATAAATACAAATATATTATATTATAAGAGGAATTAGCTTAATTGGTAGAGCAACCGTCTTACACACGGTTGGTTAGGTGTTCGAGTCACCTATTCCTCAGTCACGGTTTATTATAAAATTATAATTTATATTATACCTTTTTTTTCTCTTACCTCCTCACTATACAGTGAAAATTAGGAGGAGAGAGAAAAATTAAGCATAAAAAAAGTATACTTTTTTTTCTCTTTTCCGTGATCTCAATATACATCTATGTGCTTAGTATTATTTAAAGAGTATCTTGAGAGAGTCGTAGTGGACCTGAGTTTTATCCTATGTTTAAAAATATATGCCATAAAGCATGAAAAGGGAAAAAGGTATTGTTTTATATCTTTTTCAACTATTTAATTAAAGAATCAATTTAAATAAATAAAATGACAAATTTAATAAGAAGTAATTTTCAAGCTCACCCTTTCCATTTAGTGTCACCATCACCTTGACCTATATATACATGTGCCTCATTATTAACTTTAACTACAACTGGAGTATTAACAATACATGGTTTTAGTCATGCAGGGTATTTCTTAGTGGGAGCATTTATATCAGTTATAGGTTCAATGTCTTTCTGATGACGTGATGTTATAAGTGAGGGTAAATTAAATACTATAACACTTACGTCATTCAGTGAAAGGATACTAAATTAGCGAAAGGAATAAGCAAAGAAGAAATTACTAAGAGTTTAAATAATAGAATGGATGTATACTGTGATATAATGTCGGACGAATTTGGTTATTATATAGCAGGATTACTAGTTTTCGTACCTCAAACTAGTTTGAGTGACAAAAACCAGTTTGTCCCCAAACTAGTTCTTAGTTTTTTTTGTTAAAAACCAAAAAAATAAGCAGTCCCAGCCCCTTGCGTTTTTTTTTCTTTATGTAATAAAGAAAAAAAAATTAGCCCGGGACTAAAGAAAAAAAAAGAAAAAAAAAATAAAGGCAAAAGAATAAGAGAAAATTTGTTTTATAACCTCTAAGTAAGCTAATAGTATGTATAATATGTGCCCTCCAAAAACTTGACTGTATGCTGGAAACTCTTAATGTCTTGCTTTGCATAGAGGCATTTCTTAAGATAATCAGCAGGAAACCAACGGATGGATAACTATCCTAGTAGGATCTTCAGAGACTATACGCCGAGAATTAATACGTTATTACAATGTTTTTAACCCTTTAATTAAGATATAGTCCAAATAATGTAGTGATACATTAAACCTTAAAGACATTTTTAGGTAATCATACGAAAAAACCTAAATTTAAAGGGTTCTACTCAACTAATTTTAAAAAGACTCCTCTGCTAGGAGTTCACTCTTATTCATCTTTGGTGAATAATAGTTTGTTTAGAATGACGGTTAGAAAATATCATTTTAATACAAAAAACCAGTTAGGATATTATCTTGCTGGTTTAATAGAAGGAGACGGGTCGATAAAGGTTAGACAGGGAAAAAAAGAAGCAATTGCTCCTATTATAGTTTTTACTTTTCATAAAAATGAAATGCCTCTTTATGAAAATTTGAAAGAAATACTTAATTCAGGATACATATTAGTGGAAAAAAAGGGTGGGGTATGTAGATATTGTATCAGTAACGCTGATGCTATCATCCTGGTAATTAACCATATTAATGGTAAATACCGTACCCCTAAATACCACGCATTGTACAAAGCAATTGATAATGTTAATAAATGACGAAATGCTAATATATCTAAATTGCCTTTAGATACAAGCAGTTTAGATTCTAATGCTTGATTAGCAGGGTTTATTGACGCTGATGGTCATTTCTCTATAAAATTAGCCGGTAGCTATGGCTCAGATACCTCTGAAAGCCTTAAAAAAAAAAGGGTAATTTTTTTGTGGGAGAGTACTGTGTGTATTCTCAGTTAATCAAAGTGAATTAAATAGAGTAAGTGGTGAATCTAATATTACCTTTATGACAAAATTGGCCGAATTTTTTCAAGTTAATTTAAACCATAAGGTAGCTAATTCTCCACTTTTTAAGGAACCAGTCAAAACAGTGGTTTTTTTTGCTCAATCTGACAGAAAACATTATATTATAACTTCCTATCTGACTAAATATCCCCTAATGTCTAGTAAACATCTTAATTATTTATCTTTTTTTTAAGGATTAAAATATATAGGTAAACGGTTAACTAATGAAGAAATACTTGAAGTACGTGCTATTAAACAATCTATGAATAATAGCCGTAAAGAGTATAATTGAGACCACCTTAATATTTTATACAATTAGTATTTAATTAAGCTCTAGATTAGCCAATAAAAGATTTGGTTTGTATTATTTTCCCCTTTAAATTAATTATTAAGGTAATTATCCTTAATTTAGATTTATTTTTCTAGATTGGTTCCCTAGTCCTTATTACTGTTTATCTTTCCTATTTTTTGTACAAAAGATCTTATTTTAATTTCATGCGTATAAGAGATTATGGGGTGATAAAAAAGACTAGAAATGTCCCAAACCTTGACATATTTAGGTAACCATACCTTAGCAGTACAAAGAGGATTAAACATGGGTGTAGCTATTTTTATAATAAGTGAAGCTTTATTTTTCTTAGCTATATTCTGAGCCTTTTTCCATAAACAAAGCAAATTGTGGACAGAAACCAAACTCCGGGGACACCCTAAAGCTCTAATAACTAAGCTTTTTAAGGAAACTTTTAAAGTGGCCTCGTTAATAGCAGAGGGTATAGTAACATCATTAGAGATTCTTGGTGTAAATCAAGGAATGGGCAATCGCGGATCTAAACCAGATAGCTACATATCTGTAAAAGAGCAACGAGTAGACGGTTTCTCGGTATTGAATAAATACCGTAAGGTGTACTCTAAGTGCCAGGGAAACCTGGTTTTTATTTACTATATAAATTATGTTAATACAATTGTTGAATATATACGGCAAGTCCAGGCTTACATGTTTTGGGTTTTATTATATAAAAACCAAAACAATAAACCCCTAATATCTTTATTTTCTACCTTGACTTCTACTGACAAAAATATGACAAAAGATGAAGCATCTTCCGAAATTAGTTCTGGTTCTACTAATGAGTTAAATCCTTATTATGTTACTGGTTTTACTGATGGAGAAGGATGTTTTTATGTTGGTATTAGTCCAGACTCTAAATATAAGACAGGTTATAGAGTAAAAGCTCATTTTCAAATCGGTCTACATATAAAGGATCTTGCCTTATTAGAACAAATTCAATTGTTCTTTGGGGTAGGTAAAATTTCTAAATTGGAAGCAGAATCTGTTCAATTTAGAGTGTATGCTATTGAAGACTTAAAAGTTATTGTTAACCATTTCGATAAATACCCTTTAATAACTAATAAGCTATCTGATTTTCTACTTTTTAAACAAGTAGTAAAATTAATAGAAGAAGGAAAACATTTAACTTTAGATGGTGTAAATAAAATTATGTCAATTAGAGCTGTGCTAAATAATGGACAACCATCCAAGAATTTAAATCTAGCTTTACCTAACCTAGAACCTGTTTTAAGACCAGAAATTAAAGATAGAAAAATACAAAATTTACACTGGTTAGCTGGTTTTACTGATGCTGAAGGATGTTTCTTTGTAGCATTAAAAAAATCAACAGGATCTAAATTAGGTGAAACCGTATGATTGAAATTTATTTTAACTCAACATACTAGAGATGAATATTTACTAAGAAGTTTAATTACTACTTTAAATTGTGGTAGATATATATCTAAATCTGGTTATGGTGAATTTGTAGTTGAAAAATTTACAGATGTTAACGATAAAATAATTCCCTTTTTTGAAAAATTTAAACTACACGGTATAAAATCTAAGAATTTTGAGGATTTCAAAAAAGCGGCTCTGTTTATTAAAAATAAAGATCACTTAACCAGAGAGGGGCTAAATAAAATAAAAATCTTAAAAGGAGGAATGAATAAAAATAGAGTATAGCAACAAAGGTATTAAACATAATAGTGAATAAGATTAAAATTAAAAAACTTATATTGTGCTTCTTTATAAGTGAAGTAACATATCGTTACTTAAAAAAAACGAGTGCTTTATCTCCTACTGTTGAATTAGGGGCACAATGACCACCTATGGGTATAGAAGCTATTAACCCCTTCGAGTTACCATTACTTAATACAGTAATATTATTATCATCAGGTATCACGGTTACATACGCTCATCACAGTTTAATACAAGGAAATAGAAGTGGTGCCTTGTACGGTTTAGTTGCTACAGTTTTATTAGCTGTAATATTTACTGGTTTCCAAGGTGTAGAATATTCAGTTTCTTCATTCACTATTAGTGATGGAGCTTTTGGATCATGTTTCTACTTCGGTACTGGATTCCACGGGTTAACATTAGTAGCCCCATTTATATTTATATATATTTTACTTAAAACAAACAAAAATTATAACCTTGAAAGTTCCCAGCACAACTCTAATGTTGAAACAGACAAAAATTTATTAATTTCTATTCCTTCTTATAAAAATAAAGAAGCTAATTCTTATTATTTACAAAATAAATTTTTAGAATGATTTGCAGGATTTACAGATGCAGAAGGTAATTTTAATATAAAAATTACAGGATTAACTGAAAATACTTTTAAGAATGTTCAGTTTACATTTCAAATAGGTCTACATAAAGATGATGAACCTGTATTAAATTATATTATGAATACTTTAAAATGTGGACATATTTCTAAGTCAAAAGATAGAATAAATTATTTTGTAAATGATAGAGATTCTTTATTACATGTAATATTACCAATATTTGACTCTGTTAATCTTAATAGTTCAAAGTATCATCATTATGTTATATTTAAAAAAGCAGTTACTTTAGTAAAAGATAAAAGTCATTTATCTGATAAAGGTAAATTAGAAATAATTAAATCTAAAAAAGAAATGAGCGATATGTCTGATAAATGAATACCAAGTTCTATTAATAGTAAAATTAAAATTACTAAATTTTGATTAGCAGGATTTATTGACGGAGAAGGGTCATTTTCAACTAATAAATATCTACCTAGATTTAAATTAGAAAATCATATTAAGGAGTTAGAATTATTTAATAAAATTAAGGAATTCCTTAGTGTAGGTAATATGTTAACTTCTCAAAGAGTTAATAGTAACCCTACAATAGTATTAGAAGTTAATAGAATAAAAGAACTTCAAGAAGTATTAATACCATTAATATATGATAATGATACTATTCTTTTGAAAACTTTAAAGTCTAAAGATTTCTCTTTATGATTAAATTTAATTAATATCTATAATAAAGGTTATCACACTATACCTGAAGGTAAATATGTATTTGATGCAATTAAATTACATATTAACAAGTATAGAATGACAACTAATATTTCTTTACTTAATAATCTGCAACGAATTTCCATTTATGAAATAGAAAATCTATTATCTAAACTATATTTAATGGATAGTCCCTATGAAAATAGAGAGGGAGTTAGATATTATAGAGGTACTGATAAATTAGTAAGTGAAGCTAGAAATGTTGTTGTTATAGATAGTAGTGGAAATAGTACTATCTATTCTAGTATGTCTGATTGTGCTAAAAACCTTAATATAGGAAGGAATAAAATTAAACAATGTTTAAGTTCAGGTGAATCTTATAAAGGTTATACGTTTGTTTCAAGTTAATATAAACATATATTTGAAAATAGAGTCAATAGCAAGAAAGTCTTATTATATATTAAGATAATTTGCTGCCAAGTGTATATTGTTAGGCAATATATAAAGGTCCAACGACTAGCCAATAAATATTATGTTATTTTAACATTTAGTTAAAATAAAAGAATGGCATTAAACTCTACATATGAAATCTTAAACTTCGACGATTTAGAAGTTTAATGAAATTAATATGATTACATAGTCTGAACAATAATGCGAGTTATTGAAACATTTGTACATGTTATGATTGGTACAGCATTTATCGCCGTGGGTTTATGACGTGTATTAGCTTATCACTCTACAGAAAACCATCATCTGGGGTTGGAGTCAAGTATACTTTACTGACATTTTGTAGACGTGGTATGACTATTCTTATTTATTTCAATTTACTATTGAGGTTCTTAAGTATTTTAAGTTATTTAGTTTTTATTAAAAGAGGTAGCCAAAGTATTTCCAATGATTACCCAGAAATAAAAGAAGCTGCAACTCAACAAGCCCTTGAAAGAGAGGATATAAAACGTACAAAATCGCAGATTAAAGAATTAATAGATAAAAAAGTTGGAGATAAAGTGGATAACCAACAACCTGTTCCAACTAAAGACTTAAAAACTCTAGAAGAAATTAAGGAAGAATTTGATTCTTATTTTGATGAAGAAAGTGGAAACACTATTAAAGAAGGATTAGAACAAGTAGACGAATATTTAGATGAAGAACTAAGCTGATTATCTAGTAATACACCTGGATACAAAGGTATGTTAAATGAATTAGAGCAAATTCCTGTAAATAGTAATAAAAAATTAAAACAAGAAGTTGAAACTGAAACTAAACCTTCTAAAGGTAAAGAAGTTGAAACTGAAACTAAACCTTCTAAAGGTAAAGAAGTTGAAACTAAACCAAATGATGGGTCATCTGATACACCTACTAGTGGACCTTCTGGTACACCAACTGGTGGACCTTCTGATACACCTAGTGGACCATCTGATACACCATCAAATCCCCCTGCTTCGCAGGGAGAAGCGAAACTTTCAGATGAATTATTAATAGATCCCTGGGGTGATTTATCTTCACCATCGTCTTTCTCGGGCACAACTCAAGAAATAGTCGGTGACCCATGAAGTTTTTTGATAGATATGTTATTTTAGTATATGTTTTGCTGAGATGTTAGTCTAAAAATAAGAAGAGAGATGAAATCTCTCTATTATTTTTGGACAAATGGGGATCCTGCTACGCAGGAGGGCCCCATTAGTCTTTTGGATTCTTTTTATTTAAATTTGAGGTTCTTAATTAATGTACCTAAAATTATAAAAAGGATATTACTAAAGAAAGGGTAGTTGTAAAGTAGAATAAAAAGGAAGGCTTACATGTTATGATTGGTACTGCGTTTATCGCCGTAGGTTTATGACGTGTACTTGCCTACCACTCAACTGAAAAACATCACTTGGATTTAGAGTCAAGTATACTTTACTGACATTTTGTAGATGTTGTATGACTATTCTTATTCATTTCAATATATTACTGAGGTTCTTAGTTGAATACTTGCCACCTTTAATAGCTGTTGACTATAAAGATACAAAGGAATTAAATTTTGTAATTTCTAATTATAAACGTACAAATTAAAATATGTAAATAGAAATACTTTTTTATAAACCTGGAGATTTTATTGTTATTGATTGTAATAATATATACTGTGTTTTATACTTATTTTTTTTTGTAAAGTATATATATCCATGAATATGAATATATATATAGAGACCTTAGTTTAATTGGTAAAATCCGAGACTTTTAATCTTTGTTACATGGGTTCGAACCCCATAGGTCTTAATATATATTAACGGGCATAGGTTAATGGTAGACCATTCGTCTTCCAAACGATGTGTGTCGATTCGAATTCGGCTGCCCGTAATCTTATATAATAAGGGTTAGTAACTTAATTGGTAAAGGACTTTCTTGTCACGAAAGTAGATGCCGGATCGTTGCCGGTCTAACCCGATAACTACATAATTATAAAATATTTTTACTTCTCTCCCTTTTTTTTTCAGGTTTCAGCCACCTAAGGTGGCTAAGTATTTTACACCTTTTACCCCGTATTCCCTAATTTGCCGTAAAATAAGTAAAAACCTAAATTCTTTTAACATCTGTCCTAATTTATTTTTTTTTTTATTTTTTTTATGATTGCGCTAGATTCTTGGGACAGTCCTAAGGCAGAATAGCCTGTCGAAAAAAAAGAATAAAGCACTCTCCAGGAAGGCTTATAGCCTCGTACACTTCGTGTTAGAGGAGGGGGGGGTGCGGGGATAAAGTTAGAAAAGGGGATTAGAGAAGTAGGAAAAGTTGCTATTGGTAAAGCAAGATATTTGCTAAATATTGTGTTTATACACCTGGATGTTCAATTCATCTCTTTTCCGATATTAAGTTAAATGTTAATCATATAGGCTGTTCTGCTTACCCTGCATCTTAGACTTTACCCCAAATTTTCTTTAAATAAATTCTGGGAAAAGTATAGAAAAGTAATCAAAGCAGACACAGTCATCTAAAGAGCATAGTTTAATTGGCAAAATAGGAAGCTTCAACCTTCAAATTCTCAGTTCAAGTCTGAGTGCTCTTGTGGTAATATGCTGAGTATTGAGTACTCTAGATTTATATATTATTAAATAGTAATCGCGGGCCCCTAGGTTTTTACGTATCCTAAGGATAGCTTCAGAATATATCAAATAAATCTATAGATTATACATGTTAGGTTCCTTAGCTTAATTGGTAAAGCGTATTTTTGATAAGGATATGTTCGGAGTTCAAGTCTCTGAGGAATCACTGTATATTATATACTTCTAGTTTATCCCGTTTTTTTTTTGAATTAGCTGTATGTAGACTAAAGAACAAATAAAAAAAAAAGCATAAATAGAATTGACCGAGTGGTTTAAGGTGATAAGCTTGAAACTTATTTTGGTTAATACCAACATCCGTTCGAATCGGATATTCTCTGTATTATATACAATACATATAAAATTTTACCTCCAGAATCTTCATGATCTTCTTTTCTTAAAGTAGAAGCATTGGTTTGTGAAGCTGCTTTTATTTTTTTTTTATTTTTATTATAAAAATAAAGTTAGGGGTAAAAGACAGGTTAGAGCCAGGTTGGTTAGGCGTCTCATTTGGGTTGAGGAATTGTTATGTTCGAATCATAATAACCTGAAATTAAGTATTAATGCTCATTTTCTTTCTTCATGCCACAGTAACATGAAATAAGGCAAAAGGAAGGTAATAAGTTAATATTAATTAGTAATGTATTGTATTGTAATTGATATAGAAAAACGTTTTCTATACTATTTTTTAATAGTGTAGGGAAGTATATAAAGAAACTATTAGGGATACCTAGCTATATATTAAAGAGAGAATAAATTTAATTTGTGTTTATATGCCATTTGGCATGAAGTAATTTAAGAAATGAAATTAACACATGTACTCTTAGAGAAATTCAGTAATAAACGAAGTGAATTGAAATATCTTAGTAACTTTAGGAAAAGAAATCAAACGAGATTCTACGATTAATGTGAATGAAAGTAGAGAAGCCTATATTTAAATCAGAATACATATTTTTTGTCTAAGACAAAAAATTTATATTGTAATATTTTTTTTTAATAATAACATTACTAGGGTTTTCAACCCCCGCTAAATTTTGCGGGGCAAAGGATGAAAAACCCGCTGATAAATTAAAGAAGTAAAATGGGCTACAAACCTGTTTGAACATAAAGGGGAACCTTCCTCTAAGGCTAAATATAATGTATAAGCGATAGTGAAAAGTACCGTGAGGGAATGGATTGAATTAGTAGTTTTATAAGCAGCTCGAGTAAAGTTTAAATAAACAATGCGAGCGTACCTTTTGCATAATGGGTCAGCTAGTTAATGTTAGATGCGAGCAGCAATGCCTAGATAAACCAATTATGAAATAATGAATTAGTATCTAAAATTAGACCCGAAGCCTGGTGATCTTACCACAGTCAGGATTATAAAAGTCCGAACGGGTTATCGTTGTAAAGATATCCGATGAACTGTGGTAAGTTAGTGAAAGACAATACTGACCAGGATAGCTGGTTTTCTGCGAAACCTATATAAGTAGGTAATTCAAGTAACATCATAGCAGGTACAGAACTGTGATCTCAGGCAACTTCTATTTAAGAA
>Ga0233346_1000003_pt1 | contig 35568 bp, 26 predicted proteins | sample GEONDECOMP289_FD_180698 | JGI IMG/M metagenome (GOLD analysis project Ga0233346, IMG submission 180698) | Leaf litter microbial communities from Shasta-Trinity National Forest, California, United States - GEON-DECOMP-289 | ecosystem: Environmental > Terrestrial > Plant litter > Unclassified...
ATTAAGGCCATGATGACTTGTCTTAGTCCCTATTATCAATCCAATTGTAAGCGGTGAGCTGCCTTATTGTATTAAATAAAACAAGGGTTTACGTTAATTTAATGGACCTAACCAAATCTCACGACATTAACTGAAGACAGCCATGCAACGCATGTGGTCTAAACAATATAATAAAAAGGTATGGTTATTATATACGCAAAGGCGATTGGTTATTAATCCTAACACCTAAACATATATATTAACCATCAATTAACTATATAATAATTTAGGTCATTCAAATTGTGGTAAGGTTATTCGCGGATCATCGAATTAAATAACATACTTCACTACTGGTTTCAGAAACGGTCTAATGATTTCAGTTCCTGCGTTGCCACATTACTCTTGAGGTGGAGTGCTTCCACTTTCATTTATAGTTCAGCCATAAGCCAACCTATGGCACTCATCATTGTCTGCCTAGGCTACGGGGGTATCTAATCCTCTTCACTCTCTAAGCCTTCGTCCCTCAACGTCAGTTTAGTACTAAACTTAAGAAAGAACTTTCTACTTTTTTTATTTAATTTCTCTTCCTTTTTTTTCTGTAGTTCTTATTTACTTAAGTAAGTACTGTACATAGAGGTTTGCCTTCGCCATTATCAGTCCTATTAGTATCAACGGATTTCATCCCATACACCAACAATTCTGACATCTTCCTCTCACATATCAAACTCAAGTGTAATAGGTACTTATATCAGCCTTTGCACACCGTCTAGGTACCCAATATACCTGTTTAAGATGAATAACACTCGTCTCCCTTGTCTTACCGCGACTGCTGGCACAAGATTTAGTCGAGACCTTTGGATATAAAGTTGTCATTATCAGCTTTATCCAGAACTTTATAAGACCTAGTCAAGCAAGTTAATAAACCATTTATATTAACTCTCATTCCTGCAAGTTGCTGGTTCAGCCGTTAGGCCATTGACCAAAATTCCTCACTGCTGTACTATACGCACTGGGGTTTTTTCAGACCCAGTGTGATCAATAGACCTCTCAGTCTTGATTACGGACATAAGCTAAATATGATATTACCACACTTAATACTTATCCGGTGGTTATTAATAATCAACTAAGAGCGAAATTCTCTTTCTTTAAACATACTTTATTATTATTATTTTAATTTTCCATCTAATCTTACAATATAGTAGCCCTGGGCTGGGTATGGTTTATTAGATTTAGTCTTAATTACTAACAATAAACTTTGTTCCTATAAGGGATTTATTTTGCCTTACTCTTAGGTAGCTAAAATACCACTTACTCACCTGTACACCACTTCAATATTACCAACCCTCACGGGTAGAATATTGACGTACGATTAGCATGTGTCAAGCATTTGCATAGCGTTCAATCAGAGCCATCATCAAACTCAAATAAATAAAGTCTTTCTAACTGTAATATTTATTATATAGTATCATTATATAGTATCATTATATAGTATCATTATAGAGTATCATTATAGAAATATATCTAAATTTTATAGACTACGATAATAGTCTTCCTGCATCTTAAGTTTAAAATCCGCGAAAGGAAAAGGATTCGAGGACAAAGGTTCAGTGGCCTGTAGATTCTTTTTTTGTCCTAATTATATCACGCGATCTAAACTCAGGAGGGAATCTACTATCCTGAAATCGATTCGCAAACCTTATTTTAAATCGAAATCGAATTGAGGTTCCACTTTTCATATTTCATGTATACAAATATATAAATCTTTATATAATAAATACATTACTACTTATTTATATAAATCTTGATATATTAAATACATTACTACTTATTTATATAATTACTTAATAATTATATTACTAAGTTAAAAGCTATTTATTAAAAAAAAATACCGCTTCTTATCTAAGAATCGAACTCAGACTCAGATATTAGAAGTATCTTGTTCTACCATTAAACTAATAAGAATTATTCTAATAAAATCTAGTTTTTTCTTATCTAAGAATCGAACTCAGACTAGGATTTTAGGAAAATCTTGTTCTACCATTAAACTAATAAGAATTATTGTAAAACTACCCCTCTTTCTTTCATTCCCCCCAGCCGCTAAGGCGAAAGCTTTCGCCTTAGCGGCTGGGGGGATAATAGTGCTTTAAATTCACAAATGTCGATTTAGTCATAGGATATATGAATTTTAAAATAATTAGTTTTAAAATAATTAGTTTTAAAATAACATACGTAGGGGTAATATAATTCTTTTCGTGTTATTCATCCTATCTATAAATGTAAATTTCAATTGTATCTACCCTAATAATTTAAAAATGATTATGACTATTATTATATAATTTTAAACATATTTAATACATTGCTATTTATTTATATAAATCTTGATATATTAAATACATTACTACTTATTTATATAAATCTTGATATATTAAATACATTACTATTTATTTATATAAATCTTGATATCGTATATATTAGAAACTAACACTTTAAATTCTCGGCGAAGCCGTGTTTTACTTTAGATAATGCAAAAATTGTAGCAGTAACTATTTATACTAATGCTGATGAACAAAAACAATTAGCTGTTAAATAAAATAGAGGGAAATCCTGTATATATCATCCCCCCCAGCCGCTAAGGCGAAAGCTTTCGCCTTAGCGGCTGGGGGGGGAGTGGAATAAATAAAAAAACAGGTCATAGTTATGTAGGGTCTAGTATTAATTTGAGTAGAAGATTTAATCAATGGCCCTGGCCACTACAATTATAACCACATAGTTGACCCTAATCGTAATATGCGTATAGACAGGGCTCTTTTAAAATATGGGTATTGGCCAAAGCCGGCCAAAGCCGGCCAAAGCCGGCCAAAGCCGGCCAAAGCCGGCCAAAGCCCTTAATTTTAAGTTAGATATACTAGAATATTGTGAAAAATCTCATTTGATTGAGAGAGAACAATATTATCTGGATCTCCTAAAGCCTCCCCAGCCGCTAAGGCGAAAGCTTTCGCCTTAGCGGCTGGGGGGAATATGAAAATAGTGTATCCAAGACCTAATCCATTTTATACTATACTTTATAATGAAGTAGGAGATGGGAGAAAAGCCCTAGTCACTAGGTCCTTCCATTTTCGTCACTAACTGAGCTCTGCCAATTCTTAACAAGTGAGTACTTATTGCAAAACGTGAACATTTGTCAACCTATTCTACCTGATAACATGAAGTTAGACGAATCCTCCCCCCAGCCGCTAAGGCGAAAGCTTTCGCCTTAGCGGCTGGGGGGTAGTATATTATGACCAAAAAAAAGGGTAAAAGAATTATTTTAATTTTTATAATATAGGTTAAAATCTCTTATACTCTAAAAACAGATTTTAGTGAAAAAAAAACAAGACGAATTTTGCAGTTAAATAAAAGATAATATGTTAAACTTAAATAGGAGTAATTTTCAGGCCCATCCTTTTCATTTAGTATCTCCTTCTCCATGGCCTTTATATACATCCATTAGCTTACTAAGTCTTACGACATCCGCAGTTTTATCATTTCATGGATTTGCTTATGCAGGAAACAATTTAATTATGAGTCTAACATCCTTAGTTTTATCTATGTCATTTTGGTTTAGAGATATTATTGCAGAAGGTACTACAAATTTATTTAATTCCTTGTTTCATACATTAAAAATAGCAAGGGCTATTTCTAAAGAAGATATAGATAATCTAAAATTAAATATCATACAAGACACAATTAATTTTACTGATAATCAATTAGGTTATTTTTTAGCAGGGTTAATAGAATCCAAAACCCCAGAATTGTGCAAATTTTCTATGATTAAATCTATAAATCTTGTACCTGTTACAGTGCCTAATACGGGTACAAAAAGTAAAAGTACTAGTAGACCAGAAAGTACTTGTACAGATTTAGTAGTTTGAGGGGAAAATCTATACTCTGGGTTTAGAGCACTTAGATTATCCAGTGTTGAGTTAAGTATGTTTAAACTACCAAGTTATCAACGAGGTGTTGTAGTGGGTTTATTACTATCTGATGGTTGATTAAAAAAACAAAAAAGGGTAAAAGGATTATTTTAATCCACTCGAAGAGTGGGTTAAAATCTCTTATACTCTAAAAACAGATTTCAGTGGAAAAAAAGACGAATTTTGCAGTTAAATAAAAGATAATATGTTAAACTTAAATAGGAGTAATTTTCAGGCCCATCCTTTTCATTTAGTATCTCCTTCTCCATGGTCTTTATATACATCCATTAGCTTACTAAGTCTTACCACATCCGCAGTTTTATCATTTCATGGATTTGCTATTCAACCTGTAGGTCTGCACCCTCAGTATGTAACCGGTTTCTCCGATGGTGAAAGTACCTTTTCAGTTAGTGTTCTTCAAAACCCCAAACTAAAAACAGGATTAAGAGTAAGACCTGTATTCCAAATTAAATTACATACTAAAGATACCGTATTATTAAAAAAAATTAAGTCCTATTTTTCAGAGATAGGTACAATTTCTATAAATAAACAAACACTAAGTGTTATTTATACTGTGAGTTCTATAGAGGATTTAAATAAAATAATCATACCCCATTTTGAAAGATATCCTTTATTGACCCAGAAAAGATCAGATTTTGAATTATTTAAAAAAATTGTGTATTTGATGATTAATAAAGAACATTTAACAATGGAAGGGTTAAAAAAAATACTAAGTTTAAAATATTTTATGAACTGAGGTTTAAATGAGGATTTAAAGCAAAAATTCTATGATATTGTTCCCATAGAAAGACCTAAATTTATATTAACAGGTACTTTAGATTTATTTTGACTTTCAGGTTTCATAGAAGCAGAAGGCTGTTTTTACGTAAAGATTACACAGGCTAGTAGAAAAATAGGATTTGCAGTTCAATTAGACTTTAATTTAACTCAACATATTAGAGATAAACTGCTATTTAAATTTATCCAGGGAGGATTAGGTTGTGGCCATGCAGTAGAAATACCCCAAAATACTAGAGTTAATTTTGGGGTAACTAAGCTGTCAGATATACAAAATATACTTCTTCCGTTTTTAAACAAACATCCTTTACACGGGTCCAAAAGATTAGATCTTCAAAATTTCATTGAAATAACTAAACTAATGCTAAATAAAGAACACTTAACTGAGGAAGGGTTAGTTAAAATTAGAGCAATAAAATCGGGTATGAATACGGGTAGAAATTATACCACGTTAGATAAAACATCTGGAATAATTAATCCAAAGGGAATAAATACCAGGATAATATCCCAAAATCAAAGATCTTTTCATACTTATGTGGAAAGAAGTAAAACCAAAAGAGAAGCCAGTATAGATGAGGTTGTCTTAAGAGGTGCTTCTGCTAAAAATAACCGGAAGTATGCTAGCACTAAAAACAAGTATCCTCGTTTGGGTTTCGAACAAGCTTTTTTTCAATCTTCTTATGTATGGTCTGTTTTTGGAGCGTTATCTCATTATTCTTATAGTTTTCCTAAGTTTAAAACTAAAAATAGAAATAGTATACAAACTAGTTCTCTCAGTTTTACTACTCGTAGTTTGCCTGTATTAGTAGAGTTCTTTGTTTGTTTTTATCCTAACGGTAAAAAGGTTGTTCCTGAAAACATTTTCCATTTATTAACTCCTGTATCTCTAGCCCATCTTATTATGGGTGATGGTACAGCTGTATCTGGAGGTTTAAGAATTTGTACTGATTCTTTTACTGTGCAAGATGTAGTTAGATTAATTAACGTGTTAATAATTAAATACAGGCTTAAGTGTACATTACATATGACAGGTAACAAACCTAGGATATATATTAGTTCAAAATCTATGGATTTATTGATATCCGTCATAGATCCCTACATCATACCTAGTATGAAGTATAAATTAATAACACGAGCTAGCAAGTCTTGCCAAACAAAAAAGTAAAAGAGCTTGCGCCCTTGCAAATTATTTACTCTACAAGGGCTTTATGTATAAAAAACCTTCACTTTACAGGTGTACTTTGTTATATAGAACCTATAAAAGAAATTTGCATTAAGTATGTAATACCATCATACATATATAGCATTTTTGTTGGTATACTTTTATCAGAAGGTTGAGCTAATCTTCACCGTAAAACAGGTACAAAGGCACGTATTAAATTGTGTCAGCCTTATGTTAATAAGGAATATGTTTATTACGTATTTAGAGAAATTTATATGTATTGTGAAAAAGACCCTTACCGTTTTAATAATTATCTGAACGGTAAAAAAGTAGATGTCATATTAATATCTACAAAATGGTTATTTTGTTTTATTGAAATTTATGATATGTTTTACATCAAAAATGTAAAAAGGGTGCCTTGCAATATATATGATCTATTGACACCTTTTGTTCTAGCTCATTGAGTAATGGGTAGTGGTATAAGCTTACAAGGAAGAGGTATAAAACTTTGTACTAGTTTTAACAACATATCCGATACCGTTAAATTAATAAATGTATTAATCATTAAATATAGATTACGTTGTAATTTACTAATAGAAAAAGATAAACATAGTATCTATATTTATCGTTCTTCATTGAATACTTTATTAAGGAGTATAAAACCCCATATGTTACCTTTTATGATAAACAAAATAATATAAGGGGCATATTTCTATTCCCAGGACATATATCTATACCATCTAAAGGTAAAACACGGCTTCGCCGAGAATTCTTAATCCAAGAATTGTATTTACTGGTCATATAAATAATATAGAAATGTATATATTATTACAAACAAGATTAGGGGGTATAGGTAGATTTCAACATTCTGGTAATAATGTCATTAGATATATAATAGGTGATAATAAAGGTATTTTAAAAATTATTGAATTAGTACATGGAAAATTTAGAACACCAAAAAATATAACATTTAATTATTTAATAGAATTATTTAATTTTAAATATAATCATAATATACCCCCCCCCAAATAGTCATTTAGATTTATCTGATTTTGGTAATAATAGTTGATTAACAGGATTTGTAGAAGCAGATGGTTATTTTGGAGTACAAATTTTAGAATCTAAACCTAAATCTGATACAAGAAAAAGAGTTAGAAGTGGTAGTATAAATCTTGTATTTAGATTAGATCAAAGATCTTTTGATACACCAACAAATACAACATTTGTACCCTTTATGGAAAAATTAGCTAAATTTTTAGATTGTAGTGTATTACCATATAAGGAAGAGAAAGTATTATCCCTTAGTTTAACATCTTTAGACAAATTAACAAATCTAATTGTATATTTTGATAAATATCCCATTTTTTTATCGCCTTAGCGCAAAAAAATGGGGGTTAAAGGACAAGATTTTAAGGACTGGGTACAAATTTATCATATGATTAAAAATAAAGAACATTTAACAGAAACAGGAAAAGAAAGAATAATGTTATTACAATCCAATATGAATAGCAAAAGAAATATATAAAAATAGTAGGATTACTTAAGTGCCTTCTTTAAATTTTACTATATGCTGGAAACTCTTAAAGCTTTAAATACGTAAGTATAATATATAAATACGTAACAATTTTAAAGATAAATCAATAGACAATCAGCAGGAAACCTGGAGATCGATAATTATCTTAAGGATCCTCAGAGACTAAACGCAAAAATTTAATACGTTAAGTATGATAACCTATTAATTAAGATATAGTCCAATAATTTGTATAGCAAATACACATTGACTTATTTAGGTAACCACACAAAAAATAGAAGTAATGTTTTTTCGATTCGCAGCACTCTTCATGCTGACTCCTTAAGATTGAAAAGGAGTGTAGTAGCTGTGGGAATTATAACTAGAAAACATCACACTGAGGCAACAAATCAATTAGGTTATTATCTGGCAGGATTAATAGAGGGTGACGGATCTATTATTTTAAGAAAAGGGGCCTTAGCCAGAGAAAAAATATCTCCTAAATTCGTTTTTACTTTTCATAGTAACGAAATACCTATGTATCATAAATTACAGCAAGTACTTAAATCAGGAGTTATTTACAAAGAAAAATCTGGAATATGCAGATATAGTATTACTAACTCCGATGAGGTTATTAGGGTTATTAATATGGTAAATGGGAAGTTTAGAACTCCTAAAATTCAAGCATTATACAAAGCTATGGATAACCTTAATACATGGCGAAATGCTAATCTCTTAAAACTACCTTTAGATACTAGTAGCTTAGACTCTAATGCTTGATTAGCTGGTATGTTAGATACTGATGGTAATTTTTCTATAAAATTAACGGGTAGTTATGGGTCAGACGACTCTGAGGTTCGGGGAAGAGTACGATGTGTATTCTCTTTAGCTCAGAGTAAATTGAACAGGGTAACTGAGGAGTCTAATGGTCCTTTTATGACAGATATTTCTAATTTTTTTCAAGTTAACTTAAATGCTAAAGTAGTTAAATCTACAGGTCCAGATTTTAAGAAACCTTTTTATGAGGCATTGGTTTTTTATGCTCAATCAGACAGTAAGCATTATATTACGACTAGCTATCTGACGAAATTTCCTTTAATGACTAGCAAATATCTTAATTACTTAGACTTTTTTAAAGGGTTGAGTTATTTAGGTAAAAGGTTAACGGATAAAGAAATCAGAGAAGTGAGAATTATTAAAAATAGTATGAATAACCAGCGTACAGAATTTAATTGGGATCATCTTAATTATTTTTATAATAAATAAATACCAGGTGTTATTAATAAATACTTTGCATTATAGTAAAGGAACCTTTTTTTTATTTCCGAACCCTTGTCATATTAATTAAAGAACACTCATTGATTTTCACTTTAGCTTGCCTCAGTAAAAAATCCAATCCCTATTTTTTTAGGATGGTGCCCTAATTCTAAGAGTAAACCTATTGTTATACACTAAGAGTTAGATAAAGTCATATTTATAATTAAAGACTTATTTAGGTAACCACACTCTATCCGTACAAAGAGGATTAAACATTGGTGTTGGTTTATTTATAGTATCTGAAGCTTTATTTTTTTTAGCCATATTTTGAACATTTTTCCATAAAGACAGCATTTTGTGGTTAGGAGCCAAACTCCGGGGAAATCCTAAAGCTCTAATAACTAAGCTTCATAAGAAAACTTATAAAGTGGCCCCATTAATGCCTGGGGGTATAGTAACATCATTAGAGATTTTTGGTGCAAACCAAGGAATGGACAATCGCGGATCTAAAATAGATAGTCTCATATCTGTAAAAGAGCAACGAGTAGATGGTTCCTCAGTATTTAAAAAATACTGTAAGGTGTATTCTAGGTGCCAGGGAAACTTGGTTTTTATACATTATATTAAATATGTTAATACTATTATTGAATCTATACAAAAACTGTATACTAAAGTTCTTTATTCTAACCGCCAAATATCTTTATTTTCTAGTGAAGCAACGTCTTCTAAGTTTAGTTATGATTATACGAATGGGTTGAATCCTTATTATGTTACTGGTTTTACTGACGGGGAAGGATGTTTTTTTGTAGGTGTTAGTTCCAACCCTAGATATAAGACAGCATATAGAGTAAAAGCTGTTTTTCATATCGGTGTACATATAAGGGATCTTGCCTTGTTAGAACAAATTCAATCGTTCTTTGGGGTAGGTAATATATCTAAATTAGGAGCGGAATCTGTTCAATTTAGAGTATATGGTCTTGAAAACTTAAAAGTTATTATTAATCATTTTGATAAATACCCTTTATTAACTAATAAACAATCTGATTATCTACTTTTTAAACAAGTAGTACATTATATGGAACAGGGTAAACATTTAACTATAGAAGGTTTAAATAAAATTATGTCAATTAAAGCTGTGCTGAATAATCAAGAAACATCAGATAGTTTAAATCTAGCTTTCCCTAACATAGAGCCTATTTTAAGACCAGATATTAAAAATAGGGAAATTAAAAGTCTACACTGGTTAGCTGGTTTCACTGATGCTGAAGGATGTTTCTTTGTAGCATTAAAAAAATCACCAGGATCTAAATTAGGAGAAACTGTATGATTGAGATTTATTTTAACTCAACATGCTAGAGATGAAAAGTTCCTAAAAAGTTTAATTTCTACTTTAAATTGTGGTAGATATATACCACGGCTTCGCCGAGGTTATGGTGAATTTATAGTTGAAAAATTTACAGATGTTTTTGATAAAGTGATTCCCATTTTTGAACAATTTAAATTACATGGTATAAAATCCAAGAATTATGATGATTTCAAAAAAGTGGCTCTGCTTATGCAAAATAAAGATCACTTAACTCGAGAGGGGCTAGATCAAATAAAAAAAATAAAAGGTGGTATGAATAAAAATAGAGGATACTAATATTTGTATATAAACATAATTGTGTATAAAATTAAATCATTAAAAATTATAATGTGCTTTTCCAACTCCGTTGGATAAGCGAGGCAACAAATAGTTTTTTAAAAACGAGTGCTCTTTCTCCTGCAGTTGAATTAGGTGCTATGTGACCACCGATGGGAATTGAGGCTCTTGATCCTTTTGAAAATAATTCAATAGATTATTTTTTATGTTTATCTTCTTGTGTTTACATATCACCAAATGCTAATAATCTTAATCCATTTTGAATTACTGGGTTTTCTGATGCTGAATCTTCATTTATAATATCTATCCGTAAAAAGAAAGACACTAAATTAGGTTGATCTGTAACTCCTATTTTCTCTATTTCTCTTAATAAGAAGGATTTACAAATATTAGAAAAGATTCAATACTTTTTTGGTGTAGGTACTATTACATTTAATAAAAAGGATGATTGTTATTTCTTTTCTGTTCAATCGATTAAACATATAGTTAATGCTATAATACCTCATTTTGAGAAAAACCCTTTACTTACTAAAAAACGAATTGACTTTTTATTATTTAAGTCAGCGGCTGAGCTGATAAATGCAGGTGAACATCTAAATTCATCAGGTCTACAAAAAATTGTAAATATAAGGGCTAGTTTAAACAAAGGTTTGACAGATGTTTTAGAAAAATCATTTCCTGATACCAAACCAGTACCAAGACCTGCTTACAAACATATGGATATACCTAATCCTAATTGATTTTGCGGGTTTGTTAATGGAGATGGTAGTTTTTATGTACCTATTTCTAAGAGTAAATCGGCTGTTACGGGATATAATGTAAGATTAGGCTTCAGCATATGACAACATTCTAGAGATGTAGATTTATTAACCAGTTTTGTTAACTATATGAAGGCAGGGTTTATTGTAAAAAATTCGAGTAAACCTGCATCCTGTTATGTAGTTACAGGTTTCAATGACACTGTCAAAATTATTATACCTTTTTTTGAAAAATATCCTTTATATGGTTCAAAACAGTTGGATTTTATTCTTTTCCTAGAAATAGCGTCTTTAATGAAAGCAAAATTTCATTTAACCAATGAGGGGTTAAATAAAATAAAAGATATCAGAAGTAAAATGAATTTAAGAAGAAGTGATATAAGCTAAGATAGTCTTATATTCTTTGTTATTAGCATTTCGTGATTGTAGGAGAAAAATAAAACAGACTATTGAATAATTATACTTAATCTGAAATTGAACCCTATGAATAATAAAGGTTCTAATCAGAATAAAGTTATAAACAAAATCAAAGGGGCATCGGAATTCGATCGATGCTAAAAAGGCTATATGCGGGAAGCTTTAAGAAAGTCTACACTGGTATATTAGTTAACAGGTTTTGTACGAAATAACCAGTAAAAGAGAGGCTATTCTATTCTAGTAATCCGCAGGTAATGTTTGTGTCTTTTCAGGTATATGATAAATAATAATATTAAGGCCTACTTTTTTCCTTAAAGGGCTAGTTTGGTTATAGTATTATGGGTGTACTTAGCCATAATTATTATAATATATTGAGATATATAAGCAGAACCTCAACGATCACACGCCTTTATGTAAACTATTAAGAAGTGACCTTAGGCTTCGGTCATTTTTTATCTATAGCAAGTCAATGTTAATTAGACTATTCGAAGGGATAATTAATGGGTCATTCCGTAATCCAGCGGCTACCTTCTAATATGTTTACATGTGATATGATCTAACCTATATCTAGTTTAATTAGAAAGTTTGATCTCTTAATATTGTTTGTATGTATTATATTATTGTTAACTTTTATATAAAAAAAAAGATAGGCGAGTTTACAATAGTAATTTAATTTTCTTATGTTAACTTTTTCTTATGTTAACTTAAAATTAGAATTAAGTAAATTATACACATCTTTAGGCTTATCTGCCTTACTGTTGTTATACTGTTAATCTAAACAGTAATATAAATACTAATCCCTACAATATAAGAGTAATAATGTTTAGAAATAAACCTTTAGTTGCGCTAAGGCGATAAAAATTTGATTAGATATAGATTGTTTGAACTACCCTTAATTAATACAATTATTCTACTTGCTTCAGGATTTACTGTTACATATGGACATCATTTTTTAATAAACGGAAAAAGAGGTAAAACTTTATATGGTTTACTTTATACTATTATATTGGCAGTTATATTTACAGGCTTAACGAACACCTTTATATTTTTTTTCATTGTTGGTTTTATTAGGTTCTTTTTAAATTATTATTATTTTACCGTAGTACCTAAAAAGATTTTACCAAGAATATATTCTATTAGAACTTTTCCTGCTTCACAACCCTTAGCATTATTAACAAAACACGGGGTTGTAAGAAAGCATATGAAAAGATTTTACACTACCGGACTAGTTGAACCAAAGGTTTCTCCACACTGAGTTACAGGATTTTGTGATGCGGAGTCAACTTTTAGCCTAAAAATTTCTAAAAGTAGTACTACTCGTAGCGGATGAAATGTTATACCAGAGTTTCAAATAACATTACATAGCAGAGACTTACTTTTATTAAGGAAAATACATAGCTTTTTCGGACTAGGTACAGTTAAGGAACGTTCAGACAGGATTCAGGCATATTATAGCGTTCAGTCTGCACGTGCAATAGCTGATGTAATTATACCTCATTTTGATAGATATCCTTTACTAACTCAGAAAAAAGCAGATTATCTTTTATTTAAACAAGCTGTAAACATCTTATTAGAAGGTGAAGCACGTTCTAGTATTGAAGGAATACACAAAATTATAAGTATTAAGGCTTCATCTAATTTAGGATTATCTGACAAATTAAAGATTATATTTCCAACTGTTATACCTACACCTCGTCCAGTAATAAGTAATCAAGATATCCCCCATCCTTCCTGATTTACAGGTTTTGTAGATGGAGAGGGGTTTTTTTATGTTAAATCGTTAAAAAATAAAAATTATTCAACAGGTTTTAATGTTTCTATGGTTTTCTCTGTTTTTCAACATGTAAGAGATGAAGCTTTATTGATGAAATTCATAGATTACTTAGGATGTGGTAGAATTGAAAAAACTTCCACCAGACCTAATGGAGTTAATTTTACTGTAAATAAATTTAGGGATATTGAAGATAAGATTATTCCTTTTTTTCATAATTATCCATTACAAGGTATAAAATATATGGACTACTTAGATTTTGCTAAGGTAGCAAAAATTATAGAAATTAAAGGTCATTTAACTAATGATGGTATTAGAAAGATAAATTCTTTAAAATCTGGTATGAATAGTGGTAGAATAAATAACTAATAAAAGGTATTTTTATGAATCAACTAATGAAAAAAAATATACTTAGTAGGCCTTTGCTTAAGGTTCAGCTTAAACATATTAATGATCTATTAATTTTTTGCTCGAAATTAAGCAAATAAACAAAGTTATATGCATGAAAACCTTGTAACTCTTTTCATTAAACGCTTAAACGTACCAAATACGCTCTTAGTATAAAGTGTTACTTAAAATTGCTACAAGACAATATGCAGCCGATCCTTTTTAAATATTACATATAATATTTAATAGGCTGGCTCAACGACTAATATTTATGATAAGATAATACTATTTAGCATTCGGTACAACTGTTTATTAGTTGCAGTTTTCTAGCCAAAACATTTGACACATGCTTTTATCTTATCATGATATGTAAAAACTTTGGTATACACATAGCGATAATATTGTATACATGACATAGTCTGAACAATAATGTGAATTATTGAAATAAGGCCATAATATGCCTTATTATAACATATTTGTACAAGGGGTAGAATATTCAGTTTCATCATTTACTATATCAGATGGAGCTTTTGGATCATGTTTTTATTTTGGAACAGGGTTAATTCTAGCCCCTATTAACAAATTTAATGGAGAAAACGCCAAAAATGTTGCAAACAAACTTTCACCTTTTTGAGTTACAGGTTTTTCGGACGCAGAGTCTTCTTTTTCAGTTAAAGTAGGAAAAGACGTAACTAGAAAACATAACATACGTATAGTTCCAGTGTTTATCATAGAATTACATAGTAGAGATATTGCATTATTAAATATGATTCGGGATTTCTTTGGCTTAGGTACTGTTATAACAAGAGTACGTCGAGGAAAGCCTACTGCTATTTACTCTGTTCAATCTCTAAAAAGTTTAAGCGAAGTAATTATACCTCATTTTAAACAATATCCTCTACTAACACAAAAAAAAGCTGATTTTATTCTTTTTTCTACCATTGTTAATTTAATGATTACAGGAAAACATCTACATTATGAATATTTAGTAGAAATTATGTCTATTAAAGCTTCTATGAATACAGGTTTATCCAATTCCTTGAAAATGGCGTTTCCTGAAATAAAAAAAGTCGAAAGACCTATTATTTGTTCACAGGTTATAAAATCTCCTTTATGACTAGTAGGTTTTATTGAAGGAGAAGGCTGTTTTTACATAAAAACAATGAAAAAGAATAATGTGGTTGCTCAAGTTTCACTAGCTTTTTCAATTAGTCAACACTCACGTGACTTGGATCTAATGAATACAATAAAAGACTATTTGCATTGTGGTATAGTAGAGAAAGCTAGTACTAGGCCTGATTCAGTAAGCTTTGTTGTGTATAGATATCTAGATATATCAGAACAAATTATATCACTATTTAAAGTAAACCCTCGGCGAAGCCGTGGTATTAAATCTTTGGACTTTAATGATTTTTGTAAAGTAGCTAATCTAATTGAAAATAAATCACACTTAACTCAAAAAGGTATACACGAAATTATTCGTATTAAAAAAGGAATGAACTCTGGAAGGATATTATAATCTACGAGAGATTATATATTTTTTTAGAAGTAAATTCGTTGCTACGCAAGTAAAGCGCTAACTATATTAAAAGTGTTAATAGAAAACGGGGATAAATTGCATGGAATTCCTACTTCACCATAACTTTTGTTAGTTATGAGTTGTATTAAGGTCAATATGCAGCCAAGCATGTATCAATAAAATTATTATATTAACTATTGCTTACTATTTATACGGGATACATATAAATTAAATAAACTAATGGGTTTTTACGGAGCAACCTATGCCCATGTTAATATATTAATGGTTTTAAACCAGGTCCATGAAGGTTCAACGACTAGTAAGTGAGTACTTTATTAACAAGAATCTTACCACGAAACCCCGCGACTTTGAAGTTCAGTACTGGATTAATACACCTGACTTTATGGTTGATGACATAGTCTGAACCATTTTAATAAGAAATGGAAATAAAGGATAAATAGCCTTTAGTTTAACAATTTTGTTCACGGATTAATTACAGTAGTCCCTACCAATTCTTTTATGTCAATAGATAATCAATTTAGTGTAAAAAACAATTCAGTTCTTACTTTAGAATCAAATAAAAAATTAATACATTTAGATAAGAATTTTATTGATTGATTAGTAGGATTTACGGACGCTGAAGGAAATTTTAATATTAGTTTAAAAGGTTTACAAGGTAATAAATATAATAGTTTAAATTTAACTTACCAAATTACTCTGCATATAAATGATTTATCTGTTTTAGAATATATTAGAAACAGATTAAATTGTGGAAGTATTTCTAAATCAGGAGATAAATGTAATTATTTTGTAAATGATCAAAAATCACTAGTAAATGTTATAGTACCTATATTTAATAATGTAGAGTTAAAGAGTTCTAAATTCTTTCAATTTTTTAATTTTAAAAAAGCAGTTCATTTATTAATAGATAAAAAACATTTAACTTTTCAAGGTAAAATAGATATCTTACAATACTATCATGATATGAAACTTATAAATCAAAATACTAAAGCTAGAGAAAATATGATAATAGATAAGTACTGATTAATAGGATTCACAGAAGGAGATGCGACTTTTAGTTCAAATAAACTAAAACCAAAAATAAAATATGAAAACCATATAAAAGAATTAGAATTATTTAAAAGTATTTTAAATTATTTAAAACATGGTAATTTATATACATCCGATAGAAAGTCTGCTGGTTCTGTAATATTAGAAATAAATAATATAAATATTTTAATGAACAGAATAATACCTATTTTTTCTAAAGGTATGTTGACTAAAAAATCTTTAGACTTTGAAGATTGATCTATGATAGTTAAAATTACTTATTATGGGTATCATACTTTAGATGAAGGTAAAGAATTAATTAATCTCATTAAATCTAATATGAATAATTTTAGATTAAATCCTGATTTTATTACAAACTATGATCAAAATAAAGTGTTAATCGAGGGAAAGTTAAATTATATATTATCGTTGCCAAGTCCTTATGAAATAAAAGAGGGAATTTTATTTTTAAGAGGTACTGATAAATTAGTGTCGAAATTTTTTAAAATAAAAGTAGAAGATACTAATGGTAAGGTACAATATTTTACTAGTATATCAGAGTGTATCTTAAATCTTAACATACCTAGAAAAATTATTAAAAATTGTTTATTATCAGGTATTCCATATAAAAATTACACGATTAAATTTGATACCATTATTGAATAGAGTTGACAGAAAACGGGGTAAATTGCATGGAACTCCTACTTCACCATTCATACGTGTTTATGTAGGACAATATGCAGCCAAGCATATATTAAATAAAATTAAAAGGAATATATGAAGGTTCAACGACTAGTAGGTGAGTACTTTATTTAGAATAAGCCTGCCACAAAAACCCTGCAATCATTTATTGATTGATGACATAGTCTGAACCCTTTTGAAAAGAAAGGGAGGTAAGGGATAAAGAGCCCTTACGATAACAATTATTGTACATGTAATGATCGGTACAGCATTTTTAGCAGTTGGTTTATGACGTGCACTAGCCTATCATTTAACAAATAATCATCATCTTGGGTTGGAAGCAGGAATTTTATATTGACATTAAACAGGTGTCGTGAGTGAAAATCTCACCTAATCATTAATAAATTTTAATGGTAATGCTATAGCAAAACATTAATCTTAAATGATTTGATAAGGTGAAAACGGTTAATGGCTATCTTAGTAGAAGACCGGCGGTGGCTATAAACATCGCTACAGACTGGATCGCCTACGTAGAGCTGAAATGCTCGCGAATGTACAGTCGGAGCTTATAAAGGTTTACTTTAATTATAATCTATAAGATAGATTTCTAAAATTGAAAGTTTTATCCTCGACTCTTGGTTAAGGGAGAGATCTTGATAATTATAAGTTTGTTTTGTTGATGTAGCATGACCATTTTTGTATTTTACTGTATACTACTAAACATAACAAATTCTATTCTAAGACAAATATCTGAAACAAATAATTCTAAACTTAAATATTATTCTTTAAGTACAATTAGAGATTTTGATATGCATAATAGTATAAATTTAAACACGGCTTCGCCGAGAATTTAAGTACGGAATCTATCAAAAAAAACTCTAGTTTAAATAATGAATTTAAAGAATGGTTATGTGGTTTAATAGATGGAGAATGCCATTTTTACATAAATAAAAAATCCGATACAGTTTTTAGTTTTAGATTTGAAATACATTTACATATTCTTCATAATCTCTTTATTATATTTTGATTTTTCTGAGAATCTATTAGTTTTAATACTAAATCAATAAGCTTGCTAAAAATTAAGAGGGTAAATTCTATATTGTTAAATAGATTGAAAACCAAGCCCCAGGGCTTTTTACTGGGGTGTTTGTTATTATTCAACTAATAATAACCTTCCAGTAAATGTGGAAGCAAAATCCAACGTAGTTGGATTTATTAGAAAGAAAATTAAATCCACATTGAGTATCCGGGTTTGTAGATGCAGAAGGGTGTTTTATGGTTCAGGTATATAAACAAGCTGGGAAAACAGGATGAGGTGTCACACCAAGTTTTTCTATCCATTTGCATGTAATAGATATTGATATGTTATATGCATTAAACAGTTATTTTGGAGTAGGTAATGTATATTTAAATAAAAATGGAAAATCAGCTATTTATATAGTTAAAAAATTAAAAGATATAGTTAATGTTATTATACCACATTTTAAAGATTATCCATTACAAAGTGGTAAATGCATTGATTTACAATTATGATCTATGTGTATTGAAATTCTAGTTAATAAAGAACATTTAACTCTAAAAGGGTTAAATAAGATAGTTGGACTTAAATCTGCTTTAAATATCGGTTTACCTGAAATATTCATCGCAAATTTTCCTGATATTGATTTAATAAAAAGGCCTCAATTTCAAGTTAATGAGGGACCTCTTAATCCCTATTGAGTTAGCGGTTTCACCGAGGGTGATGGTTCTTTTTATGTCACTATTTCAAAACAAACTAATTATGTAAGAATGTGTTATAGTATTGGTTTAAATAATAGAGAAACTCCTCTAATTTTAAAAATACAACAGTATTTTAAAGAAAAAGGTTCTATAGTAGAAAGTGTCGATAATAATTATAATACGGTGAAATATGCAGTAGTCTCGGTTAAAGATCTTAATGCTTTTATTATACCTCAATTTGATACTTATAAGTTTTATGGAAATAAGCACTTTAATTATTTAATTTGAAAAGAAATATTATTATTGGTTAATTCTAAAGCTCATTTAACTGTTGAAGGTTTAAATAAAATTATATTTCTTAAGTCTAAACTTAATAAATGAGATTAATCCTCGGCGAAGCCGTGTTAATAACTATACTCATAATAAGAGAGTAGGAATATTTTGATGTATTTTAACATAGATATAAGCATCAGTTGACGATAAACTTCTTCTGAGCTATATATGTAAAAATTTAGGTATAGGTAAAGTATATGCTTATGGGGATAAGTGTACTTTTGTTGTTTCTAGCCATAAAGAAATACAAATGATAATAGATCTCTTAACCATATACCCTTTAAATTCTACTAAGCTTCTTAATTTTTTAGATTTAAAAAAAGCTTTTGAGTTATATACAAATAATACAAAAACTGAAGATATGTTTAAAGAAATAATAAGTTTAAAAAATGGAATGAATTCTAAAAGAACTGAATTCAAAATGCCTGATTTTCATATACCTTTAATTACTAGTAATTGATTACTTGGTTTTGTAGAAGGGGAAGGTTCATTTTCAGTAAGAAGAGGCTCTAATAAATTTGAATTATTATTTAGTATAAGTCAATCAGTTAAAGATGAACTTTTAATGGATGCTATAAAACAATTCTTTGAAAATTTACCTGGTACTCATGGATTAGATATTGTAAAAAAATCACTTTATAATCCTAAAGGTGTTAATCATCAACCTGTAATTCAGTTAGTAATATCTCAAAAAGATTACATTAAAAATGTGTTAATTCAATTTTTTAGTCATTTAGAATGGCATTCCAAAAAAGAATTAGATTTTAACGATTGAGTTATTATTTTCAATTTAAAAGAAAGAGGTCATCATTATCAAGAAGAAGGGTTAAGAGTTTTAAATACTATTGTTAATCAAATGAATAATTCCAGATTGTCTACTTCTAAAAATATTGGTATAGATAGAGATCAATTGTTAAAAGACATAGCGATATTATTAAATGGCCCTTCAAATTATGAAATTATAGGGGATAGAAAAATTATAAAATCTTTAAATAAACTATCAGGAGTAGGTAAACAAGTAATTATCCAGTTGGAAGATGAAAATGGAAATGTTATCAAAACATTGTATTCCAACTACGTTGGATTGTGCTAAGTTTTTTAAGGTTTCAAGAACTTTAATTTATAGTAGATTATCTGATAATAAATCAGTTATTTTTGAAGGTAAACATGTTTTTATCACGAAAAAATAACAAAAAGAAATAAGTTTGTTTGTAGATGTTGTATGATTATTTCTGTTTGTATCCATATACTATTGAGGATCCTAAGAAACTGATCATTTAGGATTAAAGATATGACTTTTAATAACTACCATCCCCCCAGCAAGTTTTCGCCTTAGCGGCTGGGGGAGGTGGTTAAAGTACAATAAACTTAGTAATTGTTAGATTACAATTAACTTGTTATGAAAATAAACAAAATAATATAACAAATCCCCTTTATTATAACTAGGGAAAATTGCCTTATATTTATAGTAAACGGCTTTGGCCGGCTTTGGCCTGTAGTTATTATATTTGTACAGCAATTAATGGTAGAAGATTAAATTATATTTGATTAAAGGCCACAAAAAAAACAAGAAATTAGCTCAATTGGTAGAGCATTTGTTCGACACAAGAGGTTAAGTGTTCAAATCACTTATTTCTTGACACTTATAGGTTATAATTCTATATCCCCCAGCAGGTCTTCGCCTTAGCGGCTGGGGGGAGGAGATTTTAAAAGTGTAATTTTACTAAAACACCGTTAGATAGTTTAGGATATACCTCAATAGGCAGAACAGTTATATAAGGCAGTTTTATCTAAAATTAAGGTGTATCCTTGTATCCATTGACCCCAAAATATTGTATAAAAATAGCCTAGATTCTACCTATCTAAACAAAATAATATTGTGTTTTAGTTTTTTGTTTTTAATCCCCCCAGCCGCTAAGGCGAAGGCCTGCTGGGGGGGGAGGAAAAGTGGGGGGTTATATATTAACTCATGTGACAATCTTAACTATAATTATTAAATTATATTAGCGTAATTAAAAGATTTTGTTAATATTATACGCGGAAATCTGTAAATTCTATGACTGTTTGCTCGAATGTTATACCCGTGACTAATTTAATTAAAAGCACGATTATTTTATCTAACAAAAATAAATACAACCTAAATATAATTGTATCCTCTATAAGTATGTGATTTGAAAGATGATTTTTATCTTCAAATGCTAAAGATATAGGTGTTTTATATTTAATATATGCATTATTTGCAGGTTTAGTGGGTACTGCCTTTTCTGTTTTGATCAGATTAGAGTTGTCAGGGCCCGGTGTTCAGTTTATTGCTGATAATCAATTATATAACAGTATTATTACTGCTCATGCTATAATAATGATATTCTTTATGGTCAAAAAAGGTTTTATATTAAACTCGCACTTTACTTTTTTCAAAGAAGTAAATAGCGATAATAACGATTCACCCTTGTTAAGTGAATGTGATGACAACAAGGACGGTTACAGCCCTGACAATGAAGACAATAATTCTCATAATAAACACAAAAATGGTAATAATAAAAAACACAATTATGTTAAAGTATTAGTAGATGATCCTTATAATAATAGAGATATAATACTTAAAGTAACTAAGAAGCAAAAAGGTATCCTTTATGTTTTTTTAGTTGCTAATTTAATCTTTTTATCCGATGGTTTAATAAATTTTTCAAGTTCTATATTTGACGCGTATACTGTCTTGTCCTCTATTGCTTTAATTACTTATGCTGATGCACTAAGTGAAAGAAAAGTGATTCTTAAAAACAATAATAATAAATCTGGTGTTTATCGTTGAATTAACCTAGTCAACGGAAAAAGCTATGTAGGTAGTAGTGTAAATTTAGGTTACAGACTTAAACAATACTATAGTGTTAGTTATCTAAATAATAAGAAATCTGCTAGTAGTATTTCTAGGGCATTGGTTAAGTATGGTCATTCAAACTTTAAACTAGTAATCCTGGAATATTGCGAGGCAGATAGACATATAATACTACCCTACGGGTGGAGAACAATACTACATAGATCTTTTAAAGCCAGAATATAATATTTTAAAAATAGCTGGATCACCTTTAGGTTATAAACACACTGAAGAGAGTTTAGCTAAAATGAGAAATAGAAAGTTGTCCAAAGAACATCTTGATATTGTTTTAACTCGTATTCTTTCAGATGATCACAAAGCTGCTGTACAAAAAGCCAGGACAAATAGTATACATTCAGCAGATGCGAGAGCAAAAATGAGAAATTTTATTCATTCAATCGCTTGGGGCGGGAGGAAACCAAAGCTAAGTTAAGTCAAAGATTAACTAATTATAATTTATCAAAAGGTCACAAAATCGAAATAACGAATATTGTAGAAAATACAAACACTGTGTATGAGTCTATAAGAAAAGCAGCTATTTCGCTTAATACTAACCACAGCACAATTAGAAATTATATTAAAAGCGGAAAGCTGTATAAAGGCTTATATAAAATAAACTGTATTATATAAAGTTTATTTTATTTCCGATTTAGCAATTTTATACGTTTGTTATTATTTTACTTTTTATTGTCATTATTGTTATATCCCATTGAAAGAGTGAATCGAATTTAATATAAAAAAGGCATGGCCGGGTAAAGTATAAATACTTTACTTTCTCTTTACTGTTTGCTAGGACCTCTTTAGAGCTTTTAAAACTAGTACTGCAGACTTTCGGAACCTATTGGTAAACGAAAAGCGGCAGAATACAGTAACATCTTAAAAGATTAGAAAACTAGCAGGAAACTACCAAATAAAAGTTTAATGTTACTAGCTTATTGCCATAAGGATCCATACAGTTAATGTGTCTTTTTTTTTATATATCTTTTGTTATTCCCTTTATATAACCACCGTAAAGGTTATTCTTTAATACTCGATGCACCGATGAAACTTTGGACGGAAAGAATTTGTATGTAGGACATTCCATTAATCCACGCAAGCGTGGAATAAGTTCTTATTTTATGCCATCTATACTTAATTCTAAAGCTAGAAGAGTTCTACGTTATTTAAATAAATATGGTTTTGGTCATATTAAACTAACCATTTATATTATGAATGAGAATTCTAGTTTAGAACAGGTAGTAGAACTTGAACAACATTTTATAGATAGTTTAAACCCAAATCTTAATGTAGATCTAGTAGCTAGCGGTTCTGGACATCATGAACCAATGAGTCAAGAAATACGTGAAAAGCTTCGTAAACTAAGGGGTACTCCAGTGTATATGTATGATACTAATAATTTTGCTTTGCTATATGTTTTTGAATCAAAACAACAAATTTATAGTCTTATTAATATGCATCATACCACTTTAAATGATTGTTTAAACTCAGGTAAGATATATCTAGATACTTTCTTTTTTTCTTTAGATTTAATAGAAGAATCTCCTGAAACTAATATACTTGATTTGGATCAAATTAAAAGTGTAATTTCAGATAAAAGAGAGATATATGTCGTTAAACACCCCGCAGCTAAACCACGGCTTCGCCGAGGAGAGTTTAAAGACGATCCTAAAAAAAACATAGAATTTTACTCTTTGAGTGGTTTAGCTAAACATTTAAAAGGTGACCGTCAAGTTATTAGACAATATTTAACAGGTGAGAAATCGGGTTATTATCGAGGTAAATGAAAATTTACTTACAAAATTTAATATAAAAAGGGCACGGCCGGGTAAGATAGAAACATCTTACTTTACATTTACTGTTTGCTGGAATATCTTTAGAGCCTTTGGAACTAGTAATGCAGACTCTCTTTAAGATAAAGCGGCATAATACAGTAACATTTCAAAGGATTAGGCAATCAGCCAGAAACCAAATATAAAAGGGCTCATTGTAGCATTAAACGCTTTTATAGAGTAGGATCTTCAGAGACTACACGTAAATACCTTAGTAAATACTTGTTATTTAAAGGTAAAGATATAGTCCGCGCATTAACGAAAGTTAGTGATAAAGCGCATGCCAGCTTTAATTGGAGGATTTGGTAATTTCTTGCTTCCATTAGGATTAGGAGGTCCTGATATGGGATTCCCTAGACTTAATAATATTAGTTATTTATCTTTAATTCCTAGTATCGTATTATTCTTATTTGCAGGTGGAATAGAGAATGGGGTAGGTACGTACCTGTGCCTAAGTAGTAAATAATTACTATTAAGTATATCACTATATGCTGGAAAATCCTAAAGGTTTAGCTTTTATTTATTTCTACTAAAATAATAACTTAGTTAAATTAGTAAAATGTTTAAATATGGTACAATGGACAATCAGCAGGAAAACAGACCATAGGTCTTTGTATTATCCTCAGAGACTATACGTGGTACACTCCTATTTTTTTTTAATAGGGTGAAGATATAGTCCATAAACATATGAAAATATGTCTAATATACTTGTATTTTACTTTTGTAGGTAGGTAAAACAAATAAAATACTAAAATCTTCCTTAACCTTAAACCCCCTTTCTTTCTTGCCTAATAACTCAACTATTACAGGATTAGGTAGTTATTTAGCAGGATTAATAGAGGGAGATTGTTCTATAATTGTTCCTAAAACAATCAGAAATCAAAAAGGTAATTTGTTATATCCTGTAGTAAAAATCACTTTTGTACAAAAGGATGCCCCTTTAGCTGTTAAAATCCAAGAGATTATTGGGGGAGGTAAAATAGTGCATCCTAAGAATTCAAATTATATAGACCTTCTATTTCAAGATTTGAATTCAATACAAAAAATTGCTGTACTACTTAATGGAAATATGAGAACTCCTAAGATAGAGGCTTTATGTAGATTAATTGATTGACTAACTGCTAAGAATAAGGATAAACCTCAAATAGTGAAATTAGGTTTGGATTCTAGTTCACTAGGTGGCAACCCTTGATTAGCTGGGTTTATTGAAGCGGATGGTCATTTTTATTGCGGTTTTGATTTAAATTCAATGGGTATAGCAAGCACAGTGAAATGTTATATGGCTATATCTCAAAAAACATTATACAAAGCCAATTCTGATCTATCTGAAAAAGATAATTCAAATCTAAACATAATGGAAAAAATACGAGAGTTTCTTGACGTAAAGAACGTTAATAATATTCAAAGAATTAAAGAAAATTATACTGAATTATCCTATTCGGTAAGAACTACTAAAAAAAGTTCTTGCCAGATTTTACTAAATTATTTAAATGCTTATCCGTTGTTTAGCTCTAAACATCAAGATTTCCTAGATTGATCTAAAGCACATCATATAAGAATACATAGAAAGTATAAAACTCTAGAAGGATCCTCAGAATTATTATTCCTAAAAAACAGCATGAATACTAAAAGAACTCAATTTAATTGAGATTCATTAAACAGTTTTTACAGTTTAATGTAATCAGGGTTAACAAAAATGAGATGTATAAGAGTATATTATTTTTTTTTGACAGGTTGAACTCTTAAAGGAATTAGGGAGTTATTTTATGGTGACATAGAACAAAGTAAACTCTTCTCGATGCGCGAATATCTTCAAGTAAACTATGTAATAATAGGATTACACGTAATACACTACTCATGTCTAATTTTAATAACAATATTATTAAATAGTACATATGTAAGAATGTGTATGTCACGGAGACAATGCGCCTGAATAGTAAATAAATGTCTATTTACTAGTCATCAGAGACTTAACGAAGAGCATTTTAATGACAACTCAAATATGATTTCGCTAGAACAATCCAAAAACCACAATGCACACATTAAAGATCAATGGGAGCAGTGGTTAGTAGGTTTCACAGATGGAGATGGTAATTTTCATATTTCACATCAAGGAGATAAATGAGGTTTAAGTTATAAATTAACCCAGTCTAGATATAATTTAAGAGTCTTACATTACATAAAAAAACAGCTAGGTGTGGGTTCTATTACAAAAGATGGTACAAAAGGACAATACTTTATAAGGGATAGAAAGATTATTGAAACCGTTATAATACCTATTTTTGATAAATACCCTCTTTTAACCACTAAATATTTTGATTATGTAAAACTAAAAAAAGCTTTAGTTATACTAAACAACACTAGTCTAAGTAAAGAAGATAAGAATCTAAAGCTTTTGGCTATTAAAAACTCTAAAGCTAATAGTGATTATATATCTCCAGCTTGAAATAATGCTATTTTACCTTTGACTGATGTAACCTCTGTTAATAATGTAATGAGTAAAAGCTGATTAGTTGGATTTATTGAAGCAGAAGGTAGTTTCTATTTAACAAATAAAGACTCCAATAGAATAGTACATGGATTTGGTTTAACTCAAAAACTAGATAAAGTTGTTTTAGATGGAATAGGGATTATGCTTCACATAAAAAACCCTGTTAGGTTCAAAGAGTTACATAATCATTATATATTGGATACGACTAACTCTAGAGCTATTGAAAATATTATACTTTTTTTTAAAGATACTATGAAGGGAGTAAAATCTTTAGAATATAGAATATGGGCTAGATCTTATACTAAAAATAAAGGTGATTATAACAAATTGCTTAGTGTAAGAAACTTGGTCAGGAAATTACGAAAAAATCTGTTAGAAATAACATAGCTTGTCATTTAAGTATAGTCATTAAGATGAAGGTATAGTCCGAACAGTAAAAAGATTTACTGCGTGTAACGATAGTTTTATGACAGGTTTATTCTTTTTATTATATTAGTTTATAGTAATAAAGTTAAATCCTTAAAATGAGGTTACCAACACAATTGTTACCCTCCTTTATCTGGAATACAAAGTCATAGTGGTCCAAGTGTAGATTTAGCTATATTTGGATTACATTTATCTGGTATATCTAGTTTACTAGGAGCTTATGCCGGGTGTAAGCGACTTAGGCGCTGGCTTGTAATATTGCCAAATTCCGGGGACGTCCGATGCTGAAGATACTAAATTATGGTTGAAAAGTATCATAATGGCTAGAGGTAATGCGAAAGGTGTAGTAATAACGCTTCAGTGACGAAAGGAAAGGATTATCGCGGATCTAACCCCACTTATTGTAAGCTGAATGCAGCTTACAATAAGTGGGAAAAGAGCAACGAGTAGATGGTAGTATCCACATTTGTTTGTGGTTAAGGTGTACTCTAGCAGCCTGGAGACAGGTGGTAGAAAGAAAGTCCGAATATAAAAAGTAACTTAAGTTAGGTGTGATACCATTAGGTTAGCCGAGATGCCAGTAATCGGTGACGTAGTAGATTTACCTTAATTGTATATAACCAGCTTTCCTAAAATATGATAACGCTTAATTGCGGGAAGTATCATGGTAAAGGTTATGAAAACGATGAATTTTATGACAACAACATTTAATATGAGAAGTCCTGGTATAAGATTGCATAAACTAATATTATTTGCATGAGCAGTTGTTATTACTGCTGTTTTATTATTATTATCACTTCCTGTTTTAGCCGGTAAACTAGTTCTGCCGGCGTTAAACTTGGCTGTATGCTGGGAACCGTTATATGAAAATATATCGCAATCAGCAGGTAATTTATTAAGTTTGAACTTTTTAGAGAACCTCAGAGGCTATACGCCAAAATATTTTGGTTGTAGTTTAGAATATTTAACCTTTCCTTTATGCAAAACTCTTAGATCTATTCATACTGATAACAATAGTAAATATTTAAACAAATCTCTTTTTAGTTATTATTTTACCGGGCTTATTGAGGGTGATGGTACAATAATTACACCAAAAACTTTAAGATCTCCTAAGGGTAAGTTAAATTATCCTTCTATACAAATAGTCTTTCATTTAAAAGATTTACCTTTAGCTTTAATTATTCAAAAAGAATTAGGTGTAGGTTCATTATCCAGAAAAAAAGGGGTTGATGCTTATATATTAACTGTAAATAGCTATGAAGGTATATTATTAGTTATTTCATTAATAAATGGAAACATGAGAACACCTAAAATATATAGTCTTAATGCATTAATAGATTTTTTAAATAAAACTAAAGGAACCAGTATTGAAAAATATTCTGTAGCCATAGAGCCTTTAGATTCCAATCCGTGGTTGTCAGGGTTTATAGAAGCAGATGCTTCTTTCCAAGTAAGAACTACTCTTTCAGGTAAATATCCTAAACTTGAATGTAAATTAGAAATATCTCAAAGACGAATAGATCACAAAGGATATGATAATATAGATTTTTTAAGTTATATTTCTGAGCTTTTAGAAACGGAAGTAAAAAAAATAAGATCGGATAAACCAAAACCTGAGTATAGAGTTAGAACTACTAACCTTAAAGGTAATATTAATGCTAAAAATTATCTTTTAAAATATCCTTTATTTGGAACTAAACATTTAGATTCTTTAGACTGAATGGTAATAGTAGACATGTTTGATAGAAAGGAGCATAATACAAACGAAGGAAAGGAAAAAATAGTAAAGATCAAATCAGGTATGAACAATTACAGAACAACTTTTACTTGAGATCATTTACAAAAATTCTACAACGTAAAAATATAAGATATGGTCCGACCAAGCATGTGAATGTTTGCGTACCTACATTAAGTTTTAATAACTTTTTAAGCTAAAGAGTGACACTTTAAGCTATGGGATTTTATCCAGTAGGTCAACAATAAAAATGGGAATTACTATGGTCGAGATAGGACTGAGAATCCTATTGTAGGCCAATTTGTGGGAGTGAACCTTCTGCTATAAACCATCAAATTGACGGGAAAGCCCTAAAGCAATTTCAACCAAACAAGAGTGGTAACACATCTTGTGGCACAGGTAATGACTCGTGGTAAGGTAAAATCGAAATTGATAGACGAAAGGAAATGGGTAATCCGCAGCCAACCACCAATTTTTTTTAATGGGTGTGCAGTTCATCGACTAAATGTTGGTTGGCGCAAGCTTAAGATATAGTCAAGCCTCAATGGAAACATTGCAGGATAATGCAATTTTATATTATACACTCATATACATATATTTTAACATGCTTCTTTATACATCATTACCTACTATAATGGCTGCCTTACATAGAATAACAAGTGGACATAGTAACCTAGAACATACTACTAGCACAGCTACATCAGGTTTACTTCAACATTATTACCCTATAACTAGATTTATCACTACTCCTCCCCTTAAGGGAGAGATACACCTAACAACAGAATTAGGAGGGTATAAAAAACCTGATTATACTGTTGAAACTTTGGATGGTGGTGGTGGATTATTACAGATTGTGTTTGTAGAGGTTAAAAGTTTGGTTAATTCCAATTTTAATAGTATATTAGACCAGCTTTATGATACTATTTTGCAAACAGTAGATATACAAGGTGGGTCTTTTTCTGTATTTGTTATTGCTATGAAAGGTTCTAAAATAGCTATTCTACATTTTAGTAGTTGTGTTAGTGAATTGGATATTAATAGTATACCACGGCTTCGCCGAGGTTTTACACCCATAAACTACATTTTAACAGCTGACCAGTGAAGATCTATATATTCAAACCCGGACCAATGACATTTATACAGTGAATATTTAAATACTTTTAATATACCTGACGCAGCAACACTAGTTGCGCAAGGAGTTGAAATTACTACAAAAATTCCCTATCCTCATATATTTAATTTACTAGAAATAAATCACCACTCCCTTAAGGGGAGCGGGCTATATACATGAATTGTTCCAAAAAACACACGGTGTAGCTGGTCTTCTTCCTGACTAGTTTAACCGGTATATTAATAACAATAGTTTTAGTACACGGCTTCGCCGAGGTTTATACTATCAAATTAGTGGCAGAGTAAGTGTAAATCTATCGTTAATACTTGTATTACGTATTTTGAGGGTGGTGGTGGGCAAAAAGAAAAAACCAAAGTTAATATTTAATAAGTTTAAAGTTATCTTTATTAATTATACAACACAATAAAATTACCTATTATTGGTCAAAATTATAAATCTGCTAAGCTAAGTATACTAGCTTGGCAAATGCAGCAAAAGCATTAGATGTTAAGATCTGCTGTAAACCAAGCAGTATTAAATGAAACTTTTTCAAAAACTTATGCTATTAATACTTAAATTGCATTATCTGTTAAATGGATAATTTTAATTATTTAGGGAGAAGTACCTTAACTCAGCCTGTAAAATGGCTAAAAAGGTAGATCTGATTAACGGATAGAAACTTTAATACATCTTTCTTTGAGGTAGCAGGAGGGGGTGACCCTATATTATACCAACATCTTTTCTTAAGAGAAAATTATATGTGCCTATGTACTATGTTACCTATTCTTAAAAAAGGGAAATCATTTGATTTTACACTTTTTTATTCTAAATTTAGCGAACACTATCCTAATATTAAACAACCTAGCAGTAAATTTCTTGAATGACTTATAGGATTTTCAGAAGGAGAAGGTTCTTTCATTCTAGCTAAAAGAGGAGATTTATCTTTTGTTATAACTCAATCCACTATGGATGTAAAAAGTTTATATTATATTAAGGATAATCTTGGATTTGGTAAAGTAATTAAACAATCTGTTAAACAAAATACACACAGATTTGTTATTCAAGACATTAGAAATTTATACTTGATTTGTTTATTATTTAATGGTAATATGGTATTTCCAACAAGAAATGCTAGATTTTTAACTTTTCTTTCTTCTTTTAATGAAAAACTTTTAAAGAAAAACTTTACAACCATAGCTCATTCGTATGTTTGTAGTATTCCTTCTTTAAAAGATGGTTGATTATCAGGTATAACAGATGGAGAAGGTTGTTTCACTTGTTCTTTATTATCTAATAGTCCTAGTTATAGATTCAGATATATATTAACTCAAAAATGGGACGCTAACAAAGATGTTTTAGAGCATCTTTCAACTATACTTTCTGAATATTTAGCAATAGGTGCTGTAGTACCTCACTCTGCTAGTGATGTATGAGAATTAAGAATAAATGGTGTAAAAAACTGTAAAGGTTTATTTACTTATTTTGATGAATACAGCCTTATAACTAAAAAGAAAGATAGTTATATAATGTGAAAATCACTTTATTACAGATTAGTTAATAAAGATCATCTTGAACATAGTTCTAGATTAGAATTAATAGAATTGGCTAAACAAATTAATAAAAAGGATATATAAAGGAAAACAGGGGCTTGGTTTAGTCAAAGCTATGGAGTTATTTAGGGCAGATGTAAAACGAAATAAGACCCTTTATGACGAATACCGATTGGTATACCACAACCCTAGTTCTTGTTGCAATTTATTGTGCAATTCTTAGGAGGAAACAATAAAATACAAGAGCTATGCTGGTGGGATAAGTAATTATCCAAACGGTCAAAATCTCCTAAGATGAGACCGTCGGTTTCCTAAGAGATCGCTACAGACTGGTTCACCGGTGGGTGGCTGCAATGCTGCTTAATGTACAGTCGGATTCCTCTTTTAATGTCTAAAGAAAGGCTGATGAAAGCCATCAGGTTGTACGATTAAAAGGTTAAAAGAGTTGTACAATAGGGAATTGGATTCTTTGGACATCCAGAGGTCTACATATTAATAATCCCAGGATTTGGTATAATAAGTACTACAATTTCAGCGAATTCAAATAAGAGCGTTTTTGGTTATCTTGGTATGGTCAAGAATAGGCCCACGCTACTTAATAGTTGCATGAATCTCCACTCAATGCTGGAAACCTCTAACACCTTAAATACTAGTAATAATAAAATTGTTAGTAACAAATTTAAGGATATTACAATGAGTAATCAGCAGGTTACAAAAACAAATATATTATCAAACATAACACATATTTTAAATACTCGGCGAAGCCGTGTTAGTAACCTCAGAGACTATACGTGGAGAAGCCTTGCAGAGTGCTTAATATATAGTCCCGTATTTTTTTATAACATTTTATCCATAAAATTAAACATAAGAAATGTATATAAAGTATTAACAAGAAAATTATCTATAGATCATTTAGAAAATAAACTGGATCCTGATTGGGTTACAGGGTTTGTGGATGCTGAAGGTTGTTTTAGTGTAATAGTAGAAATATCGGAAATTTGTAAAAGAAAAGTAAGAATTTCATTTGAAATAAATCTGCATGAAAAAGATAAAGATATTTTATATAAGATAAAGTCTTTTTTTGGTGTAGGTGCTGTATACATTAGATCAGATCGAAAATTAGCTGTGTATAGAGTTACTAATGTTAACTATATAAAGGATATTATAATACCACACTTTACAAACTATCCACTAATAAGTAAAAAAAGGATAGATTTTTTATTATGATCTAAGGTAGTGGAAATTATTTTAAATAAAGATCATTTAACCGAACAAGGATTTTTAAATACTCTTTCTTACTATGCTGCCATAAACAAAGGAATGTCAAACAAAGTTTTAAAAGATTACCCTAATATAATATCGGCGAACAAACCTGTTATAAATTTACCTGCAAATTTAAATCCTCAATGGGTGTCAGGATTTGTAGCGGGTGATGGAGGGTTTTCTATATATATTAGACCTGCTAAAATTAATTCTTTATCACAAATTGTGTCTTGTAGATTTCATATAGCTCAGCATAGCAAAGATTTAGAGCTTATGAGATTATTTACTAAATTTTTTGACTGTGGTACTATTGCATTAAGATCCAATTTAAATACACCTAGATGCGACTTTATAGTACAAGATATTCCTTCTTTATTATATAAAATATTACCTCATTTTGATACCTACCCTCTTTTAAACCTAAAACAAGAGGATTATATTTGTTTTACAAAAGGTATGAATATTATAAAACTGAAAAACCATTTAACTACAGAAGGTTTAAAAACACTTAAGGAATTAAATTCGGAGATGAATAGTAATAGATTAAAATAGTTTTCTTGCTAGCCCTTACAGGCAGGGGCGAGAGCCCCAAGGGACTGTAATTCAACTTTATATACAGGAAAAATACAGCTATGCCATGTGTTCTATTGGAATTTTAGGATTTGTAGTTTGAAGTTGAGTTTTGGCTTCGCCTCTTAGTGATCTGAGGACTTATATTATTTATTTCGCTGTAAGCTGGAACGGCTTAGTGCTAATTGGTACCTTGAATGGTGAAAATTCAATTAGCTATGCCCAATCAGCCGGCAATCTGTCCCTGTGCTCATCAAGGAGTAATATACAGAGTGCTTCAGAGGCCATACGCGAAACATCTTTTAATTTTTCAGCATTTCGTCAGTATTATAATACACTGTTTGGAAATGACGCGCAACATCTATCCAATAACTGATTAACTTGATTTATTGGGTTTGTAGAAGGAGATGGTGCCATTCAAACTTATGCGAATGGTACAAGAGTACGTTTTGTTCTTACTCAAAAGGAAAGTGCTATCCTTTACTACGCCCAGAAAAAGTTAGGTATAGGTACTGTTAAGCATTTTCCACAAGGGAAAAGTGGGAACAAAAATGACTTCCACCGCTTCGCGGTGGATAATCCCTCACATATTCTTCTTCTAGCCTTTTTATTTAACGGTAATCTGGCTCTTACACACAGAATACAACAATTATCTTTGTGAGTTCAAGCTCTAAACAATCGTTTTGGGTCAAATACAATTCTATTTATTAATACTGCTGTTTCAGTTACATTACAAGATGCTTGATTATCTGGTTTCACCGACGCTGAAGGATGTTTTAATGTATCCATAACATCCAATGCAAGATATGCATTAGGTCATGTTATAAAAATGCGTTATATACTTGATCAGAAGGATAGTACTATCCTTCTGATCATACGAAACCTTTTTGGGTTTGGTAAAGTAACTCTTAGATCCAAAACGGACGGTGTTTACCGTTACACAGCTACAGGGTTTAAAACAATGAATGATGTAATATCTTACTTTAAACTATTTCCATTACTTACTAAGAAGGCCCAATCTTTCGATAAGTGATTAACTATTCATAAGCTCGTTTCTAATAAGTTACATCTTACTGAAGAAGGATTAGCCCAAGTAAGAGCATGGCAGAAACAGATTAATATGGAGAATGGTATGACAAAAAAAACAGGATCTGCGCACCCTTAGTGTTATTAATTAAAAGATGAAGATATGGTCCGATTCTCCTTGTGAAAGGAGCGCATAGTTATATAGCTATGCGGGTAGATATGAGGAATACCTGCTAACATTTTGATGGGTTTTTTTTATCCCTAGAGGGGTGGGAAAACCCTGTTATCCATCAATGCGAACAATGATGGGTATCGCCGCGAAAAACGCATATGATGGAAATTATATCTCTGATTTATCTTTCGTTAATTTTAATCAACTTTATTCTAAAAAATATAATACTACACTTGATCCTAATTGATTAGGATGATTTATAGGTTTCGCCGAAGGAGATGGGTATTTAGGTATTAATGGAAATATACCTGTGTTTGTATTAACGCAAAAAGAGTCGAAAATATTATATGAAATACAAGATATATTAAAGTTTGGTTATGTAAAAGAATTTGAGGATTTTTCTAGATTTATAGTTAGAGATCAATCAAGTATTCTTTTATTATTCCACTTATTCAATGGTAATCTTCATCTTAAAAGTAAAAACGATCAATTAGTAGAGTGATCTGTGTTATGGAATAGTAAAAATAACAATAAAGAAAAATTACTAGTGGTTACTAAACTTGTTGAATTGTCATTTAAGAATAGTTGATTTTCAGGTTTTACAGATGCTGAGGGTTGTTTTAATGTTTATGTATTTAAAAATAATAAAGGTATTAGTTTAAGATTTATTGTAGATCAAAAAGACGGATTACCTTTATTTAATCAATTAAAAATTATCTTAGGTTCAGGTTCAATTTATACACGTAAAAACAATAATTGTAGATTTGCTATAACTAATATTAGTAAATTAGCTTTAATTATTGAATATTTCAATGTTTATACGTTAAGATCAAAAAAACAATTTGCAATTGCAAAATGGAAAGTAATCTATAATTGTGTTTTAAATAAAGAACACAAAATACCTTCAAATATGGAAAATTTAAAAAGATTAAGTGTATTAATTAATAAAGATAATGATTAAATATATCAAAAATTTGCATTAATCTTCTGATTTGGTGCAGTGGGTTTTAAATCCCACTTAGTTATTATTTTTCATGGCAACTTCCCAGAGAAACATGATACATTTCATCTTAATAAGTATGTTTTAAATAATAACTGGACATGGTGAAAACGGTTAACAATGCCCTTAATTGAAGACCGACGGTGACTTGGAGCACCGCTACAGACTGGTTCACCTACGTAGAGCTGAAACGCTCGCGAATGTACAGTCGGAACTTAGTAATCTTCTAATTATAATGGATTGATGTAAAGGGATTGATATAATTAAATAAATTAATCTAAAATTATACCAAAATGGTCAGAACATTCAAAAAACATCTAGATGTAATAATCTAAAAATTATATCTATCTAAGTTTGCACATGTACACTGTTGGGCTTGATGTAGATACAAGAGCCTATTTCACTGCCGCAACTCTGATTATTGCAGTACCTACTGGTATTAAGATATTCTCATGGTTAGCTACTTGTTATGGTGGTTCTTTAAACTTAATACCATCCTTATTATTTGCATTAGGTTTTGTATTTATGTTTACTATTGGAGGGTTACAACTTTACTTAGCCCTCGTTAAAGGTCACTATATGCT
>Ga0233346_1000004_pt1 | contig 25257 bp, 15 predicted proteins | sample GEONDECOMP289_FD_180698 | JGI IMG/M metagenome (GOLD analysis project Ga0233346, IMG submission 180698) | Leaf litter microbial communities from Shasta-Trinity National Forest, California, United States - GEON-DECOMP-289 | ecosystem: Environmental > Terrestrial > Plant litter > Unclassified...
TTCCGATTATTAAAAAAAAAAAAACAAAAATAATAGGGATTTGTTATACTATTTTTTAATTTTCATAACAAGTTAACAGTAATCTAACTGTTATTTTACAAAAGCTCTATAAATGTTGATTATACATGCTTAATTGCGAGTTTTATTATGCATCACTGACAATATGCCCTTCTATTTCTAGAGTTCATTTGAATACCCAAAGGTATAAACCCACAAAACCATCTCCGTTAAACCGTTCAGGTAGAATTTCATCAACTCCATTAAATATTTGTAACCCTAGGGTTTCACGTAGATTATCATGTCAGAGCCCATTAGCTGTAGGGAAAGGCAGGGGATATATACGTTGAAATCCGGGAACTAGGGGGTTATTGAGGTTTTGTTCAAATATAAAAGCAAATCTTTCTACTACTCGAGACCATTCGTATTCAGGATCATGTAATGATGCATCCATTACTGCAAACCAAACTTTGCCATTTCAACTAATATAATGACGTGTAACACTATTACTATTAAGATAAAATAGTCTCAACTTCAAACCTAAAGCATCCGTTGTGTCAATAACAACAAGTCTAAATCTACCTCCACAGTCTCTTACTCTAATTACTTCCATTTGTATTTTTGTTGTAAAAAGACGGGGATTACGAAAAAACAAAATTAAAAGTGCAAGAGCTGTGTATGTAATAAATAAACCAGAAATATCGATAACTACACCTTGAGTGTCTACACCTTGACCAACTAATATTCCAAAAATAGACATTATTGTTGATAAATATAACATGTTTTAATTAATAAAATAATCATAAAATTACATATAAAGATAGTATATTTTAAATAGTTATTTTAATTATATGTGTAGAATGCATATATTATATATTTTAATATGTATCCCCAGCAGGCTTGCAGACCTGCTGGGGAGGGGGGAAGGGTACATGTGAATAAAAGCCTTATATCCGAAGAACGTTCACGACATAGAGTCAACAAAGCTTAAATTCGGTGAAGATATCAAGATTCGAACTTGAGAACCGAATTATTGTTACCAATCGGGGTTAAACCTAAAACATTACCCTCTTTTTTTTTTGCTGATTTTCTCTATAAATACCAAAAACTCCTATATTTTAAACCTATATCTTTTAAACCGTTAAGATATTTAATCCCTTACTAACCTAATAAAACAAATAAGAGTCTATCTTTCAATAGCTATAAAGATATTAGGAACACCAATAATACAATAACAATTAGGGAATCGAGCATAAGTAAAGTCATAATTATATAAAATATTAAAGCATTCTATTTTACTGATTTTCTAACTACGGTATGTCCTTTACAAGGTTTATTATTAGTTATACATCTACGAACATAAGATTCATCTACGCCTAAATAGTTTGCCGCAGCTGATGCAGAAAAGAACTCTGAGGTTTCTTTTGTTTCATTATTTGTGACTATTACCGGTTTAGCATTCTTACTGTTTAATGTGATTTTTTGTATGGTTTCTAGGGAAAGTTTTTTACCAAGGTTAGCTTTACGAATTAGTTCCTTAGAGGCTTCGGAATGTTTTTTTGATTCATCCCCTATAGTTATAGTTTTTTTATATGTTTCGTCGTTCAATATGTCCTCTAAAGGAGTCGAAGATTTATAAACAAGAAATTCACAACTGGAATAAAATTTACTTAGTTTAAGAGTTTTTGCTAAATAACTTGGATGCATGATAATAAATTCTGCAGCTTTTCTAATAGAGATAAAAGATAAAATTTCACCTTTTTCATTCTTTTTCACTATAACATATTCTCCTTTTGATAGTGTAGTTGCAATTTTTAATCTTGTCTCATCTGAAATAATATTATTCTTTTTTATTAAACTCATGATCTCTTTCGTAGCTTCACTATGTTTAAACCCCATTTTTTTATCGCCTTAGCGCAAAAATGAGACCCTGCAATTTTTAAAATGTTATATTCTGGGTTAAACCTGTCAAGATAATATTGCTCTCTTTCCAGAAGTATGTCTACTTCACAGTATTCTAAAATTTCTAATTTAAAGTTAGAATAACCATTTTTAATTAAAGATCTGTATATCTTACTATTATTTCTCATAACCTCTTTTTTGCGCTAAGGCGATAAAAAATTAATGTTAAAATATTGTCTAAATCTATCTGATAAATTTCCAGATGAACCTATATAAGTCTTACCCGTAATTAAGTTAACTCATCTATAGATCCCCACTCTGTTTTTATTATCATTAAGGATGGCTATTTTTTGAATATCTGCATTTGAATAAGAAATAACAGGGACAATTGCACTGCATGGAAGAATAGGATTGTTATTAGTAGAATAAAAACCAACGGAGTTGGAGTTTAACCCTAAAGCGGCTATATTCTTTACAAAAACCCTACGGGTTTTGGTACTCTCGTAAATGGAACGGGAGATTTTTTGTATAAAGTTAAAAAATTGTGTGACGGTTTATTGTAGTAGATGGAGCCCATTTTTTTTTATCGCCTTAGCGCAAAAAATGGGAGAAAACAAAAATAAATCCACTCGAAGAGTGGGTAACTCCAAAAGTTCAATATGAATCTCTAAAACCTAACCTTAATCCTCAGATATTGTAGCTTGAGGGATTTTCTTCCTCAACAACGCTCATAATGCTACTTATGGAAAATTATAAGTACTTCTTTAACATTACTTACTTTACAATATAAGGGCCTTAAATAAGACTACTTCGAACATTATGGTTTAGTTCTGAAATTATTTCATGCAATTTTATGGCATTAATTAATTTTGTAATCCATTTTTTTATCGCCTTAGCGCAAAAAAATGGGATGCTCGGTTGAACTTGTGACCCAACCACATTGTATTAAGGAATATTAGCACAATCCATACATTCCTAGTCTCATATCTATCACACACTTACTTCGAAAGACTTGACCTTTAGGTCTAAAAATAAAAGACCGCAGGGGGGGTCAAAGGGTAGGGTGTCAGCCTTCCTTTTACCTTAATTATCGAAAACATACCTTCTAATTCAATTATTTTTATCCCTAAAGGGGGGCTAGAATCATATTAAGCTTCTCTTTCCCGCAAAGGCCGAAACCAGGCTTTGAGGATGATAACACTAAATATGACTTTTTTGAACCTTTAATTAAAAAGGGCCTACCTGAAGGACGAGTTGAACGTCCATGAGATTAACTCAGAATATCTTAAGTATTCCCTGTATACCAATTCCAGCACTCAGGTTATATATATCCAACTCCGTTGGATTACCAGTAAAGTTTCCACTTCCCCCCAGCCGCTAAGGGGGGAGGTCTACCAATTCCAGCACTCGGATTTAAAATATAAACTAATTAGTACTAAAATATAAACCTCCCCCAGCCGCTAAGGCGAAAGCCTGCTGGGGGGGTAAAAAAACATGTTAAACATACTTGTTAAACATTAAGTATTAAATTAAAGGGTATTTATAAAAAATTAACTCCTACCCATTAAAAATATATACCTGTAAACTTAAAACGAATGTAAAAATTAAGGGCTTTGGCCGGCTTTGGCCGGCTTTGGCCGGCTTTGGCCGGCTTTGGCCGGCTTTGGCCGGCTTTGGCCGGCTTTGGCCGGCTTTGGCCGGCTTTGGCCAAACATAATAGAATTGGTTTATATTTAATTCATCCCCCCAGCAGGCCTTCGCCTTAGCGGCTGGGGGGAGTAAATATAATGAACCTAGCAATACAACAGTTTAATATATAAAACTATTCTCTCATAGTTTTTTAGATCAAAATATTTGTAGATAACAAATTGTATAACACAAAAATACAATTCTTCCTATGGCTATGGCCCCAAAGTTTTATACTTATTGTTCCTAAAATTTCGTTTATATAAGGCCAGAATGATTCGAACACTCATCTGAGCTATTATGAGCAGCTTGCTTTACCTATTAAGCTATAGCCTTAAACTATGCGGACAGAGGATTTGCACCTCTATTGCCTGGTCATGAGCCAGGTATGTTACTATTACATCAATCCACATTATAATAAAACCTCTTAATAGCCCAGTACGAGATTTGCACTCATATCTTCCGACTACAAAACGGGTGCATTACTATTATGCAAACCAGGCTAAATAATGTATTTTTTTTTTATTGTGATAAGTGTGTTATTTAGTTAATAATAAATTAGTACTTTGTACCTAAAAACATCAAAGCTCTTTCAGCCAAAGCCTATTTCAAGATATAAGTATAGGAGGTATCTTCATCTTATTCAGTTTATTCTATATCTATCTTATCTATCCAAGAAACTATTGTTAATTCATAACATGCCATTTTTTTTATCGCCTTAGCGCAAAAAAAAATAGCCTCTTGGTTTATATCTCGGCGGGTCATAATAATAGACCATTGTTCTTGTTATTATCCCGCGCCCACATAACCTAATGTTATTAGGGCCGTAATGTTATACTACGTATCTAAGAGTATCTTAAGGTAAGCTTCGTGCCTATATGCATTCAGCACTTATCTTAACTAACATAGCTTTCCTGCCATGCCTATACTGTGAATATATACTTGAGTATTAAGTATTACCCCAAAATATTGCTTTGATCTAGGAAATTAATTTAAGTAAATTAATTTATTTACTTAAATTAATATATTTTACTCTCCTTACTAAGAAGATACCCTTTTTCTCCTTAGTAAGGATAACCTATTCTTGTTTAATACTAATCATTTGTTAATATGAAGCATATAAACAACAGGTAAACCATAGGTTACCATACCCAACTCCTTTCGTACGAAGGGGCTATCCTTATTTGACTCTAATTTTCTCTAGAAGATAGAAACCATACTGTCTCACGACGTATTTAACCCAGCTCGTGTAGCTCTTTAATCGACGAACAGTCGTACCCTTCATGATTCCTACATTCATGTGGATGAGCTAAGCCGACATCGCTTACTAGCTTCATCATATTGAATATTGTTTAACATGGGGTTAAGGTAGAGTAGGTGGTTATATTCCTTCCTCTTTTATAAATGTCTTTTTTTTTCTTTTTTATGATTTTTTTTTCTTTTTTATGATTAATATGTATTAATAGATTCGAGCGTCGTTTAACGACGGAATCCTACCCTGTTTATTGTTCCTATAAATAATATAAAAAGGGTTCGAAAAATGTACTAATACAAAATATAAATCTATAACTTTTAATATTCCACTCCCCTTAAGGGAGGTAAAGAAACTAAGATTTAGATAGATTAATCTAAAACTTTAAATTTAAATATTCCACGATAAGGAGTCTCAGTTTTTGATCTAAGATTAGCTCTTATAGAATCTTTAGGTAAATTTAGATATTTTTCTGCTTGATTTATAGAATCAAAAAAGGTTTCTACATTTGTACGAATATCTAGCACACTTATTTTTTTTTGGTTTTTTTTAGCTAAAGACAAATTAGTCTTGTGTTCTTCAGTTAATTTTCTACCTTTCATCGTAGTACTAATTTTTTCTTTTGTCTCCTCAGAGAGGGCTTTAAATAATTTAGTTTCTACCATTTTATTTCTAGCTTCTAAAGTATGAGTTTTTCCATAAAAATGGTTATCCTCTTCAGAATATGTACCTTTTTTAGATTTACTTATATTTTCTTTTGTATTTTCATCATGAGATCTTCCAAGGGTAGATCCAGCTACAGTACAAAGATTATAAGTAGGTTTCAATAAATCAAAGTAATATTGTTCTCTATCAATAAGATTTTCCTTCTCACAATACTCTAATACGTATAAACTAAAGGCAGAATAACCTCCTTTTAAAAGAGCTCTATGCAGATACAGACTAGATTCTTTAACAAGATAATTTAAATTAAAATAAGAAGTAAAACGACGCTTTAAGTCGACAGAACTACCTATATAGAATTTTTTATTGTTATTATTCTTTCACATGTATATACCAGATTTATCTCTATTTTCATTAAGAATTTCTAATTTTAGCAAATCAGCATTGGAGTAAAATTTTGTGAAGTTAATCTTAATTTCTTTTTCTCTACTTGTGGAATAAAAAGCTCTATCACCTGCGACGTAAAAAGATGTAATGTGTTTAAAGTCACATAAATTGACTGTACGGTTTTTAAAGTTTTTCATCATAGTTTAGTTTAAAAAAGTTTGCTTAATCGGTGTTGTGGAATAAAATAAATAACATTAATTTTTTTACTTATTAATATGAATCTCATTTCTATTATCCAATCTGTTTTAAAATTGTCAGGATCATTTATAAAATGTATAAATAACTTTTTACATGTTAAAATGTAAAATATCTTAATTAACTTCACTTCCAAAGTTAGAATTGAACTATTTTAATCACGTTAAAACGAGTAGCGACAAAGATTTACCCACCTATAGTCAAAAAACCGCTTAATCGCTATAACTGAGCCACGTCTCATACGGAAAATACGATTAAATTAATAAATTGTAAATTATTACACTTTAAATATGAAGTTATCTAAAGAAGAAAATTACAAACTTTTGTTTTACCTTAAGTCTCCTTAAGGCTTAGACTATATCTTCATCCAGCATTCTAGAGTAAGAAATGTAACTCCGGATGTAACCGTGTAGTCGTTGAGGGGTTTAAATCATCAAGACTTAAATTTCCCTGCTGATTGTCTTTATATTTAAGAACGTCCCAGCATATAGGTTACTTCTAATCTTATATCACTATAAGAAATCCCCGATGTCAAGGTGCCAAACTGCGCACTCAATTTGTACTCTCTGGCGCAATTAGCCTGTTATCCCCAGCGTAGCTTTTTCAATAATACAAGACCTTTCCTTACTGCGTCTTGCGATCTTTATGCCCTGCTTACGCAACTGATAGACGTGTATGTCAAACAGTAAAGCAAGATTAAGCCATTAAACTTTGGAAGTATATATCAACATCATTTTTTTAAATTAATTTATTAAAAAAAAAATAACTAATTGTGTTATAATTAATAAGTTAGTCTATATTAATTATTAATACTCTGTATACACCTATTTTCCACATAGGTAAAATCTTACTTATTTTAAATTGTTTTAGTTCTAACTCAAATAGAAATATAACTGAATTAGTTATAGATACTTTTTAGATGGTCTATTTACTTTAGATGGTCTATTTATTTAATAGTCGTATAGCAATATAGTTAGTTTATAAATAAACTAACTATAATGCTATATTTTCTGGTGAATAAACATATATTAATTGTACATAGCTCTAAAAAGTAAATATAAAAAATCACAAACTAAAATATAATAATTAAAAATATAAATATATCAAACTATAAAGCCGTTATTTAATACAAAAGCTCTATAAATTCTGCGTATAGCATAATTACGAAATTAAATTTGGATACTCCCAGGTACTCTTTATGGGATCTGTGCCCCGCATAAACCGTCCGCTAGCCATTGTCTCCTGAGAAATTGTTCTCCTTTTATGGATTACATTCAGACGTCAGTAAACAAGAAGACTTGTAAACCTATTCTACTGATATAACAACCAGAGTAAAGGTGTTTCAATTTTGTTGTATCAACTACCTTATTCCCTAAAACCTGTTCAGTTATACCCTTTAACTAGTAACAGTAAAGCTGCATGGGGTCTTCTCGTCTATCTAGAGATAGGCAGTATCTTCACTGCCATTCCAGTTTCACTGAGCCAATCATTGAGACAGCTGTTGCATCGTGAGATCATTCATGCGCGACATCATTTAAATGCCAAGGTATTTCGCTACCTTAGGACCCTCATAGGTAAGGCCGCCATTAAATGGGGGTTCCTTCAAAACCTAGTCTATGTTAGTCAACTAAGTAAATCCGTTAACCAGCCATCATTGGGCAGATAGCGCACTCTATACATTGATTTACATCTTACGCAAAGTGCTGTGTTTTAATTAAACAGTCGTACAACACCACTCTATGTCTCCTCTTCCTAGCCTGATATTAATCAGTAGGAATGGCACACCTTCTCCCTCAGTTACGGTGTCAATTTGCCGAGTTCCTTAATGATTGTTAGCTCAAACGCCTTCGTATTCTCTACTAGCTTACTTGTGTTAGTTTTTAGGTACGGTGGTTACCATTAAATACTGTCTAAAAAATCCGCATCTTAAAAGTTTATTTGAATTTGTTTTTTAATTTTATCTTCATCTGTTTTAGTTTGTTAGATTATAATATTTAATGGTATATTTCTTATTTCCAGAACATTTTACTCCAATGCTTTCTCTACAGCAAATTTATAATTTACACATTCAATATAATGTCTTCATGTATTCTCTAATCATTTTAACTTGTTACTATCATATTGAACATATTATATTTACTGTAATAAAAGCATCTACTTTATGTTATGCCATATTCATCCCATCATTTTATCCTATAGGTTTAATTTAGAGACCGATTTAACTTAATTAATCCCATAAGCTTAAGGCGAGAGGATAGATTCCTCTTTTTCGTTACTTGTGTCAGCATTCTCACTTGGGATATTTCACACAACCTCTTAATGGCTCCTGTTAATACTCCCGTATTAATGTTTTTTATGGGCTTATTTTTTTTTATTATTTATCATAGATAAATAACTAAACAAAAATTACCCTCCATGTTGTTTATAATTAAAACTTAAACAAATTTAATTATGTCTTAATGTACCCAATGTTCCGCTACCCCATAAATAATACTTAAATCTTATTCAAGTATATTTAAAATAGTGCTAAATCTATCATAAAAAAGTCTATACCTATGCACTATAAAATGTTAATTTTTTAATGCATAATAGCACATTAGTGCTCGCAAATTGTAAATATTAATCATGATCAAAGTCTATGGTACTTTATTTTTTCACTCTAGTGTTTAACCTTTTAAAATACTTATGGACAAGGTGTCGGTGTTTTGTTTAGATCCGCTATATCTTCGGCGCTTTTAACTAATTAGGTTAATTAATAACTAACCATTTGAACCAGTGCTCTGTTACGCGATCTTTAAAAAATGGCCGCTTCTAAGCCTATTTCCTGGTTGTATAGTTTAAATACTTCCTTACTTTCACTTAACAAAAACTTTGGAACCTTAAACACTTGTTCTGGGCTGTTTCCCTTTTGACATACAACCTTATCGTTAAATGTCTGATAGTTCAACATTCATCATTGCCCTTCCGAGAGCAAATACTCGCGAATAGAGTCTTCACGACCCCCCCATATGCACAAGGCATTAAAACCCTAAAAAGCAAAAACCCGTAGGGTAATCAAATCCCTTTAGAATACTAATGCACAAATTGTCCGAGATTACAGTTCTGTACCTGCTATGATGTAATTTAAAACTACATACTTACATATGTTTCGCGGAAACAGATCTACCTCTTTAGCCTTTTTAAGGGCCGAGCTGAGGTCCTTCTCCCTAAATAGCAAATAGCTATCCATTTAACAAATAATAAAACGTTTAATTTTTTGTGGCCACTATATATTGTCTTTTTACAGTTCTACCTGTGTCAAGAGCTTTTCTAACAGCTGTTCTACTAACACCTATTGCTTTAGCTGCATCAGTTAAGCTTGCATATTCTAATTCTATATTAGTATTTACATTTTTTACTGTAACGGATACACCTATAAGTGCTATAGTAGCTGCTGATATCTTAGCACGTGTTTCATCTGAAAGTTTAATACCTTTACGTGCTATAGATATTTTTGTTTTGTCACTTTCAGTTAATATTCTACCTGTTGCTGCCAAAGACAGATTCTTTCTTGTAGCTTCGCTCACTTTACGCTCATTCTTAAAAAAATCTAAGGTTTTTTCGCTATGTTTGAAGCCTAAAGGTGAACCTGCTATTGCTAATATATTATATTCAGGTTTTAAGAGATCAAAAAAGTATTGTTCTCTTGTTATAAGGTCTACTCCATTTTCACTGTACTCTAAAATTTCTAGACTAAAATTCTTAAATCCATACTTTAAAAGAGCATTGTGTATGGGAGTTTTATACATAGCTAAATGTTTAATACTAAAATACTTATATAGCCTTACAGTGATGTTTATTGAACTACCTATATAAGTTTTGTTATTAATATTATTAACCCAACGGTATATACCTGGTTTATTTCTATTATCGCGAAGTATACGAACTTTTTCAAGTTCACAGTTATGGTAAATAACTACAGATTTTACACCTGAAGAGTTATTTACCGGTTTTGTGGAGTAAGGACGTGATCCAACATGAAATTGTAGAAAGTAATTTATATTAGTAGCTTTTTAATTATTAATTTTGTGCAAAAACATATCCAATCTCTATAGACTCTACCCTTTCAATTCTATCTTCGGGTCAGGGTGCTAGCCTTCCGAAGGCCCGGGTATCTTTCTACGGTATACTTTGCTTGTAGCTGCTACGGGTATTTACTAGAGATAGTTTATCGGCTATAATTTAATAAAGATCTAAATCTTCACGAAGGTAATAAAGGATTGAATATGAGCCTAAAAGGCAGAAAAGGGAATATAATGAAAATTGTTTTATTATTCTGCAATGTTTCCATTGAGGCTTGACTATATCTTAAGCTTGCGCCAACCAACATTTAGTCGATGAACTGCACACCCATTAAAAAAAAATTGGTGCTTGGCTGCGGATTACCCATTTACTTTCGTAATCAATCTTGATTTTACTGTCTCGCGAGTCATTACCTGCGCCCCTAGTTATGTTACCACACTAAGTTAGTTAAGATTGCTTTAGGGCTTTCCCGTCAATTTGATGGTTTATAGCCGAAGGTTCACTTCGACTTACTGGCCTAAATAAGTGCTCAACTTAAATTTTTACCAGCTATAGTAGTCAGTATTGTCTTTCACTAACTTACCACAGTTCTTTGGATATCTTTACAACGATAACCCATTCGGCCTTTTATAAGCCTGACCATAGTAAGATCACTACTCTTCGGGTCTCTATTTAGATACTTATTCATTACTTAATAACTGGATTATCTAGGCAAACATGATTAAATTATAATTTAATCCTTTTACTTGCTTGCATCTAATTAGAACTTGCTGACCCATTATACAAAAGGTACGCTCTCATATGTTTATTAAACTTACCTTGAGCTGCTTATAAGACTACTAACTATACATACTTTCCTTCACAGTACTATTCGCTATCACTTGTATACTATATTAAGGCTTAGAGGAAGGTTCCCCTTTATTCAAACAGATTAACCCATTTTACTTTAAGCCCAACTTTCTCTATTTTCATTCACACTACTAATAGAATCTCGTTTGATTTATTTTCCTGAAGTTACTAAGATATTTCGATTCACTTCGTTTAAGAGGGATGAAACTCTCCATCCCCGGAGGATATACTCCCCTTGTTGGAATTTTCATTTGAAATAACTAGCCAACAACTCAATGGTAATTTTATTTTAACCATTTACCTAATATACAGCATAGTTTCCCTAATAGTCTCTTTATATACTTGCCATAAAGTTAATCCTTAAATTATATAATAAATATTCTTAAGGTATTAAGATTATGAAATAATACATTACATATCAAATACATTACTATATATTTTTATATACAATTATTAAAATCATATATCGGGTTATTATGATTCGAACATAACTACTCCTCAACCCAAATGAGGCGCCTAACCAACCTGGCTCTAACCCGCTTATACTATTTAATAAATTTATATCTAAATCTTTATACTATATAACAGAGAATATCCGATTCGAACGGATGTTGGTTCACACCAAAATAAGTTTCAAGCTTATCACTTTAAACCACTCAGTCAATTCTCTTATTATTTTTTTATGTGTTATACCTCGGCGAAGCCGTGTACAACATCCCCTATTAATTAGAACATATAATATATTATACCTCGGCGAAGCCGTGTACAACATCCCCTATTAATTAGAACATATAATATATTGTTAATGCTTACTAGATAAGTGCGTACAAGACTCGAACTTGTAAAAGCATGTCCGTAGCATGCTGTTATACCAATTTAACCAACGCACTTTATTGATTCCTCAACGAATTGAACGTCGATCACATCCTTATCAAAAATGCGCTTTACCTATTAAGCTAAGGAACCTTAATTGCATATATAATATTACAAAATACTAGAAAAATAAAATCGTAATTTAAGCTAAATTCACAAAGTGTTTGTAATACTTTTAAAATTATGTTAGATTTATAAAACAGTCGTATTTTTTTATAATTATTATATTTATAAAATAATGTTGGATTTATCAAATAAATATTATTATTAAAATGTTATATTTAAACAACACAATACATAATACTATAACAAGAGCATCCAGACTTGAACTGGAAATTTGAAGGTTGAAGCTTCCTATTTTACCAATTAAACTATACTCTTTTTTAATAATATCAATAATAGCATATTAGTTGTAACTTAATACTTATGTCGTAATATAACTTATAATACTAAGTCTAACATTATTGTTATTTTACATAAATAAATACATAATTAACATAGTTACTTAAATAATCTATCCCCCCAGCAAGCTTGCTGGGGGAGGTAATTTACCTATTTATATACCTAAAAATAGTATAAACAAAACCTCTATACACTTATTAAATGTTAATCATATTAATAAGAAATAAGATTGTGTTAATAATATTAAAACAAAATATTATGTCAATAATCTTAAATTTAAGGGATTTATACCTATCTGTGTTATAATTAATTTAATGTCCACCCGCAGGGTAGATTACCAACCCCACGGGTTAGCTACGTGTTAATGGATTTACCCTTATAAAAACCTCTTACTTTTTATGGTATTAATCTCTCTAAAAATACCTTTTACTTTTCATTAATCGCGATTTTTTTTATCGCCTTAGCGCAAAAAAAAAAATGGACCTGTTACTTTTATTAATTTATCTAAAATACCTGTTACTTTTATTTTATTAATCCATATACTATATTGTATAAAATAATGTATTAAATAACAAATTATTGACATTATCATCATTATGTATAATTTATTAATCCATTTAGATATATCTAAAAATTATCTTTCTAGCTTAAGTGCAATGGGTGTTGAGAGCTTTGAAGCTTTGGAGCTTCAGGGGGGGTGGTTAAAAAAGGTTCGGAAAAGAGTGGATTTGAACCACCAGGTGTTAAACACAATATTTAGCAAATATCTCGCCTTACCAATAGCAACTTTTCCTTTTTTAGCCACAATTATAGCATTTTTTTGTTCATTCTCTTTTTAATAATAATATATCATTTAAATTAAACTGTAAGTATTAAACAGTACAACTATTAAACAGTGCGAGTCAGACCGGACTTGAACCGGTATCTACTTTCGTGACAAGAAAGTCCTCTACCATTAAGTTACTAACCCTATACAGCTAACCGAATTCGAATCGGTATACATCGTTTGGAAGACGACTAGATTAACCATTATCCTATAGCTGTTTTTTTTTTAGAGATAAATATAATCTTCTATCATATAATATCTCTTTAATAGCCTATTCCTATATTAAATTGCTCCTAGCTTCCTTCCTATTTTTTCCGTGTCACATTATATCCCTTACAATTTTTACCTTCTCTAACACATCTGCTAAGAAAAGAAATTGTAACTTTTAAAAACTCTGCTGCTTTTGTAATAGATGGAAACTCGTGAGATACACCAGTATCAATTTTTATAGCACAAATGGGAAGAGACTTGGGATTAGCAGATGGCTTATTTATTTGGTAATCTGCAGTAACATCTATACCACCAATATTTACTACTAGATACATGCCTTTAATTGGTTGTTTAAGAAGATAGTAATTAAAGTGATTTGGAGAAATACCCATATATTTTGAAGCTTTTACGATAGAAGAAAACTCGACCTTAGATCCTGACTCTATATTAGTAATTACAACAGTTTTAGATCTACTATTATTGATAGATATCTTTAATTTTGTATCATCTGATCTAATACTATTTAAACCTAAATGACTAAGTAACCTTTTAGTTTTTTGGCTATGTTTAAAACCCATTTTTTTATCGCCTTAGCGCAAAAATGGGATCTTGCAAAAGTTAAAATATTATACTCTGGCTTTAAGTTATCAAGATAGTATTGTTCTCTTGTAATTATATCAATGGGATCACAATACTCTAATATTTCTAAACACGGCTTCGCCGAGAATAACCATACTTTAGTAATGAACTACAAATTACACTATTACCGTTTCTTAATTCCCATTTTTTTTTTTGCGCTAAGGCGATAAAAAAAAATGGGCTAAGGAAAAATAGCTTCTAAATCTACGGGTTAAATCTATAGCAGAACCTACATAAGTTTTACCGGATAACTTCATAGTTCATCTGTAAATCCCAGATTTTTTGTTATTCTCCTTAAAGATGTCTCCCTTTTGTTTAAGGGGATCCATATAAATAGCAACTGGAAAGGTAGACATAAAAGATAGGATGGTATTATCCCCCATTGTAGAGGATAGCAATAGTAAATATAGCAATAGATTTATACATAATAACGTAATATACCAACGATATAATTTTGGAGGGTCATTAAGGAACCTTACTTTTGAACTTTCTAACATATTTATTTTAATTAATTTTACCATCTAGCTAGTAAGGACTTGCACCCTATAATCCCTAATGATTTACATCCTATTAGCAATTAAAACTACATCTAGCTATTTATTTTTGGGCTTTAATATATTAACCTTAACTACCTGTAATGGTCAATGAACCTATAGCCGTATATATTATTTTAAGATCTAAGGGACTTGAATCCTTATGAGAATAAATCTGCAAATGTTACCCTTTTTCATAACAAGTTAGCGGTATAAAACCATTATTTAACCCCAAATTATCTAGAGCTATAAGCTCATCCAACTACTACAAGAATAAGAAACATAGCTAGTTTATTACATACGAAAGGTGTAATAAAAAAAAAAGAGAGGTTTTGTTTTAGAGTATATCCATTATATTACTATATAATTATATATAATCCATATGATTTTATTATTTTTAATAAAAATAACTAACTATTAAACCACTATTAAATTATATTATATACTTATCATAGCTATTATATATTATTATAAAATGAATAATATTAGATTCATTTTATACGTTTAATTTATATTAATAATTATGGATTAATGTTTGTCTCTATAATCTGTAGATACCCAGGTTGACAGCTACGGAGCTGAACGCTAACACCCGACAGAATACATCAGACATAATGAAACAGGTCTTTAAACCGTAAAGAGAAAAAGCAAGGTTCGCACAACGAAAAAAAGATGTAATAAGTTCAAACAATCCTAACAAATACACAACCAACAAGGAGAGGGGCCTATTTTGAATACAAACTCCTAGATCCAACTCCGCATGCTCTGTTGTACCCAATCCTTCCATTTGACTGAGGAATGTCTGGAGAAGAGTGATGGATTTCGTAGGTAGGATAGAGTGATTTTGTTGAAGACATGGTTGAAAAGGACAATGGTCAGAGTTTAAAAGAGAAAGGATGTAGGATTGATAAGGGAGGTTGTGAACTGGTGGTATGGTGAATTGATGGTTTGGTGAAGATGACTTGAGTCGGGGGATAGCTTCGTATTTATACTTGAGATGCCAAGCAGGCAGCAGCATTGCCAAGCAGGTAGCACTATTGCCAAGATTAGCATACGATTTCGGCAGATCTCTGATTGGTTGCCAAGGCTGAGACGCAATTTCGGCAGATGATTGATTGGTTCAATATTAGGCAACAACATTGCCAAGTCTAGGCAACAGTATAGCCAAGAAAAAGAAACGAGTCATAGATAAGAAAGGACGAATGACAACACAAAGTGTTATCTTATACTATCAGATTACGGGTCAATGAATCGGGATCGCCGATAGCCTAAAAAAAACAAAAAAAGAAGCACAGATAACAGTCAACCAACGTAAGGCTCCAACTTTATCTATTGCTGATAAGATGACGTGTCCACCCTTCGGGATCGCCGATGGAGATGTGTCACCGCTAAAGATCGACCATCAAACCTTGCCACCTTATCTCTATCATTATCGCATGATGGGTCCAGACTCTGGAATCGTTGATTGATATGAGGGGTAGATAAGGATCAACCAATCGGACCTTGCGACCTTATCTTTTGCCAATATGGTGACGCGTCCGTTTTTCGGGATCGCCAATAGAGGTGAGTCATAGATCAGAATACACCAATAAGAGATTTCAGCCTTATCTTTTGTTGTCCAGGTGACAGTCTCTCGGCCATAATCCGAAACTTCTGCCTGGTTGGCTTAAGTGCTGCCTGCTTGGCACACAAGTAGTCTGTTTGGCCTTTCAGGGTATAAATTCCTCCCTCTTCACCCAACTTGTTTCGTTTTTACCACCTCACCAAGGCATCGCATAACCGGATAACCCCATTTTTTTGCGCTAAGGCGATAAAAAAATGGACCCCTATTCATCTCATGAGCAAGCACAACACACCAAGCCACCACAGCATCATAAGACACAGCACATTCACCAGTCAGCACAATAACAACACCATTATCACGAGCAGCAACATCTGTCACATCATAGGCATGAGCGGTAAAAGCAGCAGCATGGCCAGCAAGAGCAGCAGCCATTAACCTATAGCCGTATATATTATTTTAAGATCTAAGGGACTTGAACCCTTATGATAATGATTAAAAGTCATACGCTTTACCATTAAGCTAAGATCTCCACAGATATATACTTATTATTCATAAGTATTAAGAAATAAGTGATTTGAACACTTAACCTGCCGTGTGTAAAACGGATGCTCTACCAATTGAGCTAATTTCTTTTTTGCTTTTTAAGAAATTGGTGGCCAATCGGCTTGCCCACGAATTTCGTTAATCTTCTTCCCTATTCCTTACCAGTACTGCAGTTACTAGCAAGGGATATATCCTACCAAACAACACCCCCCAGCCGCTAAGGCGAAAGCTTTCGCCTTAGCGGCTGGGGGGGATCAAACAAATTTTGTGGAGTGAATTTAGTATATACGTGTGATTCAAGAAATAAGTGATTTGAACACTATAATCCCCCCAGCAACAATATAACCGTTGTACTCACTTCCGGTCTCAACACGAGACCGTATTTCCTGTAGTTTTAAAGCCTAAATTTCTAAAATATTCCGCACACGCGGTTAAACTCTTGAAATTTAAAGTTTGATTGGTTTTTACATCTAATAAAACTACTTTTTTAGCATTACCCAATATAATATTTAAACCCTCTTTATCCTTATTCAACATTGCAGTTATTTCAGATACAGACATATCAAAAATACTAGTAGGTAATACCTTAGTAGTAGTTAAAATATATGTATCTAAATAAAGTGAATCCGTGTCAATATGATTTGAAACATTTAAGTTTCAAACATGTATACCCAATGGAGCAAAATCACTATTTATGCCTGAAAAATATAGAATAGATTTGTCTTCATTGTGTATGTATAATAGAGTGTCCAATCTATCGTTATCTATCATTGCTCTAACTTCTTCCTCACTGTAATTTCCTGCTTCAGCCGTAAGTACAGGGACGAGGGTAACAACATATTTACCAAGATAATATGAACCTGTTTTAATATTATTGACTACAACAGCATGTGAAATACCAAATTTAACATAGAAATCTTTAACAGAATCTGAATGATAGATCAAAGTAGTTTTATCTTTATTGTACATAAATAATTATTTAGTCTTAAAACCTGGAGCTCCAACTACCCTAGATACATTTAAATTAAATGAAGGATCTAATAGGAAATACTGTTCTAATACAAGTTCCGGTTTAAATATTATAGAACTATCTAACGGTCCTGTAAACTAAATTTTCTATACCCTCTTTACCCACTCTTCGAGTGGGTAAGAATTTACCATTTACTCTATAAGTTTTACTCAGATATCTGTTTAATCTGGTGGCTAATTGTATCGAAGAACCTACATATTTAGCTCCTGTCTCTTTATGAGTAAATATGTATACCCCGGCTACTTGTTTACCATTAACTTTACCTAACTTATCTATAAATATCTGATCTTTATATAAATATTTACTTATATCATTGAATGTTAATCTGGGTGTATTAACTAATACTTTTAGTGCTTCATCCGTAATGTGAATATTGTATATAGATAAAATTTGATTTATTATACTAGCTGTTACAGCTTTCCTTTTTTGCATAAATACCATAGCTATGTTTTGACTATTTTGCATGGGCTTATCCAATATTAATCACCATTTTTTACCTCTAACGGTAACGTCTGCATCATAAACATTAGATATATCTAAATTAGACCTGAAAGATAAACTAGTATGAAAGCTACGTTTAAATTGTCTACTTTTAAGCCTTTCAGGAGAATTAAATCCAACATGCTTATAGTTATTCCCAGCTAAAGAGAACTCGGACTCCCCCTCTTCTAAAGAGGGATTTTTTTTTGTGTGCTATCGTGTTTCACCTTGAGCGTTAATACTTTTTTTCTTTTAAAGTTATTACTATACAACCAACCATCGCTAATAATAATATAATAGATGTAATTATTAATCAGATAGAATAATTACCATATAATATATTTCCTATACTTGTTATATGAGAAGTTTCTGCTAAATATCCATCTCATGATACAGATGTTACATTGGCTAATTTTGTTTTAATGCTAAAATGATAAAGTAAATTATTAGTAATCACCATGTAGGGTAAAACATTATTAACAAAATAATTAAAAAAACTACCTAATAATATAGCTAAAGGTATACTATTTATACTATCAATTAATAATTCAGATATTCTAACATTTATTAGCATTAATATAAATAAAAATAATATAGATCAGTTCTAATTAATATTGAGCTATCGTCTAGTTAACACTATAATATAAAGGAGTTACTATCATAGTATGAATGATTATACAACTGTGTGTAGCTTACTGTATTGTCTTCCCTCCTTACGATTTCACACTCGTATTAGAATCCGACTGTACATTTGAACAGGTATTGCAACCTAGCCCCGGTGATCCAGTCTGTCGCGACATTTTCATCAGCCGACGGTCTTTAATTAAGATATTATTAACCGTATTCACCTAATTTTTCTACAAGTATAGAACTGTACGGTTGAACCTTGTTTCAGTTCCTATGCTTTTAATTCTTTTTAATTTTTGTTCCTTGCTACGTAAGTAGCCAAAGGCTCACCATCGTACCCCCCCAGCCGCTAAGGCGAAGGATTGCTGGGGGATAACAGCGTTCAGGATAACCATTATACAATGTATTTTTTAGTTTTTACCGGCCTGGCCGGTAATAATAAAAACAAAGAGAAAGCTGACGGTGGTTTCCTTTTAAACTTAAATAAAGAAGGAAGTTTGTTTTTGTACAACCGCAAAGGCGATTGTTTTAAATAACAAATTGTTTATAATTAAAGTACCTTGTAGAGTGGGATTATAACCCACGCTGCAAAATTAGATCTAAGTGATCTAACCATACGTTTTTTTACATACTTACTTACTTTCACTTAACAAAAACTTTGGAACCTTAAACACTTGTTCTGGGCTGTTTCCCTTTTGACATACAACCTTATCGTTAAATGTCTGATAGTTCAACATTCATCATTGCCCTTCCGAGAGCAAATACTCGCGAATAGAGTCTTCACGACCCCCCATATGCACAAGGCATTAAAACCTTATTAAATGTGTACCAGATAAGTTATTGTAACTTATATTGTAAATTTATGTGTTACGCACATAGTAAACCTTATTATCTACATTCACCGGTTTATTTAAAGTTAAACTTTGAGAAACTCTATACCTATTAACATCTAAAAATTTGGCACAACTATATATTGACGGGAAAGACATAACCAGTTCTCCGTTTTCTAAATGAAGATTAACAGAATTGCCTTTACTTATATGGTCAATAGATTTAGCTAACAAAAGTTTAATATCATTATGTAATTTATCTACGTCTATAATTACATCTGGGGTTTTAGTGGATAGACGGTTATTATTCATTTGAGAGTATATCTTTAAAATAAGTTCTTTACCCTCAGCTGTAGTATGAAGACCTGCAGCTTTTAAATCTAAAACTAAAGTTCAATCCATTTTTTTGCGCTAAGGCGATAAAAAAAATGGTCTTTATATTTTTTTGAGCGTCAATTTAAATCGCTTAATAAAGGTACAAGTACTTTACGTAAAAAATATAAACTAGAACTTCGGATTTCTGAATAGGGATTTTGATTTATAGTATTCTCTTTAGTTTTATCATATATAGTTAAAACAGATTCTTTAGTATATAAATTTCCACTATAAGATTTTAAAAACTCAACAATTTGTTCTAATAAAGGTTTATCTCGAGATACCTGTCCTAAAGTAAAAGCAACTGCAAACCCTTTTTTTTGAAAATTAAATGAGCCCTCTCCTTCTATAAACCCTAATAACCAATACTTAGTTATTTTTACATTATCCACTTTAAAAGTTTCATAATACCTTCCCTTGTTCATACCTTCTCTTAATTCCTCTACAACAGGGATAATCTTTTCTCTATTACCATTTATAATATCATCCTTATAATAAAGTTCAAAAGCTTTTTTTCAATCTTCAAAATTAAGTCTTTTAGAAGTATTTAAAGGATATTTACTAAAAATATTGATTATCTCGTTTAACTCGGTTTTACTATAAACGCTAAATTTACTAGTTTTATCATAATATCTCACATGACCTATATTTAATCTTTTTTGAATATAATCAAGAACATGTTTATCGTCTAAATGTAAAAATATAGTGAACTCCCAAGAATATGGAAATTTATCTCTCCGATAATCTTTTTTAATTCTGAAGGTACCTTCACCATCTACAAACCCGCACAATCATTCATAAAATTCTGTGTTATTAAGCGAATTTTCATAAGTTATAGTAGAATAAGATCTAGTCCCCACTACCCCGGTAGTGGGTTTTTGTTTTAAGAATGTTTTTTTAAGTGTAAGAGAACTAAAATCTCTGTATTTATTTGTTTTGTATGTTAATATGGAGCTATATCACCTAGCTAAAAGGACCTTGTAGAGTTGGATTCAAACCAACGCGGCAAATTTAACCGCACCGATGTAAACAAGCAAGTAAGATAATCCTATAAAATTTAACCCTGTTAGGATTAAATAACAAGATATGCATAAAAATAAACCTATTAAGAATAAGACAGATACAATCGTAAATTAAAAAGCCTTCTCTAAAGTATCCAAACTTACATTTCTGTTTAGCAGCTAAGCTGCGAAGCATCCCTCTTGTATTACCCACACACACAAAACACATAGTTTAATCTGTTGTAGCTGAACCGGTATCTTGTGAAGGTGTGTTTTTTCTTCCACTGTTCATTAATACTTGTATCTCACGTAGTTTATTTAAACCCTCTTCTGTTAAATGGAGTTTTTTTTGCATAATTTCTACAGCCTCCATAAAATACAAATAATCTAAATATTTATAACCTACTACGGGATGTTGTAAGTGTAATAGAGGTAAGAGTTTATCTTTTAAATCCGAATATTTAGTAACTATGAAATCTACCCCTTCTCTATTTACAGCTGTATAACCATACCCTAAATATTTTACAAAATATTCAAATAACTCTTTATCTCTTAAGTGTTGAGTTAGTACAAATTTTAACTGTACTTGGTATCCTATTTTTACAGATGTAGATTTATATATACTATAATAAAACAACCTTCCGCTGATATAAACCCTGCTAATCAACAAGGATCTATTATTAAATCTGGCGCCTTTGCGAGAGATAAAGTTAAATCAGATATTCCTAGTTCATTTGTTGGAAGAATATCAGGAAAGGCAGCTTTTAATTCATTAGTAAGACCTTTACCCATTAAAGCTTTTAGAGATACTAACTTTAGTAAACCTTGCTTTGTTAAGTGTTCTTTGTTTTTTACTAAGAAAATAGCTTGTTTAAAACATACGAAGTCTTTAGATTTTTTGGTTATTAACGGATACTTATCAAAATGTTCTATTAAAATCAATAACTCTTTTTTAGATTCCACGCGGAATTGTACACCTTGTTTTCCATGTGCATATATTTTACCTCGGCGAAGCCGTGTGTAGATTGGATACTTCTTAATATACCCTCGTCTTTCTCATGTAATATTATTGAAAATACATAGAGTACTCTTCCTCGGCGAAGCCGTGTATCCTTATCTATATCTCTAACACTTAATGAGAATGAACCTTCTATTATACAATTATAGTTATAAATATGTTCTTGACTAGCGCAGCAAGCCAAACCAAAAGGCTAGATATATTATCTATTACCTTCCATCACTCCAAGTTTATACATCATAGATTCACAAAAATAAGGTCTAACTATCGCTCTTAATTTTAGCATAGAGCGTTGTTTTATATGAATACGTGGTTGAGTTTGAGTATGAAAACGTAATGTACAATCTAATTCGTACCTAATAATAAGTACATTCATTAACCGTACTACATCTTTTACGGTATAAGAATCTGTACAAATTTTTAAACTATATTGTTGTTTTGCAGACCCATCTCCCATGATTAAGTGAGCCAGAGCTACCGGGGTTAAAAGATTGTATATATCTAATGGTATTACTTTTACTTTATTTGGGTAAAAGAGAACATATATTTCAGTTAGACATGGCATAGATCGAGTAAAAAATTGTAACTCAATATTATGTTTATTTAAACGCTCTCTATTTCTTACTATTGGCCATGAAAAACAATAGTGAGCTAAAGAAGAAAATACAAATCTAAAATACCCAGAATGAGCTACAGACTGAGAAAAGCCTAATCTAGCATTAATACTGGTGTTATTAACAATAAGTCATCCATCAGAAAGTATTAATCCAACTACTACACCCTTAGTATAGGGAGTAAGTATTACCATTGCTAATTCCTTACGAGAAAATCTCTCTTTTACTGTAAGTTGTAAATTAGTTCCTCAAACAACTAAAGATGTACTCTGATACATTGGTTGTAAAGCGTTTTTGCTATATTGTCGAAGGAAAGTTTGGGTAAATCCTGTTATAAATCAAGGATTTAACTCTAAGGGTATATGTAGGCTACTTAAAGATTTCGTATGATATGACCTTGTCAAGAGATCATTTAATTGGTGAGGTAGGGATACACAGGATTGTAACAGAATATTATTATGGTTAGAGGAGGAGATACCTCCTGAGTCTAAATCAAAATAAAATGTAAGTAAATTTAGATTCTTTACATCCACATATTTTCTTTGTTAATTTGTAGAGTATACCTTAAGTAGTAATATTAGTTACTCTTATGTTACTACTAACTACCGTCTACTCGTTGCTCTTTTACAGTAATTATTATGTTACTGACTTAGATCCGCGATTGCCTATTTCTCCTTTACTAATATTATAGAAAGGATCATCTTATGACTTTTTACCATACATGAGTAATTAATTCATCCACTAATAGTCTTTCGGCTACAGCTTGGTATCAAAAAGCTTTAAGGGTCCCCGGAATTTGATAGTTTATCCCAAAGAATATGTTGTCAGGATTTTTGCTAATAATAACTAATATACCTAGTAATATAGCAATAATATATAATAAGTTTAAACTATATACATTATAACCACTAAATGTCATTTCATTCACAATATACAACATGTTAAATTGTTATTTACCACTTTCATAACAGTTATTATTATTATATATCTATTATATTAGTAATAATATACCTATTACTGTTATAATATACATTTATCAATATATAATTTATATCTATTGATGTTATAATATACATTTATCAATAAATAATTTATACCTTTTATTATATAGTAGATATACATGGATTATTTATTGTCACATACGCAAAGGCGATTGTTTGAAATAAAATAATTAAATAAATAATAAAATGTTTGAAATAAGATTATTAAAGCATATAGCAAACTATACTTAAAACTTCCAACATAGTAAGGATACAACAGCCCTACATTAAGTATTTCTGTGCAAGCCCTTAAAATGAATCGAACATTTATCAGAATATTAACAGTATTCCGCTCTACCATTGAGCTATAAAGGCTATTAAAGAATATAACATAAATATATATAGTAATTATAATCATACATATCAGTATTTAATTGTTTATATTCTAAAAAAATCTAGGAGACAAGAGATTCGAACTCTTAAAAGTATATTACTATTGAGTTTACAGCTCAACCCTTCTTACCAATAAAGGAACTCTCCTTTATTATGTTTTGGGGCCATAGCCCTTGTAATTAATCTTTAATTATTCTGTAAAGTTCTATTTTTTATAGATACTTTTACTTTTGTGCTGAAAACAATTCAAATATCAATTACTTATACTTTAATCCAGTTATTAAGTATCTACACTTGAAAACACAAGTGTTTTTACCTTCCAGCTTTTTTATTAGTATAATTACTAGCATTAATAACAAAAGTTGCACTTAAAAGTATTATTATTTCTGTTTTTTTTAATAAGTAACTATAAACTGTTTGTCAGTGTAAGCTAATATATTACTATGTGTTTTGTATAATACTTTATTTTAATACTTTCTTTTATTTATTTATCAAATATAGCTCTAAACTTATAAATTGTTAATTCTCTCCCCCCATCTGCAGTAATGCTGGGGGGGATATAAAATGTGTTTATAACAAACTCTGATAAGCTTATATCACTACCTTTATTTCTGCAAATCTAACTAATCATGCCACGGCTTCGCCGAGGTTTAAACGTGTATAATCTTAAATATATTACCTACAACATAACTAGCTAGACTATGCATGTTTAAGTTTTATACTTGCATATTCTGGATTTATATGCCCTATTCTATAACCATATATATTACAAATGTTATAATTAGGATTTATAAAACTAACAAGGATTTATAAGACTAAACCCAATGCAGGATTTATAAAACTAACTAGGATTTATAAGACTAACTAGGATTTATAAGACTAAACCCAATGCAAATTTATAATAAAACAAAAATTAACCTAATACTCAGTTATTTCTAAATAAAAATTAAGGGCTTTGGCCGGCTTTGGCCGGCTTTGGCCGGCTTTGGCCAATAACCACTTTTAATAAACCATCCCCCCAGCCGCTAAGGCGAAAGCTTGCTGCAGATGGGGGAGAATTTAAACTATGGCTATGGCCCCAAAATTATTATTATTATATAATAATATATCTAAAATACCCATGAGCCTGTCTATGGATTCGAACCATATAAATATATAAATACTTATGCTCCTTGCACCGACTTTTTTTTTTGGGTGTATCGTTAATATAAATTAATCCCGGGCTAGTTCCCCAACCCGAACCGTATTTCGACTTAACACCAATCA
>Ga0233346_1000007_pt1 | contig 19794 bp, 14 predicted proteins | sample GEONDECOMP289_FD_180698 | JGI IMG/M metagenome (GOLD analysis project Ga0233346, IMG submission 180698) | Leaf litter microbial communities from Shasta-Trinity National Forest, California, United States - GEON-DECOMP-289 | ecosystem: Environmental > Terrestrial > Plant litter > Unclassified...
AAGGTTTTAGAGCATTTAGCTTAGAAATATTTGTCATACCTTATGATTTCTCGGTTACGAATATGTTGGATTATTACTTTTTATTCTTGGAGCAGTATCATTTATTAAACCGGAAATTTAATCTTAATTCTCAAAGAGTAGTAAACTTCAGGGTTAATCAAGGTAAAATTATTTATCTTTATGGGCTGGATGGTAAAACTTTATATTATACTAGTAAATCATTAAATCAAATCATAGGTGATTTAGGTATACATCATACTACTTGTACCAATTGTATTAAAAAAGCTACGCTGGGGATAATTACTTAAATTTCTTTAAAATTACTGATACTTTAATAGATGGCGCTGAAAAGCCTAATCTGAATATTTCTGAGTTAGTTGATTTAATTTCAACTAAAAAAGCTGAATTCTTAAAAAAGAGTACTAGTGCTAAGTTTAGCAAATCTATTAATATAAAAAGTGTTGAAAATGGAGAAACACACCGTAGGTGTGTTTTCTAGTATAACAGCCGCAGTAGGATACCTTGAGAGTAAAAACATTAGAGCCGATAGGAATCAAATAAGTAAATGATTGGATACAGGTAAACCATATAAAGCTTATGTTTTTTTGCGCTAAGGCGATAAAAAAATAATGAGATTATTCTTGCCTAGCTATGAGCAGGCTAATTTTATTTGTGCGTTACGAGATAGCAGTAGTATATTGATTAAATTAAAAGTGCACAATAGCCCTTGGTTAAATTGTGTATTAAATAATAACAAGGATTAATTTGTGGGACGTCATTTGCTATTCCTGCTTTAGGTATAAAATGTGATGCATAAAAAAAAAATAAGTGTAGGCTACTTATTAATTGTGCAATAAAGAGCCAAACTCCGGGGAAGCCCTAAAGCTCTAGTAACCAAAGTCTCCTCGGAAACTAGGAGATCGGCCTGATTAATGATTCAGGGTAAGGTAACATCACTAGAGATGATAGTAATGGAAATGGGTGATCGCGGATCTAAATCAGACAGTGTCTGTAAAAGAGCAACGAGTAGACGGTTCTTCAACTTTTATAGTTGTAAGGTGTACTCTAGTCGCCGGGAAACCGGTTTTAGGGAGAAATCAAGTAGATAGGCTTATCTGTCTATAAAGTAACCCTAGATTAAAGTTACTACAACAGCCTTGGCCTTATTACTATTAAGGGTAAAGTTGTAATTCGGCCTTTATGCAAGCCATATGTTTAAGGATATAAACACGATAAACTCTTATAAAATAGCCGTGGCTATGAGTACTATTATTTTAGTTATGTCCTTTAAATCTTTAATGTGTTTATATAGAGGCACAAAACTGACACCAAACCTAGTAGATAAACTTAGTATAGGTAGACAGGCACAACCAAGTAGAGGTAATAAACTACGTGAAATGCAACGTGCCTCTTATATATTAAACGCAAAAGTGGAATGGTTTAGACCCCGTTTGCATGGTGTAAACGCATTAAATTCCGTTAGATTTGAGTCGAATGCAGTTACATCTCTTTACAATAGTAAAACATCTCGTACTCTCAGTCTAGTTCAAGAACATATAGCCAAAGGTAACACTATTAATAGCGAAGTTATAAATAGTGTGTTACTTACACAAAAAATGGCTATACCTCAAAAAGAGCTAGACAAACTTTTAAACCTTCCAAGTGTAAAATTCGATTTACCTATTACTGATGAAACACATTCTTCATTACTAGCGCTAATAAGAAAACCACATTCTAAACGTAGTAATACAGGTGTCTATATTTTTACTCATAAACTTACAGGTAATAAATATGTAGGTTCAAGTAACGACTTAGCTAGAAGATTAAAACAATATTTTGACAAAGATCTATTGTTTGCTAATAAAAATTATGGGTTATTAGTACCTTTGATTAACAAAGAAGGATTAGGTGCATTTAGCTTACAAGTTACTGTAGTACCTTCTTCCTATCCTAAATATTCATACTGCTTTTTAGAACAATACTTTTTATTAGACAAAAGTTTTAACTTAAATACTCAAAGAATTGTTAATTTTAGAGTTAACCAAGGATTTAAAGTGTTTTTATACGATCTAGATTGTAAAACTTTATATCATTCAAGTAACTCTTTAAATGCTTTCTGTGCTGATTTAGGTGTACACAGCTCTTCTTATAGAAAATGCATATCAAGCGGTGTTCCTTACTTAAATTTATTTGTTATTTCAAATACTTTAATACCGGATGCAATACCAGCTAATTTAACTGAATCTGAAGTATGTGAGTTATTAGCTAAACGCAGAAAAGAAAATTTAGATCAAAAATCTATAGATTTGGGTAAAGTCGTAGAAGTATTTGATAAAGATACCAATGAAAGAAAAACTTACCCTTCTCTTTATAAAGTTGCATATAGATTAGGTACTACTAGAACTACGGTTAGAAGCTATATTACTAATGGTAAAGCTTACAAAAATCGTTACTACTTAAGATTTTCTCATAGTAGTAAATAATCGATAATTTATAAGATATTCTGTAATCATGACATTTTACACTCCCCTAGGGGAGGAAGATTTATATCCCCCCAGCCGCTAAGGCGAAAGCTTTCGCCTTAGCGGCTGGGGGGGGGAGGCGACATTTGTTAGGTCGAAGTTGTAGCACGATCCAGGTAGATTAAATCAATTTTCTGTTTTAATTAATAGATTAGGTACATTCTATGGTCTTATTGAACAATGGCCAAAACTGTAGTGAACCTATGGTTATAAATCATCAAATTGCGGGAAACCCCTAAAGGAATCTTAACCAAGTAAGTATGGTAACATAACTTATGGCACAGGTAATGACTCGTGGTACGGTAAAATCAAGATTTATTATTCAATGGGCAATCCGCAGCCAAGTGCCAAGTATAAAATATTTGGTATGCAGTTCATCGACTAAACGTTGATTGGTGTTATTAGTGTTAATAATGCTTAAGATATAGTCAGGCCCCACCTGAAAAGGTGCAGAAAAATATAAGTATTCTTTATGTTTTTTGTTAAATAGATATATATTAATTTGTTAATTATATTTAGGGATCTCTACAAGTTTGCTAAACTTATTGTAATGTAAAAATAAAATCTTAAAAAAAAAATGAAGCACTTGTCTTTCACACGAAAGACTATTGTAGTATTTGCATGATACAATTAGTAGAAGTGTTTTTAATAATCACTTCATATTGGATAAACGTATTGGATTAGGTTCTATAGGTGTTATCTCTTTAACTAGATATTTTAATTCAAGTAGATCTTTTAGTTCAAGTATACCTTTGGCAAATAAGCCAGAGTCTTTAGCGTTAGAGCATATCAATAGTGAAAAACCTACTACTTGATCCACTATTAATAAAATATTATTAAATCAAAATTTATCAGTTACTGACCCTAAATTAGACAAATTATTAAAAGTAAAAGGTGTTGAATTGGATCTTCCTATATCTACACCGGAAAATATTCAACTTTTAGCTGAATTAACAGGTAAATCTAAATATAAAGGTTTCTCTGGTGTATATATCTTTATACATAATAATACAGGCCATAAATACGTAGGTTCATCTAATTTATTAAGACGTAGAATGGATTACTATTTTAAAGGAGATTTTCCTTTAGTTGGTAAATTGTTACCTTTACTTCATAAAGAAGGGCTAAAAGCTTTTAAATTAATAATATTTAAATTAGATAGTAATATATTTAGTAATCAAGACGCTTTAATATTAGAACAGTATTATTTATTAAATAAAGAATTTAACTTGAATACATTAAGAGTTGTTAATGCAGGATCTTCAAAAGGTGATCCTGTATATGTTTATGATTTAACATGTAGTACTCTTTATTATCATGCGAAATCTAATATTGAATTAAAAAGAGTATTAAAAATACATACTAAAACGAGTAAAAAGTATGTAGATTCTAAAATACCATATCTTAATAAATTCTTACTATTAAGCTATTATATACCTACTGCTTTAACAAGCAATATATCGGTAGATAAATTAGTAGATATAATGCAAAAAGAAAGACAAGATATGTATACATTAGGAACTCGTAGAAGTATTTCAGTAGAATTAAAAATTAAAGAAGGAAATACCTTTGTAAATTCAGATTCTATAGGCCAAACTTTAAATTTTGATTCATTAACATCTTGTATTGTATATTTAAGAGAATTAGGTTTAACGATTAAAAGAGCCACTCTTACTAAATATATCAAAAATGAAAAAGTGTTTCATAATTTCTTATGTAAATATTCAGATAAGATTTTACCGGATAATTTTGAACAAGTAGGATTAATTATTGATGAATATACAAAATTAATAGTAGATACAGACTTAGATTCCTTAAAAGTAAATAGAAAAAATAAACCTGTATTAGTAAAAGGAGAAAATTTATCGCCTTTGCGGGAGAAAGAATTTGAAAGTATTACGGATACAATTAAATACTTTGATACTTTAAATATCAAATTAGATAGAAAAGCTTTATATCTTCATTTAAAAAACGATAAAAGATATAAAGACTATTATTTTTCTCCCGCAAAGGCGATAAATAACTAGATAATAGTTATATTTTATTTTACTGGTATAGTAATAAAGATTTATCAATTACATTAAATAAACGTAGAGATAATCCGCAATGTTCAGAAATTTGTGGTATACTTCACTCGAGTATGCCCATTGTTGTTGAATCGGTTTCGCTAGTAAAGTTTTTGGGTTGATTAAACGAACAGTAATGAAAACAACAAATATTAAATTGAGTTTTTTTACTCGCCCCAAGCGAGCCTCAAGCGAGCCCCTAGCGAGCCTCAAGCGAGCGGGGTTTTCTAATTTCCCTGTGTTATGTGCTTCACCTTTACATTTACCTTCGTCTTTTCCTGTTTCTATTTGCAATCGTCAGCGTCTTTATGGGACGGTTCTTCGCCTTTTCAACTTTTCGATAATTATGAGGAGATTACCAGTGAAGTAATAAATAAAATACTGGTTAATCAACAAGTTTTCATTACCCAAGAGGAACTTGATAAATTAAAAGGTATTCCTGGTGTAAAATTTGACTTGCCTCTTAATGACGAAACTACCCGTGCATTTATTGATTTAGTTGGAAGGCAAAGGTCTCAAAAAAGTGGGGTTTATGTCTTTACACATTTGGAAAGTGGTAGCAAATATGTAGGCTCTAGTAATAACCTATCTTATAGACTATTTAATTATTTTAGACATGGAGATAATCCAAGGTATAATTCTGGATTAATGCTACCTATACTTAGAAAACAAGGTATAGGGGCTTTTAGTTTGGAAATTTTTATCATACCAACTGAGTTTTCTTCAGATTCTTACTTATTCTTAGAGCAATATCATCTACTAAATAAAAAATTTGATCTTAATACTCAAAGAACAGTACAACTTAGAGCTCTACGACCACACAATGTTTATTTATATGACTTGGAAGGGAAAATTTTGTTCTATTCTTGCAGTTCTTTTAGTAAATTGCAAGAGGATTTAGGAATTCACTATGCAACCTTTAAAAAGTGTCTAGAACAAGAAAACAATTATTTAAATTTCTTTAGGGTTACAGATACTTTAATAGAGGATGCTAAAAATTCATCTTTAAATCTTATTGAGCTGAATAGTTTAATTGCTGAAAAACAAATGCTAAAAAATAAAAGTATGACTTTTTCAGGTAAACGTTATACAAAAAGCAAACCAGTTACAATAAAAGAAGTTACTACGGGTAATATACAGTATTTTCCTAATATTTTAGCCGTAGTATCTTATTTAGATGGTATAAATAATAAAATAAATAGGAATACAATAACTAAATACTTAAATACCGGAAAACCCTTTAAAGGTTATTTATTTTATGAAAAATAGTTATCATAGGTTTATACCCACCCCTTCGGGCACCCCTTCGGGGGTAGTGTTTAGGGTATAGGTTACGGCTTTAGTTTTGTAGTTATGCTATAGGCAGAATTTATAGAGCTTTTGTAAAATAACAGTTAGATTACTGTTAACTTGTTATTAAAATTAAAAAATAGTATAACAAATCCCTTTATTTTTTTATAATTAAGTAAGGGAAAATTGCCTTATAACTATAGTAAATGACTTTAGACGGCTTTGGCCGGCTTTGGCCAGTAATAATAGTTACTGTGTTTGTACAGCAATTTGGGAGAAGATTAAAGTTATATTTGATTAAAGCCCACTAAAAAATAATATTATAATAATCCGATATATAATAAAAGGTATAACTTTTTATCCTTATCATATTAGTTTATATGCTATATAAGCCAGGATAGTTCAATTGGTAGAACATTAATTTCATGCATTAATAGTGGGAATTCAAATTTCTCTCCTGGCTAAACATGATCATTTTAACACTACTTTTATTATTATTATCTAATTCAATCACTTTAAGACGGGATAAATCCATTTTGTACTCTAGAGTAACTATTACTATTTTAGTTATATCTAGCTTAATAACATATGACAATTTAAATTTTGTATTTTTAAATAAAGGTATAGGAATATTTGGAGGTTTATTTCATACTACATGTACCACTAGTGTTTTTCATATATTTATTTTATCCATTAGTAGTGTAATATTATTATTAACTTCATTTTATCCTAGAAAAGTCTGATTAAAAGAATATAGCTCGTTAGATAAGATATTATTTTGTAAATTAATATATTATCAAACCGTAGTTATTAACAAAATGGGAGAACAATATAAGATTATAGAATACTCGCTTATTATATTGTTTATTGTAACGGGAGCTCTTTTTTTAATATCTACTAGTGATTTAGTATCTATATTTTTATCTATAGAATTACAGAGTTATGGACTATACTTGTTATCAACTATTTATAGAGATTCAGAGCCAGCTACATCAGGTGGTCTTATGTATTTTTTATTAGGTGCTGGGGGATTTAGGAAATCCCCTGTATTGTGCCTAAAACCATCAAACTCCGGGGACCTCCTAAAGCTTCTGGTACCAAGCTATAGCTTTTCAGCTATAAGTGGCTGAACTAATTACTCAGGTACGGTAACAAGTCAGAAGATGAGTGAAAACGAAATGGACAATCGCGGATCTAAGTCAGTAATATTGAATAATATTGCTGTAAAAGAGCAACGAGTAGACGGTGGTTTACATGGTATTTCTATCCCATGTATAAGGTATACTCTAAAGGGTTTCGAAAGAAACTATCAAGTCAGAATCCTTTCTAACTCTATAAATAATCAAAGAATTTTCTACAGAACGATTTCGACTTACCAACCAGAACCAAATAGAGAACGATTTATTAATCCTTTATGGCTTACAGGCTTTATTGATGGTGAAGGTTGTTTTCATACCAGTATTTATAAAAATAATAATAAAATAGGTTGAGCGGTAAAAATTGAATTTGAAATTAGATTGCATGTAAAGGATAAAGTTTTATTAGAAGAAATTCAAAACACGGCTTCGCCGAGTGGGTAACATCTTTATAAATTCAAGGCAAGGTGTTAGTTTTCGTATTCAATCACCTAAGGATTTAGCAAAAATTATTGATCTTTTAGATCTATATCCTCTGAGAACTCAAAAGCTATCCGACTACATACTTTTTAAGGAGGTTTTAATCTAATTTTAAATAAACAACATTTAACTCTCTCAGGTTTACATAAAATTGTCGCAATTAAAGCTTCAATGAACTTAGGTTTATCTGAGAGTCTGCAAGCTGCTTTCCCAGATGTTATTCCAAGGATTCGACCTTTAGCTAATAATCCTTCCATAATAGATCCGGAATGGTTAACAGGATTTGCTGCAGCTGAAGGTTGTTTTTTCGTTCATATTTTTAAATCTCCAACCCATAAACTGAAGGAAGGTGTACAATTAGAATTTAATCTTACTCAACATAATAGAGATGAACTTTTAATGAAAAGCTTGATCGAGTTTTTCAATTGTGGAAATCTTCAGATGTCTAAAAATGCGTGTATGTACAGAGTAACTAATATACCAGATATAGCTGAAAAGATTATGCCGTTATTTGAAAAATATCCGATCTACGGAGCAAAATCTACAGATTTTTCTGATTTCCACCCGTAGGGTAGTATTAGAGATGGTTAAATTAAAAAAACATTTAACTAAGGAGGGGTTAGAGCAAATTCGTATAATTAAAGCTGGAATGAATACTGGTAGATCGGAAATGCCTACATAAACAGGTATGCGTAGAAATATCAAATTTGCTTAATTTATAGATAAGATAAATCTGATGGCCTTGGGTTTATCTTCATGTTTCATACTTTTAAGTACAAGCTTATTGTATGCCAATTCAGGTACTACTAATTTAGACAGTTTATACATAATTACTAGTATATCTAACGTAAGTAAAGATAACTTAACAAGTTTACTTTATTGATATGAATCTTATTATATCCATATAAGTTTATTATTTATGTCTATAGGATTTTTATTTAAAGTTTCAGCTGCACCATTCCATTTTTGAAGCCCTGACGTTTACGATGCAATACCCACTATAGTTACAACTTTTGTGGCTATTGTATCAAAAATATCTATTTTGATATTTTTATTGGAATTAGTGCATTATACTAGTAAATCTTTTGACAATGATTTCTCGTGAACAATGAGCTTATTGTTTAGCTCACTTTTATCTTTAATAATAGGAACAATTGTAGGTTTAACACAAAAAAGAATTAAAAGATTATTTGCTTTTAGTACTATATCCCACGTAGGGTTTATACTATTAGCTTTAAGTATACATAGTGTAGAATCTACACAAGCGTTTTTATTTTATTTAATGCAATATTCCATATCTAATTTAAACGCTTTTATACTGATTATTGCCATAGGTTACTCATTATACTGTTATGTATATAAAGTTGAGGATAGTGGTACTAAAAGTATTAATGGTAACGAACAGGGAGAAGAAATAACTAATAAAAATATATTAAACCTAAATGCTAATAATGGAGAAATATATGAGGAAAAAAGTGTAAATGAAAACAATAAAGAAAAAGATAATTTACAAGATCTAAATAATTCTCCTATTCAACTAATTGATCAGTTAAAAGGTTATTATTATATAAATCCGTTATTAGCGGTAAGTTTAGCCATCACTTTATTTTCTTTTGCAGGAGTACCACCTTTAATGGGATTTTTTGGTAAAATGATGATTTTAAGTGCAGCAATTGATAATGGTTATATTTTTATGTCATTAGTTGCAATAATAACAAGTGTTATTAGTGCTGTTTATTATTTAGTTATTGTAAAACAAATCTTTTTTTATAAACCTGATTATATTATAAATCCTGAATTAAAGGATTTTAATGCAGAGGGTATAATCATAGAAAAAACAGGCGGTGTTATTAAAAAAGTGAATATAAAAATTAATAATATTGTTATATCTAGCTCGTTAAGCTTAGCTATATCAATTATTACATTTATAATATCATTGTTTATTTTTGCACCTCAACACTGATTAAATTTAGCTAACATACTAGCATTAATATTATTCAACATTTAAATGACAACAACTACCTTTTTTATTATATTTATACCTATACTATCTATTCTACTATTATCAGTTAATCTACTATTAGCACCTCATAACCCTTACCAAGAAAAAGACAGTGTATTTGAATGTGGATTTCATTCATTTTTAGGACAAAATAGGACACAATTTAATATATCATTTTTTATATTTGGACTATTATTTTTATTATTTGATCTAGAAATACTTCTGGTATATCCCTATAGTGTTAGTAGCTATACGAATGATATTTATGGTTTAATTATTATGATGTTATTTTTCATACTTTTAACTTTAGGGTTTATATTTGAATTAGGTAAAAATGCACTAACTATTGATAGTAAGCAAACATCCATTTCTAATAATAAAAATATATCTACATATAAATTTACTGCATTACTACCTTTAGGTGGACCTAGCGTTTTAAAAAGTGGTCTATTTAGTGATTATTTCAGAATACTAACGGATAGATGTAGTCCTGGTTTAGAATGAGCTTTACATAACCCACCTAAACCACACGCATTTACTAGCTTGCCTTTACAGAGTTCAATTGATCCTGCCGGTATAGCGGCAAATTTACAACATATTGTCAACATGGCTGATTGTATACATCCGACATGAGACGCAATTACAGTAACAGCTCGAGAAGCTGCAAATGGAAATATCCCACTTTGCGATTTCAATCCCACAGTTCAAGGTGTACAACACCCAGTAGTCACTCAAGCAGGACAAGTATTTTATGCTTGTGCTACTACTACTGGTAATTGTCATGCTGTTATTTGCGATAACTGTAAAGAATGTTATTTTTTATTTATCTTACCTAATGTTTTACCACGTTTAGATTGAGCTTTACATAACCCACCTAAACCACACGCATTTACTGGCTTGCCCTTACAAAGTAGTGGACCTGGATCAGGATCAGGTAGTCAAGTACCTACAGATTGTCCAAATGTAAGACATTTGCCTGGAAATGAGGCAGAGCGAGTAGTTACAGAATGAGTACGAGCCGTGTTAGCTGAAGGTAATTTCACGCCTAACAATGTTATTCCCTTTACCTATAGCCGTATGGTTAATGCTGGAGTAAAACAGTGTCTTGAGGCACAAGGATTTGCTTTTTATCCAAGTTATGTCTTACCTTTAGTAACTACACCCTATTTTGGTGTTTTAAGTACTTTAAAACTTATATTATCACCCTTTTTACCTGTTTTCTGATGCATTTTACCTATACTTTTATTGTATTTTATTGATTTATTTAATACTGATTTCACTATTAATGTATATATTCTAGATTTTAATGTTACTTTAACTAATTATCATTTAAATTTTGCTCTCTTAATCTGAGGTTCCTTTAATTTAATGCGTAAATCTATTATGCTTATTAATTATAATAGAGATGCATATAATAAAGGGGATTATAAAAGCTTAATTATTGCATGTATTAGCTTATTAGTAGTTCTATGCCTATTGTTGTTGAATCTGTATCTTTAGTTAAGTTCTTATCTTGACTACAAGAACAATAGTCTAATGACGTCGTCATTGGTGTTATCCAAATAAGTAAACTTATTTGGACTTTTATAAAATAACAGTTAGATTACTGTTAACTTGTTATTAAAATTAAAAAATAGTATAACAAATCCCCTTTTTTAATAATTAGGATTAGGGAAAATTGCATAATAATTATATTTTTGTATAATTATACAGCAATTAGTGGGAGAAGATAGATATATATGTTTTTATATGTTTATTAAAGCCAATAAAAAAAGAAATTAGATCAATTGATAGAGCATCCGTTGGACACGGCAGGTTAAGTGTTTAAATCACTTATTTCTTAATCTTTAAAATTAGCCTCATAAAGAATTCTGGTACAAAAAAAAATCACCCTTGTAATTTACCCACTCTTCGAGTGTGTTTATAAAAATTAGGACAATTTTTTATACTATTATGTATGCTGATGGTAGAAGTCGTTATAATTCATGTTATGGTATTAATTTATAATAAATTTACCTTTATACAACTAATTTAGCTTTTTTTAGTTTTACCTTTTTACCTAAACATGAAGGAGACAAATATAAACAGGCTTCCCCCCCATCTGCAGCATTGCTGGGGGGATGGTTTATGTATCAGAGTAGCACCCCACAACGAAGTAAAGGAACCAGAAGCAAGTTTAAGAGAAGCAAGTTTAGGAGAAAACGTACGTAAATGTTTTGGCTTATTCGTTATAATATTCCTATTATATAATAGAAATAATCTTTCTTTACTTATTATAACGTCTTTTCGACATTCAATTGTAATTCCTTTTGTGAGTTTATCCAATACAGGAGTAAGAATTTCCTTTCTTTTTGTGTTCATATTTTAGTTTAAGATTTTATCACTATAATCAGGTTTCGTGAGACCGTGATTCAGCCAGTCCGAGGACCCAGGGTTGTCTCTATATAAAAGCCTCTCCTGCACCAGGGTTCTTGAAATCCTTTGAAAGTCACCTTCCTTATATTATCACCTTGCCCCCCAGCAGGCCTGCTGGGGGGATGATTAGTGTAATATAAGGAAGGAGAATTTAGTCTGGATAAAGGATAGTATTTAATCGTACCTTCTCTCCTAATTAAAATTAAGGGCTTTGGTCAATAGGAAGTTAGTAAAGGTTATATTAATATATATTCATTTATATTTTAAATTATAATATACAATGTTTATAAATGCAAATTTATAGTAAAGGTATGTTACAAGGCATTATTTCAAAACTATATAAAATACAAGGGACTAGTATAATAAATGCAATAACTATTGGTAATAGAACAGTTCAACAATAAGACATTAATTGGTCGTAACGTATACGCGGAAAAGAGGCCCTCGCCCAGATAAAGGTGAAGATCATCATACAAGCTTTAACTCCTATAACTATACCACCTATTACTGTTCCTATTATTGTACTGTAATTATCAAAATCAATTACATTAAAATTAGATTCATTATCTGTTAGATACATATAACTATTTCCTTCAATGAATTGTAATAAATAAAAATAAGGATATAGATAATAATTAAAATCAAACAAATAACCACCTAAAAATAAAATACTGTTCAAAATACAAATAAGTATTATGCTAGCATATTCAGCTAAAAAGAAAAATACAAATATAACTGCTGAATGTTCTGTCATAAATCCACTAACTAACTCTGATTCCATGATTATGATTTTGTGAATTTAAACCAATTTTTTTTTATCGCCTTAGCGCAAAAATGGGTTTAAAATAATAATTCTTATATATAAGATTAGAATTTAAATATTTACCCACAGTAACTTTAGATATGTTTAAATGATTAGCTAACTCTACATTATTCTTAAACTTTGCAATTAAATTGTTATCTAAGTCATAGATACCTACACCTAAAGGGTATTTATTCTTTCTTTCACTTAAAATAGCCTTAGTGGCTTCACTGTGGTTTTTGTAAAGCAACATTAGACTTTTTATTGTCCAGATGTTCATTAAGTCTTAAATAAAAGTCCTTAGCGCTTCCAATATATTGATTACCCTATCCATTTTTTTTAATTTTATTCCCTTTTTTCATCATGAGGAGCGTCTTCACTTAAATTTTATTTAACCTATCTACCTCTATTCATTCCAGCTCTAAGTTCTCTAATTTGGGCTAGTCCTTCACAAGTCAAATGTTTTTTAGCTTCCATTATTTCGCAGATCTTACATCAATCATGGAAGTCATTCGACTTTATCCCCAAGATTGGATGTTCTTGGAAAAACGGGAGGATTTTTTTCACAAGGTCAGATAATTTATAAACGATAAACTCTACACTATCTGCATCATTACGAATATAAACTCTTCCACAACCTAAATAATTCTCTAAGCTTTTCAACAGTTGCTCATCCCGAGAGTGTTGAGTTAGAGAAAAACGCACTAACACTTGGCTCCCTGTTTTGTAAGCAGAAGATTTTTTTAGATTAGATGTAAAACAACCCTCTCCTGAAACGAATCCAGCTAATCACTGAGGATGTGGCAATTCCGAATATTCTACTAATGGTCTAGGAACAGGGTCAATTTTAGGGAATATTGCCTTTAAATCCTCGGATATACCAAAATTAAGAGAAGCCTTCAGATTAACAATTTTTTGTAAACCATTTGATTGAAGATGCTCTTTTAGATGCATTATTTCAACAATTCTTTTAAACAACTCAAAATCTGCCTTCTTTTGAGTTTGCAGAGGGAATTTATCAAAATGAGAAATGACAGTATTAATAATCTGTTTTATATCAACTATCTTAAAAACAAGAGAATCTTTACCTCCTTTATAAATATTCCCACGCCCAAAATATAATTGAATAAGATTTAAGAGCTCTTCATCTTTTTTATGTAAATGAATTGAAAAAGCCACCAGAATCCTTCAACCTAGACGGCTCTGATCATTTTTAACGATACTAGCCGAGAACGTCGCTTCAGCATCAGCGAACCCGGTTATAAATCAAGGTACAAGGCTGGCCTTCGAATTATTGTTCTGTTTTATGTTAGGCTGTAAATCAGATGATTGGGTATTTGAAGAATAAAACCTACTCTTAAACCCCGAAATAACCAATGCATGTAAACCAAAATTAACAAAGTCATGTGAACCAAAATTAACAAAGCCATGTGAACCAAAATTAACAAAAGTGTCCAATTTTATAAGAGGCAACAGTAATAGAACGACCAACTGTAATAGAACGACCAATAATAGAAGCCCAAATAATAGAGAAAGTAATATATTTTTTGTTTTCATTTTTTTTTAAGTGATTCCTTCTGGTGATTTTAATTTATATTAGTAAATATATTTCCGGATCCCTTAGGCTAAACCGTAGCAACACTGATTTCTGTCCCCAAGTACATATTTATTTGTGTCTATTCTCACCTGATGTTCGTACGAAAAGCCTTACAATTACTCACTCTAATCTCCGAGGAGAAGGGGGTCAACATTTCTTTACTAGTCATTAGAAGATAATTGAGTTTATTATCCACTTAGCTGCCCAGGCTATTAGTATCTTTCATTCCATGCTCCCTTTTCCAACTATATTATCCTTCTAAAGATAGAGTATTTCATCTGCTCTAAGGGCTGTTGTAGTACAAAACTTGGGAGATTTACAGCTATTACTGTCAGTTTGTATCTAACAGATCGAATCTCTTCGATGTACCATTTTCCTGTAATCGGCTAGGTAAATTACCGTTTTGTTGTAGTAAAATTGAGTGTATATTCTTTTAGTCTTGCTGTATTCTTCGAGAAAAACAGAGTTTTATGGAGCACATAAAAAGGAGTCTTCAAACTATCAATATAAAGTAATTACTGGAGAGGAAGGGGGGAGTGAGTTAAATCCAATGTTTGGGAAAAAACACCACCTTGGTGAGTGAAGCCACTAAGGTTGTTTTAAGTTAATAAAAGAATAAATACCTCCTTTGTATTTTAATAATTCTTTATGATTTTTAATAGAATCTTCATTATTCAAATTGTTAATTGTTAAAATAGGAACAGGGGTAGGTAATTGTGAGTCTGAAATCGAAGTATAATAATATCTACGCCTAGTTACCGTACAAACTTTATTATTAGGTGTCGTGTAAATAGAACCTAATAACACTAGGCAACTCGGCTTTAAGTCGATAACAGTGGGATTCATATCTAAACTTGATTCCTAATATAATTATTTTCTATTTTAATTATAATTTGGACTATATCTTATTTAATATAAGTACTATATTAAATGATCACGTATAGTCTCTGAGGATCCTTTTTTACCTTCTACATAAGTAGAAAAACATAAGTTTCCTGCTGATTGTATCGCGTAGCGATGGTTTCCAGCATACAGTGATCTTTAGAGAGACCAAATCCTTAGTAGCCTCAGCCAAATCGAACGGTGCTCGGTTTGTTTCTGCAATTGATCCTATAAAAAATATAATAAATATTGGAAATAAAGGTACTATGTATCAAGTAGCTCTTTGGGCTTCTATTATAACAGTTATATCTAAACTACCTGCTAATAAAACTACTAATAATATGGCAGAACTCAAAATTAATTCATAACTAATTAATTGAGCTGTGCTTCTTAATGAACCTAAAAAAGCATATTTAGAATTAGCTGACCCAGTATTGTTATCGTAAAAGCTCTTTATCTTTTACTTCCATCTTTCACAAGATGGCTCAGACTATGTCATAGTCTTGTTTATAACCACGTTTTCATAATTAAGCATGGAGAATAGGTTATTTGGAATGAAACCCAAATATAGAGCAAGACTTCGGGCGCTCGTGGTAGAATTATTGTATTTCTTATAAACTCATCTACTAGTCGTTGAACGTTCATGTTTTAAACGAGAGGATCCATTTTTTTTTATCGCCTTAGCGCAAAAATGGTACACTCTTATACACCATAGGCTTCCTTCTTCAAGTATGAAGAATATAACCCTGATGCATAATAAGAAAATAAATCCATGCTTCGCTTCAAGTTGACTTAGGATAAGTCTTTCTCGAAATTTACCCGATTTTCCACAAATTATTCACATAATTGGGGGACTAGTACTTAATCCAGCCAACAATATTCCATATGTAGCTAATGAAGACATAGCTAAAAGATATAATATACCCAGATTATAATCCAGTAACATTAAACCAGGACCATACATAAAAGAAAAAAACTGTTCACACTATAAAATTTACTTACTTCTCCCCCTATTCATTCCCGATTGAATTTCTCTAATTTTAATAGCACCTTCTAACTTATCTTCTCTTTTTTTTACTATTTCCGAAACTAAACATCAATCGTTGAAATCTAAAGATTTAACACCTAATATCGGATTAGCAATAAAGAAAGGTATAATTATGTCATTAACTTCAGAAAATTGTGTAGTTTTAAAATCTATTATATTTTCTTGTTTTCTTAAATAACAATATCCACAATTAAAATATTCTTTAATTGCAGTTAATAATACCTCATCTATTTTATGCTGAGTAATTTTAAATAATAGAGATTTAAAGACACCTTTATCTAAGGAAACCGAGAAATTACCTTCTAAGACTTTTACACAGGTTACGTCCTCCCATTGTTAACTATACCTACTTTATAATACATACTAGGTATAATATACGGTAAAACAATATCTACTACTTTACGGACTGAGCTTCTAGAAATATAGATTCTGTAACCTTTTCCGTTACTTGCTTTATGAAGAGTACATTTTAATTCATAACGTATAATTAACACATTCATTAACCGTACTACATCCTGAATAGTATATGAGTCGGTACAAAGATAAATTCCCTTACTTTTAAACCCTCCATCCCCTAGAATAAGATGGGCAAAAGCTACAGGTGTTAACAATTCATAAATATTATTCGGAACTACTTTAACTCCGTTTACATAAAAAATATCATATAACTCAGTAAAACAAGGCAATGAACGAGTTACAAATTCTAAAGCATAAAACTCTTTTCCTGTTCTTATACCTTTCTTTAATTGAGGAGTATTATTACAATAATGAGATAAAAAAGAAAATACAAAAAAAACATAGTCAGAATGGGCTAATGACTGTTTAAAACCTATAAGGGCACTCTTACTTGTTTTAGACGGGAATCTTAGTCAACCATCAGATAGAATTAATCCAACAACAACGCTTTTTTGAAGGGCAGGTAATTGAATCATATCACGTACTTGCTTTGTAAATCTACCTATACCTACTGTAGATGTTAAATGAGTACCTCAAACTACCAACGAAGTAGCCTGCTTTATTTCATTAGCGGCTAAACTTAGATTATTATTGGTACTTTTAGAGCTAAAGTGTTTAATGCTTGTTTTTTTTAATAAAGCATCCGTACCACAATTCCATCGGAATTGGTTTTGGATTAATTTTAGTAATGCAAGATCCTTTTTGTGTAAGCCAATCTCAAAAGCTGGTTTAACTCTTCAACCTGTTTTATTAACCGGATCTCTTGTTATAGTAACAGTAAAGCAACCCTCAGCATCAACGAATCCTGTGACAAAATCAGGGTCTAGTTCAAATTCTCGCTTTGGATGAACTGTGGAATATAATCTTAACTTATTTATTTGTTTAATTACCGTCCTGTAGCCCCCGTTTATTGAAGCGGCTATAGGAGCCGAATAAAGTGAATTTAGGTCTTGTGTTAATGATTTCCCAGATCATATAGCAGGAGGTAGAATGGATTCAAAAAAAATGTAGAATAGTAAAATATCTAATACTAAGAAAACGGCCAATAACAAAGTTTCTAACAATAGTATTATAATAAGATAAGTTTCTACATCTTTTGATATAGATGTTCAATTTGATAAAATTGAAATAGGAATAATGATCGTTGTTAATAATATAAAATATATAGATAAACCATCTATACCTAAGAAAAAGTCAAAATAACTAATTTCATGATATTCTTGTACAAATTGAAATTGATTAGTACTAAAATCAAATAAAATAAAAATAATTAAAGATAAAAATAAATTAAATATAGATGCAGTTAAAGCTATAAATTTAATACTTGTCAACGAAACCCCATTATCTTTATTAACCAATATTAAAAACACACCTATTATAGGAATAAAAAGTAAAGATAACAATAACATTATAAAAAAAAACAAAATTAAATACCTCTGTAACGCGTATAATGATAAATTATCACCTACACTTTTTATAAACACCATAATTATCTTAAGGTTAATAGACTATATTAAAAAAACAGCAATTTATTCAATAATCTGTAAATTTATTTAATAATCCATTTTTGCGCTAAGGCGATAAAAAAATGGATTTTAATTTACTATTGTTTATTATTTTTTGCTTTAGTTAAATATAAATTTAATTTTGTCCGAGTAATTGTTTTACAAATATAATATTGTTATTAAGAACCAGGGCCGGCCTTATTTTTTTTAGTATTTATCCGCCCTGGCCCTGGTCAAAGCCAGGCGATAGATACTAAAAAACAATTGTGGCCGGTTAGAGCCAAATGTATTATAACTATCTTTGGCCAGGGCCAGGGCGAGGGCCGAAATGTAATATGAAACAAGGATATGAAGGAGTTGAACCTTATATTAATGATCTGCAATCAAAATGCATAGCCGTATGCAACATATCCCTTTTTTTTTGTGGCTAAGGCCCTAGATTAAAAGTAAGATTAACAGTCAAATTAAGAGTCAGATTCATAATAAGAGTAAGAGTCAATATTTTTATTAAATAAAAAATAGTAATACAAATATAGAAATACATGTAATAATAATAATATCCCTATAATGACCATTTTTAATTAAATCCCTTATTTTTTTACCCAAATTACAGTATTTACGTATTAAATTACAAATTTGTAAAACTAAAAAATAAGTATATACCTGATTAAAATGAACTTCAAGCTCAGGTAAAATATAAAATAAATAAGGTAAGATATAAGGTATAAAAAATAAAATACTAAAACCCAGTGAAAATGTAAACACAGGTAAAAAGTATCTAAAAAATGAAATAGGTATAATAGGAAATAAAATACCTGTTTTGTAAATATGCTTACTATAACTATCATGTGAAGTTTTAGGACGTTTAGATGGTCCAGGTTTATCTTCTTCAGACGATATTGTCTCTTCTTCTGATTCAGTCTCATATTCTGATTCTGTCTCATCTTCTGATTCAGTCTCATCTGAATGAATGTCGTTTTTTTCTTTAAGTATTTTAATTTCATTTTCTAGTTCTTCTTTTTTATTTTGCTCTATATCTTCCAAGAGTTGTTCTTGTTTTTCATTTATTATTTGTTTTACATGGCGTCTAATTTTATCTTTTTCGATGTTAAATGCTATTATATCTTGTGTTCCTTTATCATAATATTCTTCTTCTTGTTCTTCAAGATCTTTTTTTTGTATTAATTCAGCATACTCCCTGTCTTTTTGTATTTGGGTTGAAATTTGTTCCTCTTGCTCTGCATCTTGTCACTTTTTCTGTTCTTCTTTTTCTTTTTTCTCTAGTTCATCCACTTCTTGTTGTGTAGCTTTACCTTTACCTTTATCAAGTTTTTTGCTGGAATCTGATCCAAAACCACTATGCAGTACGTTAGAAAATACATATGTTTTAGGTGTATTCAGATTACTATAAATACTGATTAATAATAATAATAAAAATGCTGTAGCACATACATCTATACCTAATTCTTGTATACCTACTGGTATAAATCAATGACTACTTACTCAAGTTTTTAACCCAAAGGATCCATTACGTGTTTTAGACATAATAAGTATATATTGTGCATTAGATTTAACAAAACCTCTTAATATTGT
>Ga0233346_1000009_pt1 | contig 16470 bp, 10 predicted proteins | sample GEONDECOMP289_FD_180698 | JGI IMG/M metagenome (GOLD analysis project Ga0233346, IMG submission 180698) | Leaf litter microbial communities from Shasta-Trinity National Forest, California, United States - GEON-DECOMP-289 | ecosystem: Environmental > Terrestrial > Plant litter > Unclassified...
TTATTGTGAGGCGGTGGTGTCCTGACGCCTTATATTAAAAATAGGGGTCGATTTCCCCTCCTTCCTCCCCTTCCTTTAGGATTAAAGGACAAGGGACTAAAGGATAAAGGACTCGCTTTGCAGAGCCTTTGTATTTAAGGGTTATAAACCCCAATAAAGGGGGACGGTTACAGACTGACTGTACTATTTATTAGATCTAACTGTAAATGAAGCTTCCTCCTTCCTTTATAATTTAACATGCGAGGTCTATTTAAATAATCTGGTAGGCTCGACTCGAACGAGCAAGATCTTACTCCCAAAGTAAGCAACAGGCCAATTAGTTTTCTACCAGTTTTAAAGGTCGGTACAGAGAAACCTATTAAGTGCATTGGGACTGGCGCTCCAGTTCAATAAATTGAGCATGCAATCGACTCCGTCCCTTTAAAATCTAAAGGCAAGTGGAATAAAGGATACAGCTCTCCCCTTTTTCCGTCAAATGCCCCCCTGCACGACTGTCCATTCCTTTATGGGTAGGAGAAAGGAATGTACAGTCGCTCGTGCAGGGTTTGTTTTCAGTTAAATATTTGAGCAAAATAAATTTCATGTAAGCTTAAGTGGAATCGGACCACTACGATTTTCTCATCAAGAAAACATTCTACCATTAAATCATAAGCTTTGTTTGGGGGGTCTTGACCTTATTAGCTATAAAAGAGAGTATTGGTGTCATCATTTACTAAGGTTCATAATTTAATTATGTTATTTATACATACTATTATTTACCGAGAATAAATTTTAACCCTTCCATCAACTAGTACCTGCAAAATAGGGCAGGGGGAATAAAAAAGGGCAGGTGTTATTCTACTTCTTTGTATAATACTGTATGGAAAAAATGAGATTCGAACTCATGACTTTTTGTAAAAGTAATCGTTTTCAAAACGACCGCGATAAACCAGACTCTGCCATATTTCCTGATTTTTAAAAGATTTGAATAATCCCAGATAAGTTCTATACTTAAATTATTAAAGATTAGAAGTTTGCCGGCTTTATTAAAAAAATTCAAATTCCACCTACAAATCGTTACTGATCTAAAAAAGAGCTGGTTGCACCGCACTAATATATCCTGCGCTAGCGATACCTCATATTGCAAGAATAAAGTAACAATTCCATCGCTGTCTCTTTTCTCTTTGCTCTTTGTTCTTTAGGGTTTCTTATTTAAAAACTAGTCCCAGGTAAGAAAGGAAAACAAAACCCAGGGGGAGAGCCTCTAAATAAACAAGCTACTAGAATAATTTCAGTCTTGACCTTTACCTTATATAATCAGGATGTATAGTGGGGTGTGCTTTAGCCTCCCCAATTACTAGGCCACCATTATTGAATTAGAAATAAAAGACTGATCCCTTTACTACCTTGAATCCACTTAACTACTTAAATACTCCCTCTTTATAAGCAAAGTGCTTATAAAATTACTATTTAAGGCCGACAGGAATCGAACCTGTATAAGATCCATTATGAGCGAATAGCATTAAACCAATTATGCTACAGCCTTTTAGAGTTTAAAGGGGAAGGTTAAAGAACAAAAGAAGACCATATGTGTTAAAGAAGGCTAATTTAGACAAGATAGCCCGCTTAAACATAACAGAGTTAATCTTTATTCGCTTAGGATCGTTTTATCCTTGTCCCAGCTTTTTTTTATATTAAGCAGGGGTCCTTTATCCTAGATGGAAGGAGAGACAAGTAGTATAGTATTGTTTGATTGTCTACATTTTTATAAATTCTATTTAAAGACTCTTTATTTATAAAATATGAGGTTAAATTAAATAAAGAGGGTTAAATCTATTCCGTAACCGTCTCTTTTATGTAATTCAATTAACAAGTTTTTTAAATTAGTTCAGCTTAGTAATCAGATACCGAGTACTTTATATAGTCAGAAACTATTTATTAATTATTTAATAGTACTAGGACTATTCGGTTCTATATTCTTCAGGTATGTGCAAATAGATCATATGGTTTCGTTATCTCCTTTACTCGATAATTGTCTAGTTATACTTTTTATTTTCTCTATATTCTATTTAATTAATTTGCAAATTAATATCCTATTTAGATTATTCTATAGTATAAAACTAGTTCCTAGTTTTTATAAACAAATATATCCTGGATAAAAGCAGGTTTTACCTGTAATGCTCAGGTACTATTTAAAGACTCTTTATTTACACTTCTATCCGTATTTATAGTTATAAGGATGGTTTCTAGTATAAATGACCGCTTAGGTATAGTATATGGGTATAGCCTTGTGTTTGGTTTATTATTAAGTGTTTATACGATATTCTATTTTAGAGAAGAGTATAAGGATCTTAATTTTAATCTTAAAGTTATACCGGTTTGAGTTTTTTTACTCTGTTCATTATTATTTATATTTTATATTTACTTTGTACCTTTACTTTTTATTAGATTCTTAAATCATCCGGATTTAATTAGTAAGTTCTCTAGCATATTAGGTGTTCAATATATGGCTCCTTCAAGTTTTAGAACCGTAAATGAATTATCTATTAATAATGAAAATCGTGTGGGGATGAGCCCTGATTGAGGTAATGCTCAAAAGTCCGTTACTTCACAGGTTGAAGTAGATGGGTCTGTATCCGAGAGAGAAGTTGTTACTTCTTCTACTAAAACTCTTGCAGCCGATGGTACTTTAACGAGTGTAGTTAATAAAGGGGAAATAGTAGTAAAGAATGATGTTCAATTTGGATCTAAGGCTAATACAGACAGAATGCAAAGTGAAAATGGGAGTTTAAAAAGTGAAAAGGAAAACAAAACAGCTTTAGCAGAATTAAAGACGGATACTCTAAAAATTTCAAAAGATAAAAAGCTTTCGTAATTATAAGAGAAAAAAAGTAGAATTATTCACCCCCTTAGTTTGTTTTTCAATTATAAGGGGGTGAATAAGGTTAAAAATTAAAATCCTCATTAGAGCTAATAGACCTGTAGCTTTTTTGCCATATATCTAATCTAAATATAAAATGTATAAATCAGTAAAACATGGAATACTATTAATCTATCGCCTGCAACTTAAGATTGAACTGGTAGAACGTTAAATGCGTGGAATGGAGTAGGGCTAGCTAATGACCATTCTAAAGATGGTGATCCGTGAGTTTCGTTTTCAAATTCTTGAGTTGAAGTAAAGAAAGCTGGAACAGCTCAAGGATTATTAGCAACTACGTGTCCGTTAGCGAAAAGGTCGTAAATAATATACCCGAATAAAACTGTAGCAACTACAGAGATTAAAGACCCGAAACTAGAAACTGCGTTTCAAGCTGCAAAGGCATCAGGGTAATCGGGGATTCTTCTTGGCATCAATTTTGTTATCGCTAGACTGTTTATTTCTAGCATCCTAATCTCACAATTAGGTTCAGACTATGTCATCACTACAGCAAAGATAAAATATCTATTGTAGTGTCGGGCACTCGTGTGAGGGTTATTGCTAGTACTGCTCACCTCTTAGTCGTTGAACGTTTCTATCACCACACTAATATAGTGGTACTGTGATAGCATTCGCTGCAAATTGACTCAAGTATTGAATAATACTTTGAGTGTTTCTTGCAATTCACCCGATTTTCTATAGCAAAATGCTATAGGGGCATTGATTTGCCTTAATATCTTCTACGTTAAGTAATTTATCGACGGAGTATAAGTCCTTTAAAGGCCTGACCGTTTGCTATATACTTAGAAAGTGTCTCTTTTCCTATTTTAAATTGTTTAGCACAGTTTACAGTCGAGTAGCTCCCGATTAAAGATAAATCCTCAGCACTGTAGACGTAGACTAATTTAGTTAGCTTTGCAACTGTTTCTGCTGTTTTAACTACTCCAAATTGTGGATTGTTAGAGCCTGATTTATCTCTTTTCTGCATAGCTAAAAACTCCGGAGATTTAGGACGTCCGAACATAGGATTTAAACTTCCAGTTCTATTAGCAATAAACTCTGGTGAGCGTATTAAACCAGCCGTGGAACCGGCAAAAGGTGCATGGTTAAGGTGTATATGTGAGTACTCGTCAAATATACTATTGAGATAGTATTGTTCCCTGACTAACAGATCAGCCCGGGTAATATAACCGGTCGGTCCTAGATCTTCCAATATGGCTAGGGCAAAGTTGGAATGAGTATACTGCAGGATACTTAAATATATCCGCGTTTTTTTAGCTAGAACACTAGGAGACCAATAGCTAATCAGGCGAGCGCTGCCATTTCAACCACTTCCTACATAGATTTGTCCAGTGATTAAGTTAAACCACTGATATACGATAGAGCGTCCACGGTTTTGTGAAGCTATATTACTTCGCTCATCCTCTGCATTAACATAGTAGCGTAGAGGTGAGACTAAGAACTTAGGTTGTAATTTAGGACCGAGAGGAGCTTTAACAAGTACTGGAGAGATTAGCATGTTACAGCCTAAAAAGAGCAACAGATCATAAGAAACGTCCTCCCTTCAAGCCGTAGGAAAAACAACGTGTCCTACGGCTTGAAGGGGTAGAAGATATTGCGACAAATTTTGCATACCCGCTAGACCTAAGAAATGTTGAGGGAAAAATGTTAGGTTAACCCCTACAAATAGTGTCCAGAAGTGAACTTTACCTAAGAATTCGTTATAGTGCTGACCAACTATTTTTGGGCTTCAGAAGTAGAAACCTCCAAATATTGCGAATACTGCCCCCATTGATAGAACATAATGGAAGTGAGCAACAACGTAATAAGTATCGTGAAGACTAACGTCTAGACTAGCATTAGCTAGAACTACTCCTGTTAATCCACCAATTGTGAATAGAGCAATGAATCCTAAAGCAAAGATCATAGGTGTTGTGTATCTAACACTTCCACCGTAGCAAGTAGCTAACCAAGAGAAGATTTTAATTCCAGTTGGAACAGCAATTATCATTGTGGCCGCTGTAAAGTAGGCTCGTGTATCAACATCAAGTCCTACCGCAAACATGTGGTGAGATCAAACAATGAACCCTAAAATACCAATTGAGAACATTGCGTATACCATTCCTAGGTAACCAAAGATTGGTTTTCCAGAGAATGTTGATACGATGTGACTAACCATTCCAAATCCTGGAATAATTAGAATATACACTTCTGGGTGCTTCTATCTAATTATAGAGAGAAAGGACTATATCTTCAACTTATTCCATTTGACTATAAACGCTTGCCATACCTTATGATGAATACTATCCGGCTTAAATGCTTCGAGATCGCGCAGATAAAAGTATTCCTCGATGAGAAAGAAGCGATGTGATTTATGGCTTCGACATTTACTATGTTTGAAGTATTCTAGTGTAGTAAGAACATCTTCACGACTTTGGATAGACCAATGATAATAACCGTTTTGACTGCTGTCAAAATAGATATATCCCCCAAATACTTGTTTATACCATTGTACATCTTGAAGTAGTTTATTTACTACTCGAATTGTTAGTTGCGGTCGAAGATTTTTCATGCTAAAACCTATTGTACCGTCGGCATCAAAGAATCCCGCGAACCAAGAAGAAGATTTATCAAGACTTACTGGATTAATTACTGGAATATTTAGTTGTTGGCATACACGATGTAGTTGTAAAAGTCGTGAGGAATGTCGAATGTGTCCATTGATGCAATGAAGTAGATTAATCATGCCTTCTCGATTATGTAGTCGATAACGGTAAGCTTTCGCACCGCTTCTCATTTTTACACTACCACCAAGTTTATCTTGGATATATCGAAGAAGAGCTAGATCTTCTAGCCCCATAGTAATTTCTAGACTAGTATAGCCTTTTTTACTTACTTGTAGGCTTCCATCGCCATCGATGACACCCGCCAGCCATTCACAAAAATAAGTAGGAAAAGTTGCTGCGCGTGTAGTCTCTGAGGTTCCTACTAGACTGCTAATATAGCGTCGTTGGTTACCTGCTGATTGTGTTGTAGTTATCACATTTTGACTAGATCGGGGTCTAAGTAAAATTAAACCACTTATGTTCATAGTAGTGATAACATTATCCATACATTTCCAGCATATAGCGCAGTTCATATTCAGAGTTGTATCTGAATCGGGCCGATGTTGACCGAAGAACCAGAATAGGTGCTGGTATAATACAGGGTCACCTCCTCCGGCTGGGTCATAGAATGAAGTATTAAAATGTCGGTCTGTAAGTAACATTGTAATTGCACCAGCAAGTACAGGAAGTGAAAGTAATAACAAGATAGCTGTAACGAAAATAGCCCACACAAATAATGGTAATTTGTGTAGAGTCATTCCAGGGGCTCTCATGTTAAGTACTGTAGTAATGAAGTTGATTGCACCCAAGATAGATGAGATTCCAGAAAGGTGAAGACTGAAAATTGCTAGATCAACTGATGCTCCGGAGTGTGATTGTATTCCGGATAGGGGAGGATATACTGTTCATCCTGTACCAGCCCCGTTTTCTACTAATGAACTAACTAGCAGTAGGATTAATGATGGAGGTAGTAACCAGAAACTTATGTTATTAAGTCGAGGGAAAGCCATCAATTTTGTTATCATAAGATATTTAAATCTTATTTCCTAATATCACTATTAGGTTCAGACTATGTCATCAATTATAATTAAATAATTGTCGGGTTTTCGTGGAAAGATTATTGTTAGCATAACTCACTTTCTAGTCGTTGAACGTTTTTAATCCACTATTCGGCTGTATATTTCAACCATAAAATAATAATTTATGGTAGCAGCCCAGCTAAATTAAATTAGCTATTAAATAGTAATATGCTGAATTAAACTTCGCTGCAAATTGTCTTAATAAATAAGAGTTCCTTGCAATTTACCCAAATCTAGTTACAGGGTTACTATAAAAAGGACTATTGTTTTAAATTTAAATAATTTAAATGCGTCCAATTAAAATATTCACGTTTTTTATTCATATTTGATTTTATTTCTTTAATTGATAATTTACCCTCTTCATTTAAATGTGTTTTATCTACCATTAAAAGATAAACTTTTAACCAGTCATCGTAATCGTTTCGTTTTGCTGTCAGTAAAGGGTAAACTGTTAGATACTTAATAAGCGGCAGTAATTTATTTAAACTAGTAATTTCTATTATTCAATAAATCTTATCTCTGTTATGTACTGAGCATTTCAATTCAGAGGTAACACCAAAAAAGGATTGTATCTTAAACATTATCGATTTATAGGACTGGTTATTATAAGGTAAATACTGCCGTTGCTCTAAGGCAAACCGCGCTTCTATCCTTCCTTTTGTTAAAACTTTATTGGATACGGGATCTATTCGTTTTTCAGTATAACGAATTTTAAATCCTGCATCAGCATCAATAAAACCAGCAAGCCAACCATTTTGATTTAAATCACTAGTATCTACTGAATAACACTTAATACTGTAATTGTATCTATCATTTAACCAGGCAATTAAATCATTAAACTGAGTTAATTTAGGTGTTCTTAGGCAACCATTCATTAGATTTATTAAATTTACTAATTCTTTATGTGTCCCTATTATCCAAACTATAGCATTTTCCTTATTTTTAAAACGCAATCTTCCCCCTAATAATTCTGTAAGTTTTTGGATTAAAGGTAAATCTTTATTAACAAAAGTTATAGATAAATAAGGGGAACTCCGTTTTCCTTTAGAACTGACTTTAGATAGAATAAGGTGGCCATCGCCTTCGAACAAACCTGCTAAATACGGACCCATAAACTTGGAACAATTAACATTTAATTTAGATAATTCCTCCCTTTCAACTTGTTGTTCTTTAAAAGGAAGGACTCTTAACTCGTTGTTTTCTTTAAGAAAACAAAAGGAAGAGAAATCAGTATTATTTCAAGTATAATTTAAATCAATTGAATTAAAATAACACAAACGCTTTAATTTATTTAAAATTTGTATATAATCGGGAGCCCCTACTTGTACTGGCACTAAGTAATTACCAAAACCACCTACCATTGCGGGCATACGCTTTAGCACCCCTACTGTTTCCAATAGGGCCGGACTATATCTTTACCCTTATCTATTTCTATTCAATAGGGTATTTCGCGTGTAGTCTCTGAGGATCCTACTAAAGTGTTCTAGACACTCTTTGGTTTCCTGCTGATTGCCCAATTTAAGTAATGTCACTGTTCTCTAGACGTGCGTTACACAGAATAGACCTAGTTTACTTAACTCTAAGGGGTTTCCAGCATATAGCGAAAAGAAAGTTAAAGATTACTCCTTAACCCGGCTATGCCAAATAGTTTTTAAATGAGTACTGTGAATTTCCATTGTTTGCGATATAGTTGTCCAGAACGTTGTCCAGAGATATATTGACGAATTGTACCCCTATCCCCTTTTACAGCTCGAGAGAAATCCGCAATACTCGCATATTCTTTCGATAGTTCAGGATGAAGTAAATTCTCCGCAAATATAGGTTTACGATCGGGTTGTGCAAGTACACTGTTCTCTGCGCGATTACTATTAAGTAGATCCACAAACATGTGCAGTTCCATAAGAGACTCTTTCACCATTTCCGATATAGGTTCAAAAGAAATGAGAAATCGTCGCATTAAAGCTTCACCTGTTGTAGCATAATAGTTAATTGTAGCACGATGCAGATGCGCATAGTCAATTAGAAATTGAATAGAATTAGATTTAAATATAAGCTGTGAGGTAGTTAGGTCATAAATGAATACTTTTGTACCTCGTACTTGACGGAAATAATCTCGCCAGTGCTCAGACAAAGGTTCATGATACCCTGTACTACTTGCAACTAGATCTACATTTAAGTAAGGACTAAGAAAGTCCATACAGTATTGTTCCAGTTCAACAGCCATTTGACTAGTGCTTCCGGGTTGCATCACCAGAAGTGTAAGTGTTACTCCTTCAAAACCATATTTACGAAAATAACGTAGTACACGTCGATCAGCTTTAGCCAGAATACTAGGCATAAAGTAGCTACAGACGCGTGCATACAGAGAGATAGAACTACCAACATAACATACTCCTTCTCTACTGTGGAAGATATACACTCCGACAGAATTTTTGGCATGTTTTGCAATAAGAGGGCGGTTATTAACTGGATCTTTAATAACGTATTTTTTGTAGTTATGAGGTGATTGACTATCACTTGTTTCTGGAATAGATTTAGCTTTCACAAACTTAGGAGCAGAACATACTATTTGTGTGATCTCACTGCGTGAAATGAGAAACACGTTAACCATAAAGAAAATCATTACAATAGCATGGGCTGTTATAATAACGTTAAATAATTGGTGATCTCCTTGTAGGTACTGTACACCTGGAGCCGCTAATTCCAGTCTGATAAGAACAGAAAAGGCTGTTCCAATCATTCCTGAAAATACTGCAAATATCAGATAAAGAGTTCCGATATCTTTGGCATTCGTAGAAAACAGCCAACGTGTCATACTTAGCCCTCATGACACGGCCACTCTTCTATCCAGTGCTTATTACTTTAAGGCTAGGTATCTGATAATTTCTTATTCTTTTGTTCTAACTCATATTCCTTTAGAGCAGTTACCTTCCTCTTGCTCTCCTCCCCCAAGGGATAGGAGTCGCTTGCGCACCTATCCCTTGGGGGAGGAGAGCAGCTAGTTGAGGGCGTAACTTTACAGTTTTCTTTTAACTACTCGAAGCTAGATGAGGAGCAAAGCGAAGGGAACTATGAAGAAAACTATACTTAAGCAAATTTAAGGCTTAAGGCGTTAAACGGAATAGAGGTGAGTCGAACACCTAAGGGCGCAAACCCAGACAATTAGCAATCGTCTTCTCTTACCAATGAACTATTCCGGAATATACTCTCGATTGACTATGTAGCTAGTTTAATAAAACTGAGCGTAGTCCAGGCAGTTTTTTTTGAGACTCATCCTGCAAAATAAAATCCTGTACTTATATTTGTTGTGTTTTTGGACGCTCTAAGTTAAAGAATCTTAATCCTCCAATTACTTTGTCAGAGTATACGCTCCTATTAGGGCGGGACAAGGCTAGCTCTCCTTTTCTTTCCTTTAGGATTAAAGGACCCTTTATTCCCTTAGTTGCTTTTTATTATTAAAAAAAAGGGGAATGGAAAGGCAGGGTCCTTTATCCTTTAATCCTAAAGGAAAGCAAGGGAAATAACGGATAAAGGATAAAGGATAAAGGATAGGAGCCACTAACCCAGCCCCCTTTTTAATATAACTTGCCTTTGATTATTCATTTAAAATGACTGCACTAATTTCCATTTTAATCTTAAAAGACTGTAGTTGGGGAGTGTTTTAAAATACTGAGTCGACCAGACTCGAACTGGTATAATCCATTACCAAAAAATGGTGTTCTTCCAAATTAAACTACAACTCATATTTGTTATTCCGTGTGATGAAAGATAAGCAGGGGTCCTGCGCAAGCTACTCTTTTCTTTTAATCCTGTTGGCTACTTTTTTTATATGGGAAAGGAGAGAAGAATAAGCTAAAATTAGACCTGTTTCTTTGATAGCTGAAAGTAAATTAGTAATAACTGTAGCACCTCATAGAGACATTTGACCGTATGGTAGAACGTATCGTTAAATGCGTGGAATGGAGTAGGGCTAGCTAATGACCATTCTAAAGATGGTGATCCGTGAGTTTCGTTTTCAAATTCTGCATATTTATACGTTATCTTTATCTTTTATTATTAATGTTTAGATGTTAATGAATAGTAGGTGAGGATTTATATAATAATTTCTTTACTTAGGCTTTTTTAGTGGCTCTTGCATAGTGTTTATTTTTAATGAGTCGACATTCGGGTATGATCCGAAGACAATTTTTTACAAGAAAATCGTTTTACCAACTAAACTATATCGACTATTGTTAACCCAACACTTATATAGACTGATTCTAACAGTAAACTGTTTTTACCTAGTAAGATATTACGGCCCTTATTGTTTACTCTTATTTGCTAGTTACCAATTAATTGAGCTAAAGGGGTCGCTAACAATTTTGTTAGCGCAGGGCTGATCAGCTGTCCTATCCTTTTTTCTTTTTTACTTTATGGTTTCTTCTAACAAAACAAGCCCTTCCTATCCTTTAATCCTAAAGGCTCCCTTGCTTTCCTATAGGATTAAAGGATAAAGGATCCCTTGTCCTTTGTCCTTTATGGAAAGGAAGGAAAGGAATGGAGGGTCGCTCGCGCAGTAACGGAAAGGCTAACAGTATTTTTAGCCTTTAGACTTAACCCCTACCAGAATCGAACTGGTACTAACCACGTGAAGAGCGGTAGCACTACCATTATACAAAGAGGTCTTTTTAGCTTTAAAAATAAAGCTGGAACAAGCAATCGGTTTTTTAACAATGAGCAGCCCTGTACCCTTTGGAATTTAATTGGGAGCCGTTTTAGTTTTCATATTTATACTTTATACTCATTCTTTTATCTATTTACTATACTTTTATGTTTTATCGGATACAGCTACATAATCATTAGGTCTGTTTATAAGATACAGCCTCCTTCCCTTCCCCTTCAATCCTATCCCTCCAACTTTTGCTCAATTAATTGAGCAGGGGGGGGGGAGGAAAGCAAGCGAGCCTTTCCTTTAGGATTAAAGGATAAAGGATAAAGGACCCTGTCCTTTTTATTATTAAAAAAAGCAAGGGTCCTTTAGAAAAAATAGAAAGGCTAGAAGAGCAGCAAGGCTAAAACAAAAGGGGGGTTAAAGGGTTTATTGATTTACATCTGTCCATTCCTTTCCTTTAGGATTAAAGGATAAAGGGCCCCGTCATCTGCTTTTTGTAAAGCTGGGAGGAGTCTTTTATCTTTTAGTCCTTTGTGGGAGGGAAGGGGTTAATCTTTTTTTGCTGTTTTGCTAACTATACCAGCTAAACTTGATTTATGAGCAGTAAATTTAAGGGCTCCGCTACCTAGTTCATATACGAATCCGATAGTAAGAATGAAAAAGAAGATAATTACAATTCAGAAACCGTAGCTACCTACTTGGTATAGGGAAGCACTTCACGGGTAAATTAAAGCTACTTCAAGATCAAATACAAGGAATAATATACCTACCATATAGAACTGGATCGAGAAAGGACTTCGAGTCTGTCCGTGAATTGGTGAAAATCCACACTCATAGCTACTTAACTTCTCACTGTCCGGCACGTGAACAGCAAAAAGAATATTTAAAGCTAGTAAAATAACTGTTAGCACAGGCACAAAAATAAACAATATTAATAGTGTATTCATTTAATTAAAAATTATATATAGATATAGCAAGAAGGTGAGTGCTATTTAATAATAGAGAAGGGTTTAGCATAAACAATAAGATCGTTAAGGTTAAAACGCTAATAGTCATACTGTGTGTATTTGTCATATATACTTTTTCAGATTGTCCGTTACTTGTTTCTCCTAAAGGATTGTCTTTAAGTGTAGAAGGAGAAGAGAAATGAATAACTTTTATGATTTTTAAATAATACGAAGCACTTATAACACTCACTAGAATAGCCACAATACTTAAGAAAAAGTATCCACTGCTAGTTGCAGAGTATAATACCTGCTGTTTAGCAAAGAATCCTATTAAAGGAGGAATTCCCGCCATAGAGAAAAGACAGATAGCTAGACTAAGACTAAGTAAAGGATTAGATACAAACTGTCCTTTTAATTCAGATATAAGTTTAATATCTAAAATCGATTTATTATTATAAGTAAGTCCATTTACGCTAACGAAAGAGTTTAAAGTATAACCGAATACAAGTAAAATCAAGAAAGTATTTAGATTAGTAATAGAATACTGTAGTAAATAAAAAATCAAAGACTCAAGAGATTGTTCAGTATTAACTGCTAAAGCTAATAATAAAAACCCAACGTGTGAAATTGTACTATAAGCAAGTAATCGTTTAATTTTGTACTGAGCCAATCCAACAACAGTTCCTATTATTAAAGAAAGTAAAGAAGAAATAAGAAGTAAGTTTTTTAAAAGAACAAAATAAGAGAAAGAGTTATCTGCGGATATAAAGCTAATAGATACAGAATCTAGATTAATACCTAGACCGCTTTCAAGTTCCAGTAAAAAAATAATAATTGAGATTTTAGGCATAATAGTTAACCATGTAGTAACAATTGTTGGTACATCATCGTAAACATCTGGAGCTCAATTATGTAAAGGAGCCGCAGCGATTTTGAATAAAAACCCTACTACTATCAAAATTAGACCTAATAAATAACCACTAGCTGGACCAGCTGTATTGTTTTCTAAGGCTAAAGAAGATAAAGAATCGGCACTATTCCAGTTTAAAAATGAAGTAGGAACAGAAACTAAACTATATATTGACTCTAAGTTAGTTAAACCTGTAAATGAATAAATTAAACCGCATCCTAGTAGTATGAAACAAGATGATAGTCCACCAAGTAAAAAATACTTTAAACCAGCAGATGTTGAGTCATGAGAACTAATATACATAGATGCTAAGAGATAAACAGCAAATGATTGCAATTCTATACTTAAATACATAGAGATTAGATCTGAACTAGAGAGTAGTAACGATCCACCCAGGCTGGTAAACAAAATAATTAAAGAGTATTCGGAAAGAATTGGGACACTGGCTCTTCGAATATATTGCAGAGGAGCAGCTACAGTTTCTCATCTGTATAAGTTAGATTTACTTACGATTCTATCCTTTAAAGTAAATCAGGGCATTAAGATGAAAGCACCGATTATATAGATAAAAATATCTATACTTTGTGATATTGTTGATACTTGATAAAAACCACTATATATACCAATTCCCGAGCCTATACTTTCAATGTATAAAACATTAAATGAAAGAGCCGCAGAAAAAAGTAGAAAAATAGAAGTTAATTTAGCAAATAATATAGGTCTAATTTTATTTTTTTGCAGCGAGATTGCTACAATTAAGGTTAAGATTGTTAGGATGATCATTAATAAACTCCATTGTGGGGTGTGCTTTAGCCTCCTTTCCTTCGTCCTTTATCCTGAGCCTTTAGGCTCGCTCTCCTTTATCCTTTAATCCTAAAGGAAAGGAAGGGAAAGTCAGGAAGGGAAGCAGTGAATATAACTATTAGCCTATAAATTATTAGTTATTAATTCCATGGCTAAGTCATACTCTCACACTGAAAGCACCCTTTTTATTTTTACTTGTATATGTAGATTGATCAACTAGGTTATTTTTAGACTTAGCTATTCCTCCTTTATACGCTGTTTTAACAGTTCTTTTAGGTACCACTCTTTGTCTAGCCAGTCTTCCAGATATTCTAATTTTAATACCAGTTAAGAGTGTAGCTACTTCTTTTTTGTATATACCTGCAAGCATATCAGTCCCTCCTTTCAATGAAGTTGTATTTGTGCCATATTTAGCATCTTTTTTTTCAATGTCTTTAGTGAAGATAGTTGCTCTACCGAATAGTCTTTTTTTTATTCTACCATATGTTGATGTTCTACCATTTATACCTATTAATTGAGCTAGTATATTACTATCGTGGTAAGGGTATTTTAATCGTACTAGTTCCAATTCAACATTGGTTTGTAATAACTTAGATAATAGTATAGCTATATACTTCAATCTAAAGTTAGGAAATAAAAAATATCGTCCAGCTCAAGAATTAAATGATCTAACTACGTAAAAGCGAGGCAAGTTATCTCTAAAATGAGATAAATGAGATACATGCGATAGTCCTTTTATTTTTATTCTGTTTCTTTTTAAAAGGGCAGCAGATGATCCTTTAAACCGGCTTGGAGAAAGTAACGATTTTATTAATCTTTTTAGATAGCTAATTTTTCTTAAGGAGGCTGCGCGTTTGTAATAAAATAGATGTATTTTTACGCTATTAGGAGTAATAATAAATACAGGTTTACTGATTAAGCAATAAAACTTCTTAAAGTAAGCAGTTAAAAGTATAGTCACCCTATTCTTTCAACCGGGTCCTATACTAACATTATTTTGTTTGTTGAAATTATAAACGGTAGTTTGATTTTTTATTACAGACGTATTTGAATTACTTAGTAATTTAGTTATGTTGTTTATCATGGTTTTAAATAATCGGGTTTAATTTTACTTTCTTTTCACTGATTACTATATTTTATTTTTTTGTCCTTTGTCTCCTAAAGAACCCTCAGCTCTCCTTTAGGATAAATTAAGCATACAAGCGACCCACCATTGCTCCCCCTCCTTTCCCTTCCTTTCCTTTAGGATTAAAGGATAAAGGCTAGGGTCCTTTAGGATAAAGTACTAATTGAGCAAAGGAGGGCTTGCTTTAGCCCCCAATTTCCCCACCATACCCTTTTTAAATAAAAGCTGGGAAATTAATTGAGCAGCAAGTTTCGCTTTCTTTTTTTTTCTAAGGGATAAATAGAAAAGGATATGGAAACGAATATAGATAACAATGTTTGATCCTCTCTTCTAAGTTACTATGGCTTTTTAGAATAGAAAGGTGTAAATTACTTGCGACGTGACGATTTAACTTTACATACATATTATATACATTGCTGGTCCTTAGGGAAATTGGGTATTATATTCCAATTAGACTCATTATTATATAATAGCTTTTACCCTTTACTCCCCTTCCTTTACTCCTTCCCTTCCTTTAAGAAGGAATGGAAGGAAGGGAAGGAGGGGAAAAGCCTTTATCCGGCTTTTTTTTTCTGCTTTTGATTAAAAAAAAACAGCGGTCCTTTAGGGAAAATAAGTAAAGCTGCTTTGATTAAATTAAATTTAGCTTCTAAACCATTCAGAAAGTATAAAACAAATAATAATTACGTATCTTATCCTATTCTGGAGATATATGGTTTATCTAAACAGCCGAAGAAAGGAATTGAACCTTTTTTATACCGTCATGAGTGGTAAGTTTTACCATTTAAACTACTTCAGCCTTACTTTCCTTTTATTATTAAAAAAAAGGGAGGGGGGTTAGGTATGTCTGCAAGACAAATTATGTTAGCAATATTTCAAATTATAAGAAGGCAGTGTACTACCGAATTAAAGGAGATGGGCTCTATCTAGCGATTCTCCTCCTTTCCTTTAGGATTAAAGGATAAAGGACCCCTTACTCGAACTGAAATGTAAAACTGAATTTAATCTAAAATGCAATAGGCAAGGTATAGGAGTACAATTTCAAAACTATCAAAAAGTTAAACCCTTAAACAGACTAAAGTGTTAGATAATATTTAACTTTTATAAATACAGCCTCGCCCAATTTTTTTATTGGAAAAAGCTAGTGATCCCTCAACAAAGTTTCGAGGGCTTCTTAACTATGATCCTTTATAGCGGACGCTAGTAAAACCGGGCTAAATATACAATATATATCCTTTTATCTGTCTGTATTTAAATAATTTTCAACTTTCTGTTAAATTACCGCGAATCTATCCGTCTTCTTTGCGCAAGCGACTCCTTTAGCTGCTTTTTTAATCAAAAGCTGTCACCAGCTCAATAAATTGAGCTGGCTTACTACACACTTTATAGAACAAAATATATATGAGCTAGAGACCTTCTCTCTCCCCCCCCCCCCCCCCCCCCTCTTATTT
>Ga0233346_1000011_pt1 | contig 16062 bp, 15 predicted proteins | sample GEONDECOMP289_FD_180698 | JGI IMG/M metagenome (GOLD analysis project Ga0233346, IMG submission 180698) | Leaf litter microbial communities from Shasta-Trinity National Forest, California, United States - GEON-DECOMP-289 | ecosystem: Environmental > Terrestrial > Plant litter > Unclassified...
CTAAGCTAAATGCTCTAAAACCTTCCTTATCCACTCGAAGAGTGGGTAATAATAATCCCGAATTTACTTGATTAAAATGTTTAAAAGTGAAGTATTGATCTAATCCATTTTTTTGCGCTAAGGCGATAAAAAAAATGGGCTATTACTAGATCCTACGTATTTACTATCCGTCTCCTTATGTGTAAATATATAAACCCCAGCTTTTAATCCTCTAGTTTTAGGTTTACCTACTAGACCTATATAAGATAGATAAGTTTGATCGTTAATAGGTAAGTCAAATTTAACTCCCGGTATAGACTTAAGCCTATCCAGATCCTTTTGCGTAATGGAAACTTGTTGATTAACCAACAAATTATTCAGTACCTCGCTATTAATATCCACCCGTAGGGTAGCTATTGAAAGTAATCTGGCGAGAAGAAGATGAACTATAAGATCTTATGTTTCTAATAAATAATGTTTGTTTATTTGCTCTATTTAAATAGGCGTTACTTATTTTTTTATTGCTGGGAGAAGAAAAAAACGTTCCACCATAGTCTATTGTTTATGTGTAAATGTGGCCATGAAATACACAATAGTTAGCGGTCCAACGCTAACATTAAATATCATAATAACTACCCATCTGGGTTAGGATAGGCTATTGTGGTATCTTTAATCTTGAGTTACTTAATTTCTCCCAAGAACCGGTTTCCCGGCGACTAGAGTACACCTTATCATTATACTTTAAATAATGTCTTATAATTAGACTTAATATAATGAAAGAACCGTCTACTCGTTGCTCTTTTACAGTAATTACCTAGTTTCGTAGCATACAAGCTTACACTTAGGTAGTTACTGACTTAGATCCGCGATCACCCATTTCAGTTACCTTCATCTCCCGCATTTTAGCAGGTTTTCATACATATGAAAACTAGTGATATTACCATGCCCTGAGGCATTAATCAGGCCGGCTGTAGAGTTTCCTCTGCAACTTTGGTTACTAGAGCTTTAGGGCTTCCCCGGAGTTTGGTTCTTGTACACTTTTAGTGAGGCACCCATTCTCAGCGTTTATGTATTACATCTGCAGCCGTAAGAATAAATCTAGTGTGTGTTATTTCAGGTAGTATAACATGTCTTAATCCTCTTTTACCATGAGAAGATTATATATTAAAATAAAAACCTTAACCTTCAGGTATAAGCTGAGGACATAACGCCTCGTTTCCGATAATTTATATTTTTCACCCCTTCCAAATCTCCGGGCTAGTCTATAAAATACTTAATATAAGTGAAGCTCGTAAAAGACTTCACTAATGATCCTATAACTACCTAGATTGGTGTGCGCTGCGCTACGTCGAAATTACACTAAAACTCGTACTCGTACTCGTACTCGTTTTCGTTTTCCCTCAGGTTAGTTAGAAGCTGCTGAACTATTTTTTTTGCGTAGCACTCTACACCTAAAGAGAAACGGCGGTATAATGGCTCTTCCCATTTTTATCGCCTTAGCGCAAAAAAATGGGTGTTGAAACTAAGATGAAAAAAACTAGGCTCTCCCTTTATTCATACCCGCTTTAATTTTTACAATCTTGTCCATCCCTTTTTGAGTCAAATGTTCCTTACCTTGCATTAATTTAGCAACACGACACCAGTCTTCAAAATCCTCGCGTTTTACCCCTCGAATTTTATGACTGTAAAAAAATGTCTGGATTTTTTCGGAATTATCCGAATATTTTTCTACTCTAAACTGTACTTTACTATCAGAGCTAGTAACTAATCTACCACAATATAAATAAGAGATTAAACTTTCCATTAATACCTCATCCCGAGAGTGTTGAGTTATTTGGAATACTAATTGGACTTTAAAACCTAATGCATGCGTTGTAGATTTACTTATAAAAACAAAGAAACAACCCTCACCTGATGTAAACCCAGCTAGCCATTCACCATGAGGAATAACTACTTTCTCAACTTCGGGTCTCTGAGCGGGGATGATATTTGGAAAAGCTGTTTTTAAACTTTCAGATAATCCTAAGTTCAAAGAAGCTCTCAAACTAAGAATAGCTAGAAGCCCTTCCTGAGTTAAATGTTCCTTTCGCTGCATCATCATAATTACCTCTCTTCAGATAAGATAATCCGCATGTTTTTTAGTTATTAAGGGGTATTTATCAAAATGACGGATTATCTCCACCATATGACCTATAGTATTTACCCGTAAAGCACAAGCATCTTGGGCGAATTTATCTATTCGTCCTATACCACCCAAATGTGCTTGAATAAGTTTTAAGAGCTCTACGTCTTTTTTATGAAGTCCAATTAGAAATTCAGCACCGACTCTTCAACCAAGGCTACGCGTAGAATCTTTATACAGTGAGATAGAAAAACAACCCTCTGCATCTGTGAAACCTGTGATAAATCACGGATTTAGGCTAGATGGTTCAGGACCAACACAAAGCGCGCTATAATTTTTTATACTAAAAATAGTTGAGAAAAAAGAATGTTTAACCAATTTTTTTTTTATGCGCAAAAAACTTGGAAGAGGTCCGGCGTACGCCAGACCCTTAATAATAACATGTCTTAATCTTCTTTTACCTTGAGTGGTTTAGAAAATTAAATTTCCTTACTTTTAGGTATAAGCTGAAGACATAACGCCTTGTTTTTGAATTTTTTTAGCGTATCTTAATATTTTACTTAGAAAAAACACGGCTTCGCCGAGATAAGAAAAAAATATAATAGGCTATTAGAGTACACCTTACACCACCTATCTATCCTCTCTATTCCAGAGGTATTCGAGGTTTTAACCTAATAGATGGCGAGTAACCGTCTACTCGTTGCTCTTTTACACATCCACCGATTTAATCATCGATGAAGAGGTGTTTTAGATCCGCGAACGCCCATTCTGACTTTCGTCAAATCTCAGAACTTATTACTATATCCGGGTGATTAGCCAGGCCCCTCTCCTCTTTTAAGTTTTCGCCGAGCTACGTCGAACGACTACCAGCCTACGGTGACCGGTTAAGAGGTTAGTATTCTGAGCTCTTAGGGTTTACCCGGAGTTTGGCTACTTTAGAGCAGTTAAAGCTTGCTTAAGGCTTTTTCACTCTATTATCAACTTCTAGCATTCTTAAAGCTCCTTTTTCTAAATCAGATTCAGGTACTAAATAAGAATCAAACTCTACAAAATCTCCATCACTATTTAAAAAATCTGGGTATTCATAACTTCAATATCATTGATGACCTTCTGCTAAAACAGATAATGATGGATCTGTAACTTCATCCATTAAATAAAGTAGTTTAAAAGAAGGAAAAGCTATTAACACCAAGATTAATGCAGGAGTTATTGTTCAAATTAATTCTATCAATGTCCCCTCTATTAATATATTATACGTCGTACCTTTAGATAATTTATATCTTTCCTAATACACACCATTAGCCCTTAATATCTTTTGAACTCGTAAATTTAAATCTGCTTTTAAATACTTCTCCCGAATCCAAATATTTACGCACAGTACTATGGCTAATTCCTCAAAAATCCCCAACTTTACGGGCTGAAACAAAACTACCTATTAATTTGAATCCACCGCCTTCGGCGACCGATGAACACTTTTCATGAACATCAATCGAAAATCCACGTTTCGAGGCCATTAACATTTTAGATATTTCAGAGTATTTTCTACCTAAAGCTTTTTGTCTCATTAGTTCCTTAGTTTCCTCGCTATGTGATTTACCATATAAAGGATTAAGCTCGCCCGTTTTTTGTATACTCATAAGTCTCCTGGTTTCTCCGGAACGTATGATTCCACGAGGAAGGCCTCCTACCTTTTTTAGAATATTATAAACAGGTTTTAACTTATCAAAGTAATATTGTTCTCTGACTGATAAATCAGATTTTTCGCAATACTCTAAAATTGTATAAGTAAAATCCGATAAACCGTATTTTTTTATCGCTCTTCCTACTATGGAATTTACTTTTTCATTTAGCCGTTTTATATATCCAGGGCTAATATAGTCTTGATATCTCTTAGAAATATCGCCGGCCTGCCCTATATAGAAATCGCGAGTATTTTTATTAGCTATAAGGTAAATACCTGATTTACCTTTATTTTCCTCTATAATGATTCGTTTCATAGAAAGCATATTATCGTAAACTATCATATATTTATCATTATTTAAAAGGTTTTCAGCTATAGTACCTTTAGTAGGTAAATTAGGTAGGTCCCCTCCATTTAAAGAGGGAGTTGCAGGTTTGGAATAATATCTTAAGGATGGGGTGATCTTATTTTTAAAACGGATAACCTGCGTTCCGTAAAATAGAGTGATGAACTTAGAACGATGATGAATATCTAAAGAACGTTGTATTGTAAAACCTAAGGAGTTATAGCGAGGGTCGCCTATACGTGCCATTTAAGCTATATAATACAAGATATGTAATATATTAAATAGAAGTGGACTATATCATCAACCAATATTTATCATGTTTTCTAACCCCCCCAGCATTGCTGCAGTGCTGCAGTGCTGCAGTGCTGCAGTGCTGCAGTGCTGCAGTGCTGCAGTGCTGCAGTGCTGCAGATGGGGGGGAAGTGAGGTTGTATGTTGTTACCATAATATAAATTGGCTGTTTCACGTGTAGTCTCTGAGGATCCCTTATAATAATCGCCTCTTTTTAATTAATAAAAGGGTAAAATATTGCTTAGGTTTCCTGCTGATTATTCATTGTTGCATCCTTTGGAATTGTCATTTATAATATATATTATTATAATATCTAAGGTTTTAGAAACTTCCAGCATATAGTGAAATTTTTCGAAGTATTTATAAGTTTATTAGTTAACATGTAAATACCAGATTTACTTATATTTTCTTTTATAATTATATTTTTCATAGAATAAGCATCTTCATAAACTTTAGCCGGAATACTATCCGTATTAGGTAGAGTACAATAGTACGTATATGGGTAGATATTTTATAATTTAAGGGCCGGTATAAATTAAAACTTATAACACTTTCGAATAGGCACACTTTTACCATGATTAAGATATTTGTTACTAATAGGATATTTAGCACTATTAAAATATTTAATGATAGCTCCCTGTATTCAAGCCACACTAAATAATATGGCTACTAGATAATACATAATATCATCATGTAACTCCACTAGAGCTTCCATTTGTGGACTAGCACTATCTTGGAAGTAAAGTCCTCAAGCTCTAGGTGCATCACACATAATAAAGTCAGCATATAAAGAATTACCACTATATATTAATAATGCCATACCTATTAGAACTATTAGATAGTGTACATTAGCCCCTATTACAGCAGTACTCTGTAAAGGCAAGCTAGTAAATGCGTGTGGTTTAGGTGGGTTATGTAAAGCTCATTCTAAACCAGGACTACATCTATCCGTTAGTATTCTGAAATAATCACTAAATAGTTGAGGGACAGCTCATATATAACCATATATAGCTTTACCTTTTACAAGTTGTAAGTACACTATTTGTAAGAATAGTGCAGTAGCAGCTACAGATATTACTGAACCGATACTACTAATAAAGTTTCAACCTGTAAAAGCATCAGGGTAATCACTTACCCGACGTGGCCAATTATGTTACGTTAAAGGATTTACCCTTTAACTCCCATATTCACATATGGGTTCAGACTATGTCATCGTCTTACTTTATGTCATTATAAAGTTTATTTGACGGAGAATACTCGTGGAAGGTTGTTAAGTTATCATAAATACTTTCCTTCTAGTCGTTGAACGTTCTTATTGTTAATTATATAAATTAATATGCTTTAAAAATAAGCTTCGCTTCAAGTTGACTTTACAGTTTTTCTTGAAATTCATCCTCTTATGCACCTTATCTTTATTATTTTATAAGGGGGAACTACCTTTAATTCCTTGTAGCTTTATTGTACAATCTATCAATATAATGTAAATAGAATATTTGCATTATAAATTTTACAATAGCATCGTTATTAGATACTATATTAACCAAATAATTATACCTTATCAGAGTTGTAAGGATCTTTCGAAAATAAATATTTACCATTATGTATTTCCTTACTATTTATCCTTTTTTTTAAGGTATTGTTACATAATTTAAATAAACGAGTACACATAACAGTAGGATACACCCCTAATAATTTATAATTTTGTGTAACATCATACACAAATATCATTTTTCTTAGTTTATCTAAAGTCTGTTCAGACTTAGGCTTACCAAACATTGGATTATTTTCACCAGACTTATCTCTAGTCTGTTGAGCTATAAAGGCATCAGATTTAATCTTATTATACATAGGATTCCTTTCACCTTTTTTTAATTCACTCATTTTTAATAAATTTTCCTCCGTATGTTTGTAACCCATACTGGATCCAGGTGTGTTAAGCATATTTAAAATAGCCAAACCATAAGTTTTTAAAGCCCAATCTAAGTAAAATGTTTCTCTATCTAATATATGATCTTTAGTGACAGTAGACGTTTTTCCACAAATCTCTAAAATAATGACAGAAAAGTTATCATGTCCATATTTTAATATACTTTGATAGATTAAACTATTTTTTCTTAGAATAGAAGGCTGAAAATAAGTACTTAAACGTTTAGATCCGTTTACAGCACTTCCTATATATACTTTACCTGTGATCTTATTAAATCACATGTAGATTAAAGCTAGATCTTTTAAGTCTTTATATATATCAGACTTAGAAACGCTGGCATCAGGATACACTTTTACTGGGGTATGTGGATAAACAGGGGATTTAACTAAACTATTAGAGTTTTCATCAGATTTATTTGGTTTATTACTTTTGGGATCTTTCTTAGGAGACCCTGAAGGATCTCCTTGTGTACTGTGACTAACATCTGATGTGTCAGATATATTTTTGCTATCTTGTGCTACTAAAGATTTATTAGATGAGGCTGAATAGCTTAAAAGTACAAAGACCGAAAGCATGTAAAACAGATGTAATAAAACAGATTGTAGCTATTTGTAACATATTACTATTCGCAAATTTGTTATATCTTGCTAATAATAACTTTATTTTAATTTTGAATAAAAGTATTGATTTTTGTATATTTTATCTGTATCTAAGTACTCGGCGAAGCCGTGTTTCAGCTGCTACATGTAAATCTTTTACAGCAAACTTTATACTATCATAAAGTATAATAAATTCTTTGTTACTATCATAAACATATACCTCTTTCTCATTTTGTCTAATGTTTCTTCACTCTTAGGTTTACCAAACATACGATTATTAGAACCCTTTCTATCTTTATGCATATGTTCAATAAACTCCTTAGATTTTTCCTTGTTAAACATAGGATTTAATGTACCCACTTTAGATTTACTCATTTTTTCTAAAGTGACAGTAGAGTGAACTTTAGATCAAAATGGGTTTAATTCACCTGAAAACAATGCACTAAGTTTTTTCTTAGTTTCATCAGACAAACGTTTACCTATACGGAACTCGGATATAAGTCTTTTAGATTCTTCTGAATGTTTGAAACCCATACTTGACCCTGCTATAGGGTTTAAGTTATATACAGGTTTATACAAATTAATATGTTGTTGTTCTTTACTAATAATATCTTGTTTTATTGATGTACTAGTATTACTTAAAATATCTAAAATAACAACAGAAAAACTACCATGTCCATATTTCAATATAGAATTAGAAATATATCGCCCATCACACAAACGAGAAGGGAAATAATAGGTAGCAAGTCTTTTACTTAAATCCATTCCGCTACCGATATATTTTTTACCATTTATATTATTATGTATAAGGTAAATACCACTTTTATTTCTATATTCAATTTTTTTTTATCGCCTTAGCGCAAAAAAAAAATGGAGTATTTTTATCTTTTGCGCTAAGGCGATAAAAAATTATATATAGGGGAGGCAGTAGAATAATTTAAATTAGACAAATTTAACAGATATTTTGTACTAAGTTTATGTTTATGCTCAATAGTTATTAAATTATTATTATTTACTGATTTCTGAATAAAGTCGTCTTCATTAGGATCTTGTTCAGGTCCAGAATTAGGATCTTGTTCAGGTCCAGAATTAGGATCTTGTTCAGGTTCAGGATAACTGTTTACTTCTGAACTATCAAGTTGTTTAGAATTTCCTTTAGAATCTTCATCACCGTTTCTCATTAGATACATATAATTGCTATATAAATTATAATAAAGTAAATAGCTAAATCCATATACAAATAGCAATATGTAATTACGCATATTACTATGCTTATTGGACTATTTCTTCAACTTTTAAGTTGCAACACATATAGTCTCTGAGGATACTACATCTCATGTGATCAATATCTGAAAGAGACGTATAAAGCAAATATATAATCATAATCACTAATTGGTTTCCTGCTAATTGTCTATTTATAGTGCCAACTACCTAATAGAGTTTCTAGCATACAGTGTTGTGCAAATTATTATATTTCTATAATAAAGGGCCTACTTGACCTAAGAAATGTTGCATCATACTTTTTTGTTAGTGCGTACGTATTGTAAAATTTATAATTTATCTATATAGCTGTATATTTTTCCATTATAAGAATTTCTATTTTCAATTAAGGTTTTTAATGTATAAAAATTAACTTTTGCGTATTTCATAGCTTTTGACACACCATTTATTTTATCTGTTAATTCTAATGTATCACTATCAAATACGTAAATTGTTTTTCTATGAGAAATTTCTTTTACTATTAGTAAAAAGTCCTGGAATTCACCTAGGGCTATAGCAGCTCTAGCTACTCTCCCATCAATATTAAAATATTTGGCCATCTCTCTTCCAGATTTAAATTCTGTAACTATCTCATTATCTAGATTATAAACTATAATGTGCTTTCTTAATTGGCTATCTCCTACAGGTTTTTCTATATAATTTGTTAAATCATCTGCATCTATTGGCTCAAAAGATATGATAAATTTTGATTTGAATAAATAATTATTATTTATATGATCTAATAAATGACTATGACTAATTTGTAATCCTTTTAAAGCTCTATTAATTGAAGAATATACAATTGGATTTTTATCTGGTGAATGAATATCATAAATAAATACTAAAAAACAATAATATTTATTACCCAAATCTTCTAGCTCAAATTTTATATTATCAACTGTTTTAAAAACTTGTAAGAATACAGATAATCTTTCGAAACCTTCAGAACCTACAGTAAATAAAGATAATAATTTATCTATTACAATAATAGCATGATCTAAATTATTTCCTCCCGCCCCAAGCGATTGAGGATTTACTCTAGGGATAACTTTATAATTACTATTAATTGTAGGTTTAAGCATAATTATTGTATACTGTTCATAAACTAATGATAATTGAGGAGATGTAAGATAAATAAATACTAAGCTTCATTCTGATGCTGGAGTTAATGATATTTCTAATTCTCCAGATGAATGAGGATTTCTTAAACCTTTCGTTAATTTTAAGTATTCTTCCATCCTTCTAGCTAAGTTATTTGAACTACCTATATAAAATCTATCTATATTATTTTTATTAGTTAGTTTATAAACTCCTGAAACACCTATATATTTAAATTTAATGTCTTTACAGGCTTGTTCAAGAGAATCAAATTTTATAGATTCATTATTGTCTATACCATCTAGATTAACTGAGTTACTAGAAGAAGTAGAATATTTTCTTTTGGATGGACCCCTTATTTTATTCCTAGGACTCAAGCTATATATATTAGGTAAAATTGTTGTACGTGAACCTAAATTAGATAAAAAATCAATACTTATTAGTCACTTTTATAAAATAATGTAGATCATATCATTATCCTTAATATAAATACTTAATTTAAGGACACTCGGCGTGTGATCGTTGAGGGGTAATTTTAAGTATTAATAAAAACTTCCCTGCTGATTGTCCAATCTTTATGATTTTTACCTTATAATAATAAAGTGCATAAAGCTCTAAGGATATTCCAGCATATAGCCAAGATTAAGGAGTTATAATCTCCTATTGTACCATGCGATCGCTCGCATGGATCCCCAACATTATAAGAGGAAAGAATGTAAAATTAACCCCTGCAAATAACACTCAGAAATGAGCTTTAGAATATAATAAATTATAATCTAATCCAAGAATTTTTGGAATTCAGAAATATCATCCACTAAATAAGGCAAATACAGCACCCATACTTAAAACATAGTGGAAATGAGCACATTGTGTAATATCTCTTTGGATATTTTTTGGACCATATCTTCATCTTTCACCGGGCCTCTCTCATCGAATAAAATGATGAAAGAGGGGAATAAGGCAGAAAGAGTTGCACGTGTAGTCTCTGAAGAACCTAATATATAAAAGGTACCTGCTGATTGCCAAATCTCTTATATTTTCACTGTTATATATATATTTAATACAAACAATATTAATTATATATTAATTAGTAATAAGAGCTATAACGGGTTTCCAGCATATAGTGCAATTTTTTTTCATATTTCACAAAATGAAAGTAGCTGCTTTTCCATGCAATTTAGATCTATGTTATTCTTTATGTTCAAATAACGGAGTGTAAGAAACCCTAAGTCCAAGATAAAGCTGTTTATGCTCAATACGTAACTCTAGAGATTTAGTATTAGCATTACGATTGGGGGGCGAGCCACCTCCTTTGGTTTGGCGAAGCCCCACCATATCTTATATTTAAGTAGTTAAATAATATTGTTGCGTTAGGGAGGCTAGGCTGAGAACCAACGCTATTCTTTTTTACTTTTTAGAGCAAAATTATAATTAGGTAAGTCTTTGTTAGATAAAAGACTACGCCGTACTTTTTCAGGGTGTAACCCTAGCGCTTTAGCTGCTTGGTTTATTGAAGCGTATTCAACGGTAGTCTTTGTACTTAGATCAGTAGCCAGAATTGCTGTACCTTTGGCTACACTCAATTTGGCTCTGGTTTCCAAGGATAACTTCCGGCCAAGCTTAGCAATTCTCATTCTAGCTATTGTAACCTCAGAAAGGCTACGGCCTAACTGACTTGCTCTCATATTAGATATGGTTTCTTTAGTGTGCTTATACCCTAAGCATGAACCAGCAACCTTACTGAGATTGTATTCAGGCTCTAACAGGTCGATGTAATACTGCTCTCTTGAAATTAACGCGTCTTTGTCACAATATTCTAGAATCGATACTGTAAATTTGCTATAACCGTACTTTAATATAGCACTGTGTATAGCACTTCTCCCTTTCTTAAGTTCATTTTCAATATGCTTAAGTGACAGGTATCCAGAAAATCTCCGTCTAAGGTCCGACGCACTACCTACATATTTTTTAGAAGAGGTAATGTTTGTTCATAAGTATATACCAGACTTATTTGTATTATCCTTATACAACATTTTTTTGTCAAGGTCCGCGTTATAAATAAAGACAGGTTTTCCATCTGCATCTGTTAAATTCCACGCTTGCGTGGACACGGTTATTTCCTCAGATGGTTTAATTCCAGCACTAGCTCCGCTAGGTTTAACCTGTGACATCTTTCTTTTTAATATCAAGGATGTATAATACTTGTTTTGTCAGAGATTACCGTTTCTGCTGAATAGATTTACTGTGTTTATGTTGCAATTCAATATTTTGGCTGCTTGGGCTTTGGTTTGACACTCCTTTATACTTTTTTTAATTGTATCATATATAACAACGCTAGTGCATGGAAGCAGGGCTAATTCTTTAACACACTCTCTAAGACTGTTGTAATGTTTAATAAAAATAGTACCATCAGCTGAGTATGCATAAACCGGAATACTTGTTTTTTTTTTCAACGCAGGGTTAAATTTATCAGGGTTTTGTCCTGCAAGTGAATTATTTGCGCTATCTATTAGGTCATATGAAAGAAAATATTCGCCTAATCAAAGAGTATCTGTTGTACAAAGTAATTTTGTATTAGAACCACTTTGTTTAGAAAATAACATAAAAGCATTAACACTGGGAAATGTTTTAAGAAGTACAGACTTATCTTTATTATAAACATGAACTAGTTTAATAATAGTACTCTTAGGTTTCACCTTATTTTTAAAACTTTCAAGCTTTCCTTTGTCTAATTCAGATAATGAGATAATATATTTATTTGCATACACACTACCTGATTTAACTGCACGTCTAGCTGTATTAACATGTACCCCTAATATACTAGCTAATCTTACATATCCATATACGATAGTATTAAAATTTAATGTATTAGAATCGTATACAAATATAGGTGTACTTCTAGTAAAAGACCATAATTCTTTTTGTTCTGGAGAATGACAATGGTCTCACGCAGCTCCCTCAGCTCCCTTTTTACCAAATTGTATATTATTATTACCCATTTTATTAGCATAATTAGGCTTTAATGTTGGTGCGGGACCAAGAGCTATTCGTCTTATATTATATTTAAGGACATATCTATCAAGATAGTATTGTTCTAACAAAATATGATCGGAATTAATAGAAATAGTATCACGTGTAGGTGAATCACCTAACACAAATATTTGTAAACTAAACTCTGATAAACCGTGTTTAAGAATAGCTGAAGAAATAGCGCTACCTCTTGATGTTTGATATTTAATATAAGAATTAGTAAAGTAATTTGACAGCCTAGTCGAGAGATCCTTAGCACTACCTATATATTGATTACCATTAATTTTATTGGTTCATATATAAACCCCTCTTTTTTTAGCAAAATTTATTCTAATCGTACCTTCAGTTTGTTGAGGGTTTAAATACTCAATATGTCCATTAGGTAGTGTCGCAAGTGGAAGTACAGAAAAATGAGCAACTACGTAGTAAGTCAGTAAAATTGCTCAAATAGTTACATACAACACTGCTCACGCAGTGGATCGGACTATAACTTATCTAATGATTTAACTTAATAAACTTTCGATTGTCACGTTTAGTCTCTACGGATCCTACTCGATAATAAACTTTGCAGTTTATTTACTTTGGTTTCCACGGTATTACCTTACATGGGGTACATTTTGTCGAAACCCTTATATTTTCCGCCTTAAGAAAACACATAAGGCTTCACCGTTAGCAAAATTAATATAATAATCTTACCGAAAAACGTATGAAATTTTTCATGGTGACATGACCACAGGACACTTACTAAAGAATTTGTTTTAATTTTTTTAAAGACTCTAACTTTTCTCCTAATAGAGGATAGTTAGTACAATGTGTCATTATTTTCGCTAATACCTCTTTCTTGTATACTTCTATAAAATAGAAGTTACCGTAAGGATTACGAACTTTATTTGATGCTTCAAAAAACTGTTTTATAGCCTCTATTAAATAAACGTCGTCATTTTGTCCTATTGAGAAAGAATGTGCTTCGGATTTACGAATAGAAAAACAACCTTCGGCTTCTATAAAACCAGATAATCAGGCTTTAAAGTAAGTAGGTGCCTTAAAATTAATATTAGCGTTTATAATAGCAAATTGCTCTTTAAATTTATTATCTCTTGTGGTTAAGTATTTTTCTACCGAAGTTTCTGTTAAACATGTCTTTAAGTATGCAAGTTGACAGATTTTTTTTGAAGTTAAAGGAGGATAAGTATCAAATATTTTTATTATTTCAATAATTTCTTCCTTTTTATTTACAACTCAAATAACATCAGCCTGTTTACCTGTAATCCTTACAGTTCCACCTACAACTTTAGCAATATCAACCAACATATTATAATTAGATTTAAGATTAGATAATTTAATAACTAGTCTGTATTGTAAGGACTGTCCACGTCAATGGTTTACTTGTATACTTCCGTCTCCGTCCATTAGCCCTACTCAAAACATTTTTATATATTCTTTATAGTTATTATTATCAGATAAATCATTATAACTGCCATTATTATCACTAAGACTAGAATTTAACATATCAAATTCTGTTTTGATCATAACAAATGAACTAAACATTAAAATACTTAACCCTGGAATTCAAACCGTATCGTGGAAGGCAATATCAAGTGAAGCATTAGCAAGTACAACTCCACTCACGTATATATCTGCGAATAAAATTTAGTTAATTCTATAATAACTAAATATATATCCTTTGTACGTGGTATTTTTTTCAATATTAGATTTTATTGTTTCATTAGATATGTTAAAAGCTTTTTCAACTGCTAATATTCCATCATATTTTTGTAAAAACTCTCCATCTTTAAATACAAAGATAGCTTTTCTAATATGTTTTTGAGACTTAATTTTTTCTATTAAATTAATATATTCACTTGAAGAAATTGCTATTAAGGGTTTATCATATTCATTAAAAATATGTTTAGATATATATTAAGAAGATCTGAATAAAGATTCATTTTCTATAGCTCCATTTTTTTTTTGCGCTAAGGCGATAAAAAAAAATTGAAGTACAAATAGAAGAATTACCTAATAATACCGCGATCTTAAAGAAGGAACTATAACTAATAATAATTTAAATTCATTATAAATATATACAGATCCTGAAGATGTTTTTTGGGATATTTTTAATTTAGTTTCCTCCCGCCCCAAGCGATTGAATGAGGTATACTAAAATTTCTAGCTGCTTCTTTTACTGCATTATATTCAGGTTTTATTTGTTTAATTTAAAAAGTTTCCCTTTCTTCTAAATTATGTACATTCAAATCTACTTCTTCTATAATAATGAAAGCAAAATTAAGAAGTCCATATTTTAAAATAGCACTTGAAATAGGTCTTCCTATTTGTGCTGCAGCTAAAGCTAGATTAAAATAATTATAAAGTCTCGTTTTTATAGATTTGGTACTACCTACATAACATTTACCGTTTAATTTATTTACGATCATATAGATATATCCTTTTTTATCACCCTTAAATTCTTTATATAACTCTTTCCTATCCTTATATAAATTTCCATAGATTTTCAATGCTTTACCAGGATTTAATCTATCTAAAGCATTAACTATATTTTTATTTAATAAAATTAATGAGCCCAAAAATAATAATATACCACTTACTGTTATTATTAAAATTAAAATGATTACTGAACTTCATTTGTCGCAATAGCAATGGTAGCGGAAAATATAACTTCAGCAACTCTTCTTGATATGGTACGTTTTTCTTGTACATATGGGCTATTAGAATCACCATGGAAGTGACCTAAATATGCGAACGTACCAGAAAGAGCTAACCCTAGAATCGCTGTACTATATCGTGATTCAAGAGGCCCACACTTATTAAGAGTATTAGCACCCAAGCTAGAAAAAGTCTGCACACCCCCAAAAGCTAAAACTTTACAAAATCCACTAGTAGCTGGGTTTTGCATAGGATTAAATATACCATTATGCAACCCTTTACATGAAAAATTCCACTTACCGAAAGACCTAGACCATATAAAAATTTGAGTGTATTACAGTTAGGTAATGAAACAGCTGTAACAGTAACAGTGTCTATTACACTACATAATACACTAGAATCTATTATACCACAAGTCTCTGCTGGTAGTATAGGTGGAATTAATGAAGGATGCCCCACTACATATTGTACTAGGTTAACATACGTAGGTTTAGGATTAATAATATACGTATTGTATGGTAAACATGATATGGTTCCTAAACACGGCTTCGCCGAGGTAATGCAGGTAAACTAGCTGCTGTTATTAAATAAGAAAGTGTGGGTGGATCTGAATAACTAGTATCTGCACCACTAGCTAATAATGTACAACCTGATAATATAGATAATATATGAAATCATGAGAATGAAGATTTTAGAATAAGACGTTTTCAATTATTAAAACATTAAAAATTGTTATCTACATACGATCTTACTCAAAATCCTAAAAATAGTCCAATTATTAATCTAAATATATAATTAATAGGAATACCCATAATGCAAGTATTATGATACATATTATCGAGTGAAGCATCAGATAATATCACTGCAATTACAAATAAATCATTATTGACTTTTAGGACTATATCATATCTTTATATCAAAACAATATATTTAATATAAAGATGGCACCTATAGTCTCTGAGGATCCCTTTAATTTACTATAAGGTTTCCTGCTGATTACTTAAAATTAAGCTTTTTCACTCCAATTTTTTAGAGTATCTTAATTATTAAAGATTTCCAGCATATAGT
>Ga0233346_1000016_pt1 | contig 14609 bp, 11 predicted proteins | sample GEONDECOMP289_FD_180698 | JGI IMG/M metagenome (GOLD analysis project Ga0233346, IMG submission 180698) | Leaf litter microbial communities from Shasta-Trinity National Forest, California, United States - GEON-DECOMP-289 | ecosystem: Environmental > Terrestrial > Plant litter > Unclassified...
AAATATATTTAATATAAATTTTGTAATGAAAAGTTATTCGATTTTAAATATATCTAGTTTTTTTAGAATTAAGTTTAATTTATTTAAATTTTATTTTATATATATATATATATATATATATATATTAATTATTTTTTAGAAAAAATTTATGGGTAAGCTTTAAATTTAATTTAAATATAAGATTATACATACATATGTATATATATATAATTATATAAGAATATAATTAAAAATTTTAATTTATTTAAGTTTATTATAATTTATTAAAGTAAGTTAATAAGAAGTTTATTTTATTTTATAATATATTAAATTTTTTATAAAAAAGAGTTTTTTATAAAAATAAGAATTGTTATAATGATAAAATTAGTATATATTTATATTTATTAATATTATAATAAGTATTTAAAATTTAAAATAAGGAATTCGGCAAATTTAATATTCGCCTGTTTATCAAAAACATGGTTTTTTGATAATAATTTAAAATTTAATCTGCCCACTGAAAATTTAAATGGCCGCAGTATTTTGACTGTGCAAAGGTAGCATAATCATTTGTTTCTTAATTAGGAACTAGTATGAATGATTGGACGAGATATTTACTGTCTCATTTTAATATTATAATAAAATTTTAATTTTTAGTTAAAATGCTAAAATTTTGTTAAAAGACGAGAAGACCCTATAGAGTTTTATTAAAATTAGGAATAATAATTTTTAAGTTAATAAAATGTTTATTTAAAATTTTAATTTTATTGGGGTGATAAAAAAATTTATAAAACTTTTTAAAATAATCTCATTTATTTATGTATAGTTTATTTTTGATCTTATAATTTAAAAATAAAAGATTAAATTACCTTAGGGATAACAGCGTTATTATTTTGGAGAGTTCAAATCGATAAAATAGTTTGCGACCTCGATGTTGAATTAAGAAAAATATTTGGTGAAAAAGTTAAATGATTAGGTCTGTTCGACCTTTAAATTCTTACATGATTTGAGTTCAGATCGGCGTGAGCCAGATTGGTTTCTATCTTTAATAAATTATTTTATATTTTAGTACGAAAGGACCAGATATATTAATTAAATTTTTGATTAGATTACTTTGGCAGAATAGTGTAATGAATTTAGAATTCATTTATGTTTTTATAAACAAGTAATATTGATTATAAAAGATATTTTTTTACTTTTAGTAAATTTTGTTATTTTAATTATTTTTTTATTAGTAGGAGTAGCTTTTTTAACTTTGTTGGAACGAAAAGTTTTAGGTTATATTCAAATTCGTAAAGGTCCTAATAAGGTGGGATTTATGGGATTAATACAACCTTTTAGAGATGCTATTAAATTATTTACTAAAGAACATGTATTTCCTATTTATTCTAATTATTTAATTTATTATTTTTCTCCAGTTTTTGGATTTTTAATATCTATAATTATTTGAGTAGTTTTTCCTAATAATTTAGGGTTTTTTAGTTTTGAATTAGGATTTTTATTTTTAATTTGTTGTTTAAGTATAGGTGTGTATAGAGTTATAATTGCTGGTTGATCTTCTAATTCTAATTATTCTTTATTAGGGGGTTTACGATCTGTTGCTCAAACAATTTCTTATGAGATTAGTATGGCTTTAGTTTTATTAAGTTTAATTTTATATTTATTTTCTTTTAATTTAATTGATTTATTTAAATATCAAAAATTATTAATTTTTATTTTTCTTTTTTTTCCTTTGAGATTAATGTGGTTTTCTATTATATTAGCTGAAACTAATCGAACTCCTTTTGATTTTGCTGAAGGAGAATCAGAATTGGTTTCAGGGTTTAATGTAGAATATAGAGGTGGAGGATTTGCTTTAATTTTTCTAGCAGAATATTTGAGAATTTTATTTATAAGTTTTGTTTTTAGAGCTTTATTTTTAGGTTCAAATTTATTTAATTTGTTTTTTTTTTTAAAAATTGTTTTTATTTCCTATGTTTTTATTTGAGTTCGAGGTACTTTACCTCGTTTTCGATATGATAAATTAATAAATTTAACTTGAAAATATTATTTATCTTTAGTTATAAATTTTTTTTTATTTTTTATAGGTTTAAAGATAATTATTTTTTTAATTTTAAATTAAAAATTATTAAAAAAAAATAGTATAAATTAATAGAAGGTTTTTCTTCTTTATATTGTTTTCAAAACAATTACTTTACAAGTTCATTAATTATTTATTTAAAAATATTATCTCATAAATAAAATATTGTTATATATATAATATAAAATAAAAAGTAAAAAATAGTAAGGAGTTGTCCTATTAAAATATAAGGGATTTCTACTGGTTTAGATCCAATTCAAGTTAATAATAAAATTAAACAAATAAAAATTCAAAATATTATTTGATTTAAAGGGTAAAATTTATTTCTGTGTATTTTTATCTTAAAAAATGGTATAAAAAATAAAATTATAATGGATATAATTAATGCTAAAACTCCTCCTAATTTATTAGGGATTGATCGAAGAATAGCATAAGCAAATAAAAAATATCATTCAGGTTGAATATGTTCAGGAGTTGAAAGAGGATTTGCAGGAATAAAATTATCAGGATCTCCTAATAAGTTAGGAGAAATTAATATTAATAAAATTAATATTATTCTTATAATAATAAATCCTAAAATATCTTTATAAGAAAAAAAGGGATGAAAAGGGATTTTATCATAATTTCTAGTTAATCCTAAAGGATTATTAGATCCTGTTTGATGTAAAAATAATAAATGAATTATTATTATAGCTAAAACAATAAAGGGAAGAATAAAATGAAATGAAAAAAAACGAGTTAATGTGGCATTATCTACTGCAAATCCTCCTCAAATTCATTGTACTAATATATTTCCTAAATAAGGAATTGCTGATAGAAGATTAGTAATTACTGTTGCTCCTCAAAATGATATTTGTCCTCATGGAAGGACATAACCTATAAAAGCTGTTGCTATTACTAGAAATAAGATTAATACTCCTACTATTCAAGTGTAAATAAAATTATAAGAATTATAGTAAATACCTCGTCCAATATGAAAGTAAATACAAAAAAAAAAGAAAGAGGCTCCATTAGCATGTATATTCCGAATTATTCATCCGTAATTAACGTCTCGACAAATATGAATGATTCTATTAAAAGCTCTTTCAATATTAGCTGTATAATGTATTGCTAAAAAAATCCCAGAAATAATTTGGATTATTAAACATAGTCCTAGAAGGGATCCAAAGTTTCATCAATAATTAATATTACTGGGGGTGGGAAGATCAATTAGTGAATTATTAATAATTTTAATTAGTGGGTGTTTATTACGAAGTGGTATATTCATTAGGAAATATTTTTTCGTAAAGGTCCTGAATAGATATTAGTAATTTTAATAATAGTGATTAGTGTAATAAATAAAAATAATATTCTGATTAATGTTAAATATATTCTTGATATATTATATAATTTGTTTAAATTTAAAAATAAATAGTTGTATGAAAATTTTGTGTTTAAGTTATTATTATTAAAATAATTTAATTTGATTAATTGATTAAAGTAAAGTATATATATAAGAAATATAAATGATAATATTAATAAATTTAGATATAGATTTTTATATGAAAAAAAAAAAAGTTCATTTGAAGCTAATCTTGTCATATAAATAAAAATGATTAATAATCCTCCAATTATTGTTAAGAATAAGATATAAGAAAATCAAAAAAAATTTCTTGTTAAACCATTTATTAAACAAATAATAATAACTTGAATAATTAAGAAAAATCCTATTGATAATGGATGTTTGATTTTTATTATATTAAATAATAAAATAAGTCTTATTGTAATTAAAATTAATAATATATCAGAAAATAGTTTAAAAAAAAATAATAATTTTGGGAATTATTGATATATAAATAATTATATATTTCTGAAGTTTTTAAATTATATTTTTATATTATCTTTGATTTACAAAATCAATATTTTTATTAAACTATAAAAACTTATTATGAATTTATTTTTTATTTTTATTTTTTATTTTTTCGGAATATTAATTTTTTGTATAAGTTGAAAACATTTTTTAATAATATTACTTAGTTTAGAGTTTTTAGTTTTAGGAATGTTTTTAATGATTTTTTATTATTTAAAATGTAATGGTTTTGAACTTTATTTTTCTATAATTTTTATTGTTTATTGTGTTTGTGAAGGTGCTTTAGGATTAGCTATTTTAGTTAGTTTAATTCGTACTCATGGGAATGATTATTTTAAAAGATTTAGTTTTTTACAGTGTTAAAGATTATATTAATAAATTTGTTTTTAATCCTTTTATTTTATAAGAAAAAAAATTTTTTAGTTTTAAATAGATTAATTATAATTTTTGTTTTTCAGTTTTTTTATCCTTTTTTTGTATTTAGAGGTTTATCTTATTTTTTAGGGATAGATAAATTAAGTTATTTATTGATTATATTATCTTTTTGGGTATTATTTATAATATTATTAGTTAGAGAATTAATTTTTTATAAAAAAAATAATATTAATTTATTTAAATTAATTATTTTAATTTTGGTATTTTTTTTGATTATATCTTTTTTAAGTTTATCTTTATTAGGATTTTATATTTTTTTTGAAAGAAGATTAGTTTTTACTTTATTATTAATTTTAGGATGAGGGTATCAACCTGAGCGTCTTCAAGCTGGAATTTATATATTATTTTATACTTTAATTGTTTCTTTGCCTTTTTTAGTTGCTATTGTTTATTTATATTTAAATTATAATCTTTATTATTTTTTTTTTTATAAAATAAATTTATTAAGATGTTTTTTGTATTTTTCTATGGTATTAGCTTTTTTAGTAAAAATACCAATATTTTTGGTTCATTTATGACTCCCTAAGGCTCATGTAGAAGCTCCTGTTTCAGGCTCTATAATTTTAGCTGGTGTTATATTAAAATTAGGGGGTTATGGATTGTTACGTATTTTAGAAATGTTTTTATTATTAAGACTTTTTTTAAATTTTTATTGGATATTATTAAGTTTAGTAGGAGGGGTATTAATTTCATTAATTTGTTTATTACAAATTGATTTAAAATCTTTAGTTGCTTATTCTTCTGTTGTTCATATAAGATTATTATTAATTGGAGTAATAACAATGAATAATTGAGGTTCAATTGGGTGTTTTAAATTAATAGTTGGACATGGATTATGTTCTTCTGGCTTATTTAGTTTGGTAGGAATAGTGTATGATCGAAGAAATAGACGAAGATTATTAATTAATAAAGGTTTAATAAATTTTATACCTAGAATATGTTTATGATGATTTTTACTTAGCTCTTCAAATTTAGCTTCTCCCCCTTCTTTAAATCTTTTAGGAGAAGTAAGATTATTAATAAGAATTTTAAGATGAAGATATAATTCTATGGGTTTATTAATAATAATTTCATTTTTTAGAGCTTCTTATTCTTTATATTTATTTTCTTATAGACAACATGGAAAATGTTATTCTGGGATTTTTAGATTTTTTAAAAATTTTGTTATAGAATATTTGGTTATATTTTTTCATTGATTGCCTTTGAATTTTTTATTTTTAAAAAGAGATTTATTTTTATATATTTATTTAAATAGTTTATTAAAAATATTAATTTGTGGAATTAAAGATATTATAATTAGAAAAAATTTTAAATAATAAATTATTGAAAAGTTATTTTTAAAATTTTATTTTTTGTTTCATTATTAATTTTTAATTGTGGGTTATATTATTTATATAATAATATAGTTTTATTTATTGAATGAGAAATTTTTTTTTTAAATAGTGTATCCATTATTTTTTTAGTCTTATTAGATTGAATATCTTTATTATTTATAAGATTTGTTTTATTTATTTCTTCTATAGTAGTTTTATATAGAGAAGATTATATATTAGGTGATAAAAATTATTTACGATTTATTTTTTTAGTATTGTTATTTATTTTTTCTATAATAATAATAATTATTAGACCTAATTTAATTTCTATTTTATTAGGATGAGATGGTTTAGGTTTGATTTCTTATTGTTTAGTTATTTATTATCAAAATGTAAAATCTTACAATGCTGGCATATTAACTGTATTATCTAATCGAATTGGGGATGTTTGTTTATTATTAGGAATTGCTTGAATACTTAATTATGGAAGTTGAAATTTTATTTATTATATTGATTATTTTATAGATATAAATGAAAGATTAGTTATTATATTTTTAATTATTTTAGCAGGTATGACAAAAAGAGCTCAGATTCCTTTTTCAGCTTGATTACCGGCTGCAATAGCGGCTCCTACTCCCGTATCTGCTTTAGTTCATTCTTCAACTCTTGTAACAGCTGGTGTATATCTTTTGATTCGTTTTAGAGATTTATTAATAAAAATAAATTTTATAAAAGTATCATTAATATTATTAAGTTGTTTAACGATATTTATATCGGGATTAGGAGCTAATTTTGAGTTTGATTTAAAAAAAATTATTGCTTTATCTACTCTTAGACAGTTAGGTTTAATAATTATAGTTTTATGTATAGGATACAAGAAATTAGCTTTTTTTCATTTATTAACTCATGCTATATTTAAGGCATTATTATTTTTATGTGCAGGGATAATTATTCATTGTTTTTCTAATTTTCAAGATATTCGTTATATAGGTAGATTAATTTATTATTTACCTTTAACTGTTATTATAATAAATATTTCTAGAATATCCCTTTGTGGTTTACCATTTTTAGCTGGATTTTATTCAAAAGATTTAATTTTAGAAATATCTTCTATATCTGAAATTAATTTTTTAATATATATATTATATTATTTGTCTTCTGGACTAACAGTTAGTTATAGAATTCGGTTAGTTTATTATTCTATAATAAAAAATCTAAGTTTTAATTCATTAAATAATTTAAATGAGGAAAATTTTATAATGTTAAAGGGGATAATAGGATTAATTTTTTTAGCAATTATAAGAGGAAGATTATTAAATTGATTAATATTTACAAAATATTATATAGTTATTTTAATTCCTAAAATAAAATTATTTATTATAGTAGTAATTATTATTGGTTTAATTTTAGGTTATGAGGTATTTAAATTTAAATTTAATTTAGATAGATATTTTTATAATAAAAGATTAATAAGATATTTTATTGGAAATATATGATTTATACCTTATATTTTTTCTTTTAGATTAAATAAAATTATTTTAAGAAAAAGATTAAATATTTATAAAACGTTAGATCAGGGTTGGAGCGAAAATTTAGGAGCTCAAGGCTTATTTAGTTATTTTATTAAAAAAAGTTCTTTTTTTCAAATTTTACAAAATAATGATTTTAAAATATTATTATTATTATTATTATTTATAATTTTATTTATTTATTTAAATAAGTAATATTTATATAGCTTAATAAGAGCATGATATTGAAGATATTGGGGTAAAATTTATTTTTATAAATATTTATAAAAAAATATTTATTTTTACATTGAAAATGTAATGTTTTTATTAAACTATATAAATTATAAAAGATATTAACGAATTTCATCGCTAAAGATAAAGTTAGCAGCTTTTTCTTAAATTTTATATCTTAATTTAATTGGAAAAATTTCACTGATATTATTAACAATAATATACCTCTTTTTGGTTTCAATTAAAGTAAGGATGTTAATCTAATTTTAGGTCGAAACTAAATGTAAATTTTACTTCATACTAAAGAGTAATTTTTACAATATTTTTTAGGTGCAATCTAAACGTTAATAATTTAACTATACTCCTTATTATTTTAATCAATTTAAAGCTCCTTGATTTCATTCATGATATAATCCTATTAATAATAATAATATAAATAAAATAGTTATTAAAATTCAATTTTGAATAATAGAGGAATAAAATGTAATAATAATTGGAAAAATAAGAGTTAATTCTACATCAAAAATTAAGAATATTATAGCTACTATAAAAAATTTTAAAGAAAAAGGAAGTCGTGATGAGTTTATAGGATCAAATCCACATTCAAAAGGAGAATTTTTTTCTCGATCTGTATAAGATTTTTTAGCTAAAATTGATGATAAAATTATTATAATTAATGAGATAATTAAAGATAAAAAAATGGAAAGAAGAATAATAAAAATTATTTATACTAAAAAAAATTAGACTTTTTGATTGGAAGTCAATTATACTTTTTATATTATATAAATTATCTTCCTCATCAGTAAATAGAGATATATAAAAATAATCAAACAATATCTACAAAATGTCAGTATCATGCGGCAGCTTCAAACCCAAAATGATGATTTTTAGAAAAATGATTTATTATAATTCGTATGAAGCATATTGTTAAGAAAGTAGTACCAATAATAACATGAATTCCGTGAAATCCTGTAGCTATAAAAAAGGTTGACCCATAAATAGCATCTCTAATAGTAAAAGAAGCTTCTAAATATTCATATCCTTGAAGAATAGAAAAGTAAATTCCTAGTAAGATAGTTAATAATAATCTTTGAATAGATTGAGAATAATTATTCTCTAAAATTCTGTGATGTGTTCAAGTAATTGAAATTCCTGAAGATAAGAGAATAATAGTATTTAAAAGGGGAATTTGGAGGGGATTAAAAGGGTAAATTCCTTTTGGAGGTCAAATTGTTCCGATTTCTATAGAAGGAGATAAACTTCTATGGAAAAAAGCTCAAAAAAAACTAATAAAAAAAAAAATTTCAGAAATAATAAATAAAATTATTCCAACTCGTAATCCTGTAGTTACAATTATAGTATGATTTCCTTGGAAAGTTCTTTCTCGTGCAATATCTCGCCATCATTGAATTGATGTTAAAATTAAAATTAACTTTCCTAAAAAAAATAATCTTGTATTATAAAAATGAAATCATTTAATAATACCAGAAACTGTAATAAAAGCTCCTAAAGCACCTGTTAAAGGTCATGGTCTAAAATTAACTAAATGAAAAGGGTGATTTTGATTAATTGACATTAATGAATTTCTCTAGAATAAAGTGTTGATAAAATAGAAAAGACATAAGCTTGAATAATAGATACAGCTGATTCTAATATTAAAAGAAGAATTTGAGTAATTAATAATACGTTAATTATTAAATTATTTAAATGATTTCCAGTATTTCCTAAAAGAGTTAGTAAAAGATGTCCTGCGATTATATTTGCAGCTAATCGTACAGCTAAAGTTCCAGGTCGAATAATATTTCTTACTGTTTCAATACATACTATAAAAGGTATAAGTATTGGTGGGGTTCCTTGGGGAACTATGTGAGTAAATATATTATTTGTATGATTTATTCATCCAAATAGTATAAATGTTAATCATAAGGGAAAAGCTAAACTTAAAGAAAATATTAAATGTCTTGATCTTGTAAAAATATAAGGGTATAATCCTAAAAAATTATTATATAAGATAAATATAAAAATAGAAATAAAAATAATTCTTCTTCCTAAATTTTTATTTATTCCTAATAATGTTTTAAATTCTTCATATAATTTAATTATTATTTTATAATAAAATAAATATAAACGATTAGGTAATAATCAGAATCTTATAGGAAATACTATTAACCCTAAAAAAGTTCTTAATCAATTTAAAGAGAGATTAAAAATAGAAGTAGAGGGATCAAAAATAGAAAATAAATTAGTTATCATTTTCAATTATTATAAATATGTAAATAATTTTTATTACTAATTAAAGTATTTTTTTTTAAAAAAAAAAAATAGATAAGAGTATAAAAAATTAAAAAAGTAATAGTAAATAAAAAATAAAAGAATATTCAATTTATAGGAGCTATTTGAGGAATTAAAGAATATTTTTTTAAAATAATTTTAATTTGACATATTAATGTTATAATTTAACTAATTCTTTCATTAGAAGTAGTCGGGGTTACTATAAATTGGTTTAAGAGACCATTACTTTCTTTCAGCCATCTAATGAGATTTTATTTATTCATTTAATAAAAAGGTTTATTTTAATTCTTTCTATAACGATAGGTATAAAACTATGATTAGTTCCGCAAATTTCTGAACATTGTCCAAAAAATAATCCTGCTTGGTTGATAAAAAAATTAGTTTGATTTAATCGTCCTGGTGTAGCATCAACTTTTACTCCTAAACTTGGAATTGTTCAAGAATGAATAACATCTGTTGCAGAAATTAATATTCGAATTTGAGTTATAAAGGGTACAATAATACGATTGTCAACATCTAATAAGCGAAAATTTCTTTTTAGAGATAAAGGTCTTATAAAAGAGTCGTATTCTTTATTAATAAAATCATTATATTCATATCTTCAATATCATTGGTGTCCTATGGTTTTGATAGTAATTAAAGGATTATTAATTTCATCTATTAAATATAAAAGTCGTAAAGAAGGTAAAGCAATAAAAATAAGAGTAATAGCAGGGATAATTGTTCAAATAACTTCAATTATTTGACCTTCTAGAAGTAATCGATTATTAAGTTTATTAAAAAAAAGAGATAATATAATATATCTTACTAATATTGTGATTATTAATAAAATTAATATAGTATGGTCATGAAAAAAAATTAATTGTTCTATTAAAGGAGATATTCCATCATTTATTATTATATTATCTAAAGAATTGATGTTCTAAAAAAAGATTCCTTTATTTATGAATTTTAAGTTCATGGCACTATTCTGCCATTTTAGAAAAAATTAATTAATGGGAGTTCTGAATATGAGTGTTCTATAGGGGGATAGTTTTGCATTCATTCAAGTGATGTAATTAAATTATTTCTATTTATAATAATTCGTGAAGATGAAATTCTTTCTCAAATAATATAAATAAAATATAAGATTCTGATAAAAGAAATTGATGATCCTAAAGATGAAATAATATTTCAAGTAGAAAAAGAATCAGGATAATCTGAATATCGACGAGGTATACCTCTCAAACCTAAGAAATGTTGAGGGAAAAAGGTGATATTTACTCCTAAAAATATTATAAAAAATTGAGTTTTTAATATAATAGGATTTAGAGTTATTCCTGTAAATAATGGTCATCAATGAATAAATCCTGCCATAATTGCAAAAACAGCTCCTATTGATAGAACATAATGGAAATGAGCTACAACATAGTAAGTATCATGTAGGATAATATCAATAGAAGAGTTAGCTAAAATTACTCCTGTTAAACCTCCTACAGTGAATAGGAAAACAAATCCTAAAGCTCATAAAATAGAAGGTGTGTAAGTAAGTTGAGATCCATGTAAAGTTGCTAATCATCTAAAAATTTTAATTCCCGTTGGAACGGCGATGATTATTGTAGCTGAAGTAAAATATGCCCGGGTGTCTACATCTATACCAATAGTAAATATATGATGAGCTCAAACAACAAATCCTAGGAGACCAATAGCTAATATAGCGTAAATTATTCCTAAAGATCCAAAAGTTTCTTTTTTTCCTCTTTCTTGTCTAATAATATGAGAGATTATACCAAATCCTGGTAAAATTAAAATATAAACCTCAGGATGTCCAAAAAATCAAAATAAATGTTGGTATAAAATAGGATCTCCTCCTCCAGCAGGATCGAAAAATGAAGTATTTAAATTTCGATCTGTTAAAAGTATAGTAATAGCACCGGCTAAAACTGGTAATGATAAAAGTAAAAGAATAGCAGTAATTATCACGGATCATACAAATAAAGGTATTCGTTCTAATGTAAGTCTATTTGATCGTATGTTTAAGGTAGTTGTAATAAAATTAATGGCTCCTAAAATAGATGAAATACCTGCTAAATGTAAACTAAAAATAGTTAAATCGACTGAAGCTCCAGCATGGGCAATATTTGCTGAAAGGGGGGGATATACTGTTCATCCAGTTCCAGCCCCTCTTTCTCTGAGGCTTCCTCTAAGAAGAAGTATAAGAGAGGGGGGTAATAATCAGAATCTTATATTATTAAGTCGAGGGAATGCTATATCAGGGGCTCCTAATATTAGAGGAACTAATCAGTTTCCAAAACCTCCAATTATAATTGGTATAACTATAAAGAAAATTATAATAAAAGCATGTGCTGTAACAATTACATTATAAATTTGATCATCTCCAATTAAAGATCCTGGAGAGCCTAATTCTGATCGAATTAATAATCTTAGGGAAGTTCCAATTATTCCTGATCATGTTCCAAAAATGAAATATAAAGTTCCGATATCTTTATGGTTTGTTGAATATAGTCATTTTTTCAGTAAAATGACTGAAAAATAGGTGATAAATTGTAAATTTATTTATGAGAATAAAAAATCTCTTTTACTAAGTCTTGTATTCAATAATGAATTTAAATTGCAAATTTAAAAGTATATATTTATATTAAGACTTAAAGATTATTCTTTATTTTTAGCTTTGAAGGTTATTAGTTTTTTTTTAACTTAAAGTCTTTTTAGCAAAAAAAAATAAATCTAAAAAAAAGTCCAAATATAGAAAAAATTATTAATGTATTAAGATAATAATTAAATGAAACTATAAATAAATTTCATTTTAGTTGTATATTTAATAATAAAAAAGAATTTATTCTTATTCGTAAATAATAAAAAAGATTAATTAAAGTAAATATTAATATAAAAATTATAATTAAATAAAATTGGTTATAAATTAAGTTATTTAAAATAAATCATTTTGGTAAAAATCCTAAAAAAGGAGGAAGTCCTCCTAAGGATAGAAAGTTACAAAAAATAATGAATTTTATATATTTATTAAAATTATTAAAATTGAATATTTGATTAAAATGAAAAATATTGAATATATGAAAAATTTTTAATATTAAAATTGTTAAAATAGTGTATACAATAAAATAAACTTTTCATAAAATTTTATTAAGAAAAAAAGTTCTGATTATTCATCCTATGTGATTAATAGAAGAATAAGATATAATTTTTCGTAAACTAGTTTGAGTTAAACCTATAATTCTACCAATAATAATTCTTATTAGAGCTGAAATTTGTAAAAAAAAGGATATGAAATTAGAAATATAAGAAATTAATATTATGGGAGCTAATTTTTGTCATGTTATTAAAATAATATTTATATTTCATGAAATACCTTCTGCTACTAAAGGAAATCAGAAATGAAATGGGGCGGCTCCTATTTTTAATAATAAAGTTATTAATATAAATAAAAAATTTATATTAAATAGAAAATTTATATAAATTATAATAGATGAAAATAGTAGTAAAGATGAGGCAAATGCCTGAATAATAAAATATTTTATTGAGGCTTCAGAGGAAAAACAATTTTTTACTCTTCTTATAAGGGGGATAAATGTAAGAAGATTTATTTCTAATCCTATTCATGCTCCTAATCATGAATTAGATGAAATTGATAAAATTGTTCTTATAATTAAAATTATTATAAAAATTAATTGATTTGGAAAAAAAAAGATTAAAAAGAAATGGATTATAACCATTATGTATAGGGTATGAACCTATTAGCTTTTTTAGCTTATCTTTTTTATATTTTAATATATGAAGTATGAAAATTTTTGAAATTTTAAGAGATAGTTTAATTCTATTAAATATAATTATTAATGAAGGTAAATTATACATAATTTATTCTATCAAAATAATCCTTTAATCAGGCTCTTCATTTATTTTTATTAAAAAAAAAAAATAGATATTTATATTAAAAATTAATAAAAAAGATATTTTTTTTTAATTTAAAAAAAAGTAGTAGTAGTGATTTTCTTTTTTTTTAAACCATATAAAAATTATATTTATTATATAAAGAAATAATATATATATATATATAATTAGATTTAAATAAATAATATATATATCGATATTATTATAAAATTATTTATATATAATATATAAATAAATATTAAAAATCAATTTTTATATAGATATATATATATATATAAATAAATTTATAAAAAAATAAATTATTTATATATATATATATATATATGTGTTGTTAAAGGGAAAAAAAGAGAGAGATTAGATATAAATATAAAATTTTATATTTATATAAATATGTGTTTAATATATATATATTATGTATAAAATTATATAATTATAAATAATTATATTTAAATTAATATAATTTTAATAATTATATTAAATTAAATATAATTATTTATATTAAATAATATTATTTATAATAATAATATAAAAATTAAATTATTATAATTATATATATATATATAAATAAAAAAAAAGTTATTTAAGTATATTTTATTATAAAGATATTTATAATTAATTTAAATTCTCCTAAGTTTAGATTAATTTATTGATATTTATAATTTTATATAGAATTATTATTCTCAGGGTCCGAGAAAATTCAAATTACTAAAATCTTTTTTTTGAAGGTATTTAACTGTTTAAATATCTTAAAATACGCTATAAAATGCAAAAAATTAAAAAAAAATATTTATTCTGGGATTTTTAGTTAAAATATACTAAAAATTTTTGTATTAAGGATTTTTATTTAAATTTTATTATTTGTTTATTATATTAATGATTATTTTTTTATAAAAAAGTTATTTAAGTATATTTTATTATAAAGATATTTATAATTAATTTAAATTCTCCTAAGTTTAGATTAATTTATTGATATTTATAATTTTATATAGAATTATTATTCTCAGGGTCCGAGAAAA
>Ga0233346_1000019_pt1 | contig 13752 bp, 14 predicted proteins | sample GEONDECOMP289_FD_180698 | JGI IMG/M metagenome (GOLD analysis project Ga0233346, IMG submission 180698) | Leaf litter microbial communities from Shasta-Trinity National Forest, California, United States - GEON-DECOMP-289 | ecosystem: Environmental > Terrestrial > Plant litter > Unclassified...
TACAACTAATTTAGCTTTTTTTAGTTTTACCTTTTTACCTAAACATGAAGGAGACAAATATAAACAGGCTTCCCCCCCATCTGCAGCATTGCTGGGGGGCTAGTGGGAGGGGGGTTAAAAGCTAGAGCTTTAGAAGTTAAAAAGAAATATAATAGGGTAACTAAAGTAACTTAATATTTGGTAGAAAGCTTCATACAATTATAATCATATTCTCTATGATAGAAAACCTATATATATAAATAAGTAGAAGGTATAGGTATATATATAATTATATCCTTATATAAAAAAGAAACACAAAATTTATAAATAGTTTTGCTGTTCACTTAATTAAGTTAACTTAGCTTTAATAATATATTAAATCTAACCTATGCTTTTTATATAATAATTACTAGTTAACTGACCAAATTTGTATTTGTGTCTATATACATTTATCAAAATTTATATTAAAAAAATCATGAAATGGAAGATATTAGATGTTTTCTAACTACAAATATAATCTTGCATATCTAACACCTTACTCCCCCCCAGCAGGCCTTCGCCTTAGCGGCTGGGGGGGGGTTAAATAAGGATTGTTTAAGGTTTGATAAACATAATATTTAAAGCTACTATATATTCAATAACAAACAATAGCAATAAAATTAAAAGTAATGTTAGATTAATATTATAACTGCTATTTTCTAACTATAGTGTAATTTGCTAACTATAGTGTATTTTGTGAACAGGTATTAAATTAAAAAAGATAATAAAAATAACAATATAAATAAATGAGATTATTAAAAAGTCATCCCCTTTTAAGATTAGCTAATTCTTATCTAGTGGATTCACCACAACCTATAAACTTAAGCTACTTATGAAACTTTGGTTCTTTATTAGCCTTTTGTTTAGTTATACAAATAATTACAGGTGTAACTTTAGCGATGCATTACAACCCTAGTGTAACAGAAGCATTTAACAGTGTAGAGCATAAAAAATCATAATGTGCTCTTTAAATTAAGCTATATGCTGGAAACTCCTAAAGCTTTAAATATTTTGTTGCTTTGCTAACTACTCCTCAAATAGTAAGCTAATATATTAGTAATAAATTTAAATATGTTACAATGGACAATCAGCAGGAAACCTTTGTATAATCTATTTTAGGTATGAGCCTAAAACCTGACTATTTGTGTGTAATAAAATAGTTATGGATATAAATAAACTTAGGAATCCTAAGAGACTATACGCTTGACATTTTTTTAATATAAATGAAGATATAGTCCTACTTTGACCGAAAAGTCAAGGTTTAAAGATTAATTATCTATACCCTTTTTGTGGTATAAGTTTATTATCTTCTACTCATAAATAAAGATTATGTTTAATGCATCAAAAAGATGATTCTCTGCATCTACTATCCAACCCCATTTTTTTTATCGCCTTAGCGCAAAAAAATAACGTTCTCCAACGCCGATACCGATAAAATAAATATCCTAAAAGAAGTCAAAGGTAAAGCAGGTGTTTACCGCTGAATAAATAGTAATAACGGTAAAACCTACGTAGGTAGTAGTGTATATTTGTCGAAACGGCTTTACAGATATTTTAGTTTAGCTCATATCCTTACTCAATCTAAACACAGTCTTATATGCAAAGCCCTGATTAAATATGGTTATGGAAGTTTTCGCTTTGAGATCCTTGAGTTTTGTCACGTATATGAAGTTCTCGTACGAGAACAATATTATTTGGATAAATTAAAACCTGAGTATAATATTTTGTTAAAAGCTGGGTCTCCCTTAGGTTATAAACATACTGAAGAAGCGAAGGCCAAAATGAGAGGATCTAGAAATCTAACCCTTGAACATTTAAGCAAGATTAAAGAGCACATAAACAAATTAAATATCAAACATGCTATAGTTCTTGAAGTTATAGACACCGAAAAAGGTACTAAGGTTGAATATGCTTCTGTTCGTTTAGCGGGGAGAGAGTTGAACTGTGCTGGTGCAACAGTAAAAAAATACCTAAACAGTGGTCAGCTTTTGGCTGGTCGTTATTCTATTACCAGAAAAAAACTTGATTAGAAGAAGTAGATGATATATATGTAATATTTCTATAGCTTACTTTTACTATTTATTATGTAATATTATTTAGGTATATATCGGCTGGCAGCGGGTGTTTTTTTTTACTATAGGTGCGAACACTCCGGAGCGTTAGGGTTAAAATCTAGTAGTAACACATGTAATCGTTATATAGATACAGGTAGATTATATAAAAATAAATATGTTTTTACATCTAACCCCATAGATAGAGCGTCTAGGGATTAGGTTATAGTAGATGATTAGTCTGCATTAGATTATGAGAGATGTAAATAATGGATGATTAATACGTTATTTACACTCTAATACAGCTTCATTCTTTTTCTTCTTAGTTTACTTACACATAGGTAGAGGTATGTATTATGGATCATATAGAGCACCAAGAACTCTAGTATGAACTATTGGTACTATAATCTTCGCCTAGCGATATAGGAAATCGCTTTAATTGGAGATAAACTGCCAAATTCCGGGGAAGCCCTAAAGCTCCTGGTACCAAGCAATAGTTGAAAAACTATTTGTGGATGAACTAATTACTCATGTAAGGTAATAAGCCAGAAGATGAGTGAAAACGAAATGGGTAATCGCGGATCTAAATCAGTATCAGGTTTATCCTGGTCTGTTTATTTTTTTTATTACTTATTGTAAATAAATAACTCAAAAAACAAATTTACCACTAACCTGGTACTGTAAAAGAGCAACGAGTAGACGGCAGTTGACACTAAAAGTGTTTAAGGTGTACTCTTATGGATTACAAAAGAACTCCAGTAATCAGAATCCTTTCTAAGCAACAAAATTACCACCTTTAGGTGGCATAAGGCATATTGTTTAATAATATTGAGAGATAATCATAAAAATAATCCTGCCCCCCTCCAGCAAGTTTTCGCCTGAGCGGCTGGGGAGGGGTTGGTGGAGAGGGGTAGGCTGAGGGCTACAACTTCTCTGTTTCATAGCAGTGGAAAGCATATTATTCTGTTTTTTTTTGTTAGTATGATAAATCTGAGTGCGTAGTTTATTAATAATTCATTGGGATTGACATTATTCACACACCTTTATTGCGGACCTGCTATGCTATGTTTTCTGGGCTTAGGATTTGTTGTAAATCCTAGTAGTAGACTAACTAATATTCTTTCTCAGCATAATCTACCTAAACCTGTTTACATTTTAGAGTCTTTTGACTCCGAAGGGAAGATAGGTATAAAAAAAGATATAAAAAAAATACTAAACAATGTTGCAGGAGTATATATTTGTATTAATCTTGTGAATGGTAACATGTATGTGGGTAGTGCTAGTTTTAAAAGAATGTATGCGCGATTTCGTAGTCATCTATATTTAGCTGCAAGTGGAAGTATAATAGTTAATAAAGCAGTATTAAAGTATGGACTTGATAACTTTGCCTTTGTTGCCATAGAGACTTTACCAGACCATCTTCAGAGTGATAAAAAAGCTATACTAGCTCTTGAGCAAAAATATTTAGATCAATTAAATCCAGCTTATAATATTCTAAAAATAGCAGGTTCTGTATTAAACTTAAAATGAAGTTTAGCAGCCCGAGAAAGATATAGTGTGGCAGTTCTTAATAATAAAGAACGTATTGATAAAGTTCGAGCTTTACACCTAGGTAAAATAGTATCTAGGGAAACTCGAGATTTAATGAGTAATTCGGCACTAAATCATAAGGTTTCCGCATTAACACACCTGTGAAAAAATGTCTATGAATAATGGAAAGTCCGTCAGTATTACTGCTTATCTTGACGGAATTGTTTTTAAGAGATTTAGTTCTATTGCAGATGCTGCAGAATACTTTTTTAAAGATCGAAATAAACGCAGTAAAGTTAGAACTGCATTAGAAAAAAACACACTAATACTAAATAAATATCAGATAAAAAGAGACTAATCCCTGCTCTGCTGCGAAGTAAACTATAGTGAAAGCTATATTCCCATACTTACTTGGAAGCACAGGAGGGTTGAATGTCAAATATGTATTGTTTTTTTTGTTGTATGATTAATCTGAGTGCGCTGCATTTTAATGATGGCTACAGCTTTCCTGGGTTATGTCCTGCCCTATGGTCAAATGAGCCTGTGAGGTGCTACAGTTAAGCAAGTAATAGCTGTAGAAAAATATCACTATATGCTGGAAAGCCCTTACAATAAAAATACTCGAACGGTAAAATAGTGTAGGGTAATCAGCAGGAAACCTACGGATAACTTTTATCCTGGCATCCTCAGAGACTATACGTGATACATCTCCTTTCTTATTTTTGTTGCTGCTTTATATTAAAAAAGTGACAAGATTAGTAGGCTGTAAATAAGGAGGGAGTAAAGATATAGTCCGATTTAAAGAAATTTAATGTAACCATATCTTAAAGATATGGATAATCCTGTGTAAAATTTTATGATTCCCACTATTACAGCGTCCATTATTACCCTGTATAAATTTTTATACTTTTTAGGACGCTTGTGGGACAGGGTTGATATAAAAGGTTTAAGTATTACTTGTTTAATTGTTCCTTATATTTTTTTTTTATCTAAGTCCTTATTAGAAACAGTAGAAGAGACTGTAATTTTACCCTGCGTAGCGGAGGAAAAATTTGAACTAGATAATATTAATAAGAAAGGTTCCCATCCAGTATTATATAAACTTAAACCTTCAATAAATTCTGAATTTATTGAATGATTTGTGGGTATAAGTGAAGCAGAATCTAATTTTTTATACCGAGCGAAATGTATTAGTATTTACAATATCTCATTTAAGTGATATTAAAAATATATTAATCCCTTTGTTTGAACAATTTCCATTAAACTCCACTAAACATTTAGATTATTTAGCATTTAAAAAAGCCTTTTTTATGTTTTTAAATCGAAAAACTAGTGAACTAAATAAAACAGATTTATACTCAAAGATTCTTGAATTAAAAGATAGTATGAATGTTAAAAGAGTATCATATGTTTTACCTGCAGGTCATAATATAAGAATTACAGGTAATTATTTAGTGGGTTTACTGGAGGGAGACGGTTCATTTTATTTTAATAAACAAGATATGTCAAATCATTCACTTTTTAAATCATTCACTTTTTAAATCATTCAATTTTTATTCGAGATTATCCAATTAATATTAACAGATATGTGTATAATTAAATTTAACTTTAATTAAAATTAAATACACAAAAATTACGTATTACTTATTACACGAAATACACATTGGAAGTGTTTTTCATGGCTGAGATCCTTTTTGGCTTTAAATCGGTTATTGTAAACTCTGATTTTTGTGTGGTTGTTCCTCCCCTTAAGGGAGTGGTGGTGTATTCAAATGCAGATGTAGAAAAAGTTTCAATAGTAAAAAATAATAGAGGAAAAGCTGGAGTGTATTGTTGAGTAAATAATGAATCCGGCTTACGCTATGTAGGTAGTTCTATAGACCTGGGTAAAAGATTGCTTCAGTATTATAATTTGAAGCATTTAATGAAAGTTCATATGCATATTTATAAAGCATTGTTGAAACATGGGCATTCCAAATTCACTCTTGAAATTTTAGAATATTGTGATATTGATTGTACCATAGCAAGAGAGCAATACTATATAGATATTTTGAATCCTACTTATAATATACTTCGAGTAGCTGGCTCTCCTTTAGGTTATAGACATACACAAGAGTCTATAGAAAAACTTAAAATATTAGGAACAGGCCGTAAGCATTCTGAAGAAGCTAAAGCTAAAATAAAAGCAGCTCGTGTTGGTAGCATTGTTGAGGAAGAGGTCAGATTAAAGATTAGTTCTTCTAAATTAAAAGCTAACCTTAAACACTCGTCGAGTGCTAAATTAAAAATAGGATTAGCTTCTTTAGCTCGAAACGGGCGTGTAACATACGTAACTAATATAGAGACTGGTCTAGTGGACAGTTATGCTTCTCGGCGTGCGGCAGCCATAGCGCTAAATATAGCTCCTCTTTCATTAAAAAGGTACCTAGAATCTGAAAAGGTTTATAACGGTTTATATAAAATAACAGATTATAAACCTTAAAGGTCGTGTCTCATTGGTTACTACAACTCCTAATAAAGTACTTTTAGAAAAGATACGAGAGTTTCTTCTAAGTCATTTAGATGAATATTCTGGTATGTTGGGTAGTAGCACTAAACTATTTAATATTACAGATAAAAAAATAAAAGGGGATAATAAACCTATCTCTGTTTTAGAAATTTATCAAGTGGATTATATATGTAACATACTAATACCTTATTTTGATAAAATACAATTTAGAACTAAAAAATATAAGGATTACATAGATTTTAGAACCTTAGCTTTTTTAGCGTTAGATGGTAAATATCTTACAGAAAAGGGTAAAGAATTAATGATTAAATTAGGTGATACTATGAATAACAATAGATTATCTACTAATTCTAACACCTTAACTATAGATATGTCTACTAAATCAGAACTAGATCTATTGATTAAATCAAAACCCATTTTTTTTCAAAAAATGGAGGTAGATTCTGAGGGTAGAGCTATGATAATTCACGAAAAGAAATATATAAGATCTACTTATATTATTAAAGCTATCTTTTTAAATGGTTCTATTTCTTATTTTACTAATGGGGTCTCTTGTGCTAAAGCTCTTCATGTAAGTAATAACACTATAACACAGCGGTTAAATGATAGTAAACCTATAAAAAATAAAGAAGGTTTAGTATCTGCTATAACCGTAAAAAGAATTAGAGCCTACTCTCCTAAGTCTTCTTCCTAGAACCATAGTTCAACCACCAGGTAACCCCATCAAATGTTATGATGTAAAGGGGGGTATTTAATTTTATACGTATTACTAATCTTATGAGCGCCATCCCTTGAGTTGGGGTGGATATTGTTGAGTTAAAAGAAATCACAGAAATTTATTCAGAAGCATTTTATTTAAGTAGTTTACCTATAATAGGTACTGTACATAAAAATGCTTTAAAGAAGGGAACAAATAATTCTAGACTAGAAAAACAAGAATACCTTAATATTCCTGCATCTTTTTTGGCTTTTTTTTCCGGACTAGTAGATGGAGATGGATATATCCAAATAACCAAAACAACTAAAGGATTTATAACTATGAAACTTGTTATATCATTACACTTAGAAGATCTTTCTACCTTGGAATATATAAATTCAGTACTAAAAGTAGGAAAATTAAACATTTACCGTGATAATAAAAGTCCTACTTGTAAATTAGTTATTAATAGAACAGATTTGCAAGAGATTGTGTTTCCATTGTTTTTATATAACAATATATTCTTTTTAACTGAAACTAGAACAAATCAGTTTAATTTAGCTATGCACATTTTAAAAAATGATATAAGAAACTATGACAAAATTTCTTCTATAGAAATTGTACCTGCTTCTTTTGAATTACCAAAAACACCCTCGGATTATATAAACTTACTTTTCTTTAGAAATTGAATCGTAGGATTTGCAATGTCCGAAGGTTCATTTTTCGTGAAAACAAATAATGATGGTTGTTTTCAGTTAAAACAAAGAATACATATTAATTTATTTGAAGCTTTTAAACTAGTGTTTGATACGAATAGAAAAATAGAAACAGAAAAAGGACTTTATAATCAATTTGGTGTTAGTTCTAAGTCTGATGTACAAAAGGTTATAGATTTTTTTTCATTCTCAGGATTACATCCTTTAGTTGGGTTAAAAGGTATTCAATATATAAAATGGTTAAATTCTTTACATGCAAGTAAGCGTTATAATAGTCTTAACTTTCCTGAGGCAGTATTATAGTTTATTGGTTTTATACGTTTTATTGCCTCCCTTCAAAAAACAATAAATTTTGTGATAAATAGGCTCCTTGAAACATTAATGTTTCAGAGGCAAATGGGGAGAATTGCAAGGACATCTAATAAACATTCTCCGATTATTAGACTATTTGCAGCGGAGCTTGATTCGGTATTTCATCATGAATGGATCAAGAACGTTCAACGACTAATGAGTGAGTTATACCAACAATAAGCTCGACACGAGAACCCCACAACCAAATAAAATTTTGGTTGAAGACATAGTCTAAACACCACGAGTTAAATCTGGTGAGAACGGAGATTAAAAGCTCTGTTATAAATTAACCGTTATTTGAGGAGGTTTAAATACAGTTGGACCACATTGCGGCGACGTAGTGTTAAAAATTCTGCTTAATGCTGGAACATCCCCCAATTTAGGATTTGCATACGGTTTATTCTTGATTTTAACAACAATTATTAGCGTGAAAATTGCATTGACATGGAGACAATCAGCCGGGGTGAGAAGTATACATACTTCAGAAGCCTCTCAGAGACTACACGCAGAAGATCTTACCTATGCTTATTTAGTAGGTTTATTTGAAGGTGACGGTTTTTTTTCTATTACAAAAAAAGGTAAATATATAACATATGAACTAGGTATTGAATTGTCTATTAAAGACGTTCAATTGATATATAAAATTAAACATCTTTTAGGTATAGGTGTAGTAAGTTTCAGAACAAGAAATGAAATTGAAATGGTATCTTTAAGAATTAGAAAAAAAGATCATTTAAAAGAATTTATTATACCTATATTTGATAAATACCCCATGTTTTCTAATAAACAACTTGATTACTTAAGGTTTAAAAACGCACTATTATCAGGTATTATATATTCAAAAGATTTACCTGAATATACCAGAGATAGTAAACCTATAAATTCAGTAGAATCTATTACAAGTGCTTCTTATTTTCACGCTTGATTAGTAGGATTTATAGAGGCTGAAGGTTGTTTCAGTATTTACAAATTACAAAAAGATAAAGATTATTTAGTGGCTAGTTTCGATATTGCTCAAACAAATGGAGAGGTATTAATATCTGCTATTCGTGAGTATTTATCTTTTACTAATGCTATACATATAGACAAAACGAATTGTTCCAAATTGAAAGTTACAGGTGTAAGATCTATAGAAAATATTATAACTTTTTTACAAAAGGCTCCTGTAAAATTATTGGGTAATAAGAAATTACAATATTTGTTATGAATAAAACAATTACGTACAATACCTAGATATCAAGATAAAATTAAAATACCTTCAAAATACTAAATAAAGATCAAGATATAGTCCGATCAATGAAGAGATTCATTGAGCGTAATGATAGTTTGTTTCAAATGAAATTACCAACACAAATGCTCTGTTAACAACGCCACATTAAATAGATTTTTCTCACTACACTTTGTTTTACCATTTGTCTTAGCCGCTTTAGCATTAATGCATTTAATAGTATTACATGACACTGCTGGATCGGGAAATCCTTTAGGGATTTCAGGGAACTATGAAAGAATACCTTTTGCACCATACTACTTATTTAAAGATTTAATTACAATATTTATATTTGTTTTTGTGTTATCTTTATTTGTGTTCTTCATGCCTAATGTACTAGGTGATAGCGAAAATTATGTAATTAGGAAAAAAAGCTTAGTTACTGTCATAATGAACTTATGGCTATAAATCATCAAATTGCGGGAAGTCCCTAAAGCAATTTCAACCAAGCAAACGTGGCAACACAGTTTGTGGCACAGGTAATGACTCGTGGTGTGGTAAAATCGAAATTGATTATCTATGTGGTTGCTGCTGTCACTCTTCGCCTGACCGTCAGGAAATATAGATAAATGGGTAATCCGCAGCCAAGCTCCCGTATTAACAAGTATGGGTGTGCAGTTCATCGACTAGATGTTGGTTGGCGCAAGCTTAAGATATAGTCAAGCCCCATTAGAAATAATGCAGGAAGTTCTTTGCCACCTCCAGATAGAGAGGCCCTGATTCGTCAGGCGTTTCGCCTTTATTCTTTGTTTTTATTTATTTACAAATTAACTACCCCCCAAATTTGGGTAGAGAAAAATTAGGCAAACGATAAGAAGTTCCGTTAAATGGATAGGTTAAACCTATTTAGGGAGAAGGCCTTAGTAAGGCATATCTGTTATTCAATTGCTTTCTATACTTGTTTAAAGACTGAAAGTGATATATCCACTACAGATAAATATAAATCTCTCCTTACTGAACCAGGTAACGATATTAAACCTATCGTTAAAGGAAAAGTAGGGGATAATTTAATGACTCTTTCTGAAGTTAAAGGCTTATTTTTGACTCTAAAAAAATCAGATCCTTCGGGTAAAGGTTCAGATAAAGAATTCTGTTTACTTGCCAACGGCTTCTGACAAGCGGAAGGGTATATAGGAGGTATCTTTAGATCTGGGTTGAATTTTTATCCTCTTTGCACGGCTACTCAATTATTTTCTGTAGAAAGCGCCGAATTCTTTATTAGATTAGACAAAGCTTTAGGCAATAAAGGTACTTTTAGTATAACTTTAAATAGTTTTGATAAATTTGTTATCGCTTATAGATTGTCGGGTTGAGATACTTTATTTTCTGTGTTTGTTCCTTATTTCTATATGCTATATGGCGAAAAACACCAGGCTATTTTTAAATTAAAAGAAATTTATGCATTAAAAAATAACATTAAACATAATTCGGATAATATGTCTAAAGTTCTTTTAGTAAGTCTTGTTTATTCTTTAACTGCTCATTCTTCTCGTTATAAAGTAAGTTTTGAAGATAAATTACTTTCTTTAGGCCTAGACCCGGGTTTATTGAAAGAATTACCAAAGGTTTCTTACAAAGAAAATGTTATAAAACCTTCTTTCTTATTTATACTGGGATTCTTTTTAGGTGATGGTACTTTACACTTAAAAATCGAATGAAAAGACAAAAATAGTACTGTTGTTATTGTTCCTTTATTTAATATAGTACAATCTAATGTTGAATCTAATAAATATATAATGGAAACAATGACTAACGCCTTAAATGCTCTTAATATCAAAACATCTTTAGAGAAAGGTGCTAATACTTACACTTTAACAGTTAAAGGTATGGATAATGTATTTAATTCTTTATTCCCTTTATTGAAAAATTATTCACATTTCTTATACGGAAAGAGTGAGAGTTTAAATTTCTTAATATGAGTAGAGCGGCTGGTTAGATCAGGGGGCCACCATACTTATTTCGGTTTAAGAGCGCTTATTAATAAAATATACGATAGTACTAATGAACGTTTCACAAGTAAAAAAGTTTGAATGGATCGTATAGAGGATTGATTAAAAGCAGTTTCTGCTCGTAGAGAGTGAGGAGAATACTTTATTTCTCCCATATATACTTCTAATCGTGAGATTAGAGGTTGACAAGTACGTTTCCCTTCTACTTTGAAATTCCCGAAGTCTAATAAAGCACTCATGAGTTCAACTTGCGGCGGTCAAGATAAAGCTTTAGCAGCTGCTGTGCAATATAGAGATAAAATTCTCTCAGATTGAATTACCCAGCTATTATAACCCGTAGGGTTTATTTTTTTTCTGCCAGAGCCTTTTTTTTGAAGAAAATAGGTTAATTATAAGAATCTGTTTGCACCCTACTCCGCGGTATTGCTAATAAATAAAATAGCGGACAGGGTGTTAGGAATAATAACATGTCAAACTAAGTCGATCTGGGCAAATCCTATGCAAACTCCCCCAGCGATAGTTCCAGAGTGATAAAGAAAGATGTCACTTAATCTCGCTAAATGCTTAGAGTTCCTTTATATTAGGATAATCAGCAGGAAACCAAAGGACAACAGGTCTTAGTAGGATCTTCAGAGACTGTACGCGAGACAAACAATATTTTGTTTGAAGATATAGTCCAATCATAATAGTAATATTATGAACATAAGTATATAAATATTTATGTAATTAACATGATCCAGATATTAGCTTACTATTCTCGGTTTGCACTGTTCGTAGTGCTGCTAGTTCAACAAAAGGTATTGTACGTTTATCATCAGCTCAGAGAGCTGATATTACAATGCCAGATGAAATAAGAGATATATTAGTTGGTACTTTGCTCGGTGATGCCCACATATCAAGAAGGTCCCTACCACCTTGTTGGTTGATTAACATATGCTCAAACAGCTGTGGCACATAAAGAATATTTTGATTATGTATTTAGTTTCTTTATTCCTTTTTGTGTTAAGGATTATAAACCTCATTCTAAACTAGTTAGAGATAATAGAACTAAAAAAATATATAGTTCTATAACCTTCACAACTATGCAACTTCCCTGTTTTAATGTATTTAAAGATATGTTTTATGTAGTTAACGTTAAAAAAGTCCCTAGTAACATTTATGAATTGTTAACACCTAAAGGGTTAGCTTTTTGAATTCACTTTTTTCACGTTTCTCCACCCGTAGGGTAGCATTGTCTTTTTAGTTAATTTAGGGAAAGGCCTTTTAGCGTCACTGTAAAATAACACAGGTTAAACCTGAAGATAATATCTGATCAATTTACAAGCTAGGTGTAATTTTGTTATTTTTAAGAACTATTGTTAGTTTTATGTTTATATATTTATAAATATGTTTGATCTTAACTGTTTAACATTTATACCTTTTGTTTCTTATAATGATGCACTTTCTAATAAAAAAAAGGCCATTAAAGAAAATGAAAAAAAGTCCGGTATATATTGCTGAACTCATTTAGCTAATAATAAGTCATATATTGGAAGTAGTATAAATTTAGGGAGAAGATTAAGAAGTTATTATAATCCTATTTTTATTACTCATATTTCACGTAAGAACATGATTATTAATAAAGCTCTTATTAAGCATGGATACTCAGAATTTAAGTTGGAAATAATTGAGTATTGTGATCCTAAAGAGCTAGTTAAAAGAGAGCAATATTATTTGGATCTGTTGTCCCCAAAATATAATGTATTGAAGTTTGCTTATTCATCCGTAGGTTATAAACACACTCAAGAGACTATGGTTAAAGTAAATAAAAATCTTGTTAATTTTAATATAAGTAAATCTATTAACGTTAAGGTTACTAACTTAGAAACAAATGTTTTGCAAGAATATGCTTCCATTTTTTTTCAAAAAATGGAGGCAGCTAAATATCTTAATACTAATAGGACCACTTTAACAAAATATATTCTAAACTCTAAACCTTTTAAGGGTATATATAAGTTAGAATCTAATTTAACTGTTTCTAATTATGATTCTAATTATATAAATCATCCTAATTCAGTTCAAATTGAAGTACATGATTTAGAATTAAAGACTATAACTTGCTATACTTCTATTCATGCAACATCTAGAGCTTTAGGTATAAAGCATAATACAATATCAAATTTTTTTAATCGTAATCAAAAGAGTCCTTATAAAGGAAGATATATGTTTAAAAAGGTGGTCTAAGCTCCGAGTTCAGGTAGTCTACAAGGTAGTGGACTACATATAAGCGTTTATGCATTCACTAATGAAGACGTAGATATCAGGTAAAATTATATAAATTGTAATAGTCGTGTTAATTTAATTTTTCGATCTTCTTCCTTTCTATGCAATATTAAGATCTATTCCAAACAAACTATTAGGGGTTATTGCTATGTTTTCCGCCATTTTAATATTATTGTTATTACCTATTACAGATGTAAGTAGATCAAGAGGTATGCAATTTAGACCTTTAAGTAAAATTTCATTTTACATTTTTGTAGCCAACTTCCTGATATTAATGCAATTAGGAGCTAAACATGTAGAATCACCATTTATTGAATTTGGTCAATTAAGTACCGTTTTATACTTTTTATATTTTTCAGTTATAATGTATAGTGTTACTTTTATTGAAAATTCTTTAGTGGA
>Ga0233346_1000021_pt1 | contig 12828 bp, 8 predicted proteins | sample GEONDECOMP289_FD_180698 | JGI IMG/M metagenome (GOLD analysis project Ga0233346, IMG submission 180698) | Leaf litter microbial communities from Shasta-Trinity National Forest, California, United States - GEON-DECOMP-289 | ecosystem: Environmental > Terrestrial > Plant litter > Unclassified...
GAATATAATCTTAACTTATTTATTTGTTTAATTACCGTCCTGTAGCCCCCGTTTATTGAAGCGGCTATAGGAGCCGAATAAAGTGAATTTAAATCTTGTGTTAATGATTTCCCAGATCATATAGCAGGAGGTAGAATGGATTCAAAAAAAATGTAGAATAGTAAAATATCTAATACTAAGAAAACGGCCAATAACAAAGTTTCTAACAATAGTATTATAATAAGATAAGTTTCTACATCTTTTAATATAGATGTTCAATTTGATAAAATTGAAATAGGAATAAAAAGTAAAGATAACAATAACATTATAAACAAAAATTTGTAAATACCTCTGTAACGCGTATAATGATAAATTATCACCTACACTTTTTATAAACACCATAATTATCTTAAGGTTAATAGACTATATTAAAAAAACAGCAGTTTATTCAACAATCTGTAAATTTATTTAATAATCCATTTTTGCGCTAAGGCGATAAAACAAAATGGATTTTAATTTACTATTATTTATTATTTTTTGCTTTAGTTAAATATAAATTTAATTTTATCCGAGGAATTGTTTTACAAATATAATATTGTTATTAAGAACAAGGGCCGGTTTTTTTTATAGGCCGAAATGTATGAATTCTAAATGTGTGACTAAGTGTGCCAAATGGGGGGATGTATAATTCTCCTCTCGTAAAGGAAAACTACGATTTTCCGTTAAATTTTTCGTAAATCCCGCTATTCATTGTGAATGTGGGATTTTACTGGTTTCTGTCTCTCTTTTTTTTTCTTTTTAACAAAGAAACAAAAAGGAGATTAAAAGACGGGGTACTCGGCGAAGCCGTGTTTCAGGGAACATTAATTGTAATTCTTTTGATAAACCAAAATTTAAGGTTGCTTTTGTGTTTATTATCTTTTGTAAACCTTCTAAAGTCAAATGTTCTTTCAATTCCATAATAGATACAATTTGTTTAAATAATAAATAATCTCCTCTTTTTCTCTCCTTTTTGTTTCTTTGTTAAAAAGAAAAAAAAAGAGAGACAGAAATTAAAGGATATTTATCAAAAAATTTCACTAATTCTACTACCTCCTTGAATTTTCTGACTCTAAAGGCACAAGTAGATTGGTTACTACTTACAGTCCCTATTCCACCTAAACTATGTTGAATTCCTAACAAAAAGCCAGGGGAAAATCTTTAACATGTAGTTTAATTTGAAAATTTAGTTGAACTTCTCAACCCAATTTATAAGAGGAACTTTTTAAGACACTACAAGAAAAACAACCTTCACATCGGTAAACCCTGTGATAAATCAAGGGTCAACTTGTAAATTATCAATCGTACGTTTACTATCCCTTAATGTAGCATAATAACGACGAGTATTAACATTTAAAGAATTAAAACCATTTAACGGTGAATCGTAGAAATTTCTAGTATACAAATGTTTTTTTACTGTAGCTTATTTCTAAGCTAATTAGAGTACATCTTAAATATATTACAAAAATCTTGTAAATATCTACAGCCGTTTACTCGTTGCTCTTTTACAATTGCAGAACAATATCTTACAACTGATTTAGATCCGCGATTATCCATTACTCTTTAGAGTATCTTATTTATTGTTACCATACATGAATAGTTAGTTCATCCACTCATATACTTTCGTATATAGTTTGGTAAAATAAGCTTTAGGACTTCCCCGGAATTTGACTATATTACCCTATAGTCTCTAAGGTATAACGGCGTATCCTAATAATGAAAAAATTAAAGTTATAATAGGACCAAGGAAAAATAAAAATATATTGGCTTGTGTAGGAGAAACATACTCTTTTAATAAAAGCTTAAGGGCATCTGCAACACTTAAGGTTATAATTCTTTATATAATAATAACCTTTACCTTATATAACTATAAGGGTTAGACTATATCATCATATCTCTATTTTCTTACTCTTTAGATGAGAAATATGTAAAACGTTTAGTCGTTGAGGAGTCTTTAGTTATATCAAACAAAATAAATTGGTCCTAAGTATCTAATAACCTTAAGAATGATATAGCAAAGTTTCCTGCTGATTGTATCGCGTAGCGATGGTTTCCAGCATACAGTTTTATTTTTCATAGTGCAATAAATAAATACCATCCTTAGATATAAGAAACATAAAATATCAAGATATATATCAAAACACTATGGCACTTGCAGTACAAGTTACAAAGATTTACACATACAAATATTATAAAACTAATCTATCCTTATATAATCCTTTAATAGCATTAGTGTATATAATGCTTGAAGAGTTATCATTGCCAACGTAACTTTCAGATTTTTTTGTAATATACGAGTAGTGTGTAAATGTCGTACTTGTTTCCCCTTAAATGCCTGAAGAACCCAGCCTTAAGGGTGATATAGCAAAGTTTCCTGCTGATTGCCCTAACACTAGGAGTTTCCAGCTTATAGTTTTATTTTATATGGTATAATAAAATATATCTCCACTAGATATAAGAAAAACATACCCAGATATATTTTAAGACACTATGGCACTTGCAGTATAAATTATTAAAAAAGAATTTTGTACTCACAATATCTAACTAAAGAAAGATCATAATAATAGAGAAAATAAAGATAGATGGTCAATAGATAAATTTAAATTATAATTTTTATCTGTTTTTATATGTTTTTAAGGAGTTTATATAAGTATGTATTATAATTTTTCACTAAAAAAATAGAATTCCTTATAACAAGCATAAGTATCAAGGAATTTACTAATAGTCTTATGACTCATGTTTAATGTTTTAGATGCTTGTAATTTAGATTTAAATGGTTGGTTATTATCCAATAAAGTAAATTGACCATTTAATTTAATATAAACTCACACTTCAGTAGTAGCATTAGTAGCTTTCTTAGTCTCTTTAAGAAGATTATCTCTCATATCTTCGCTAATTTCCTTAGAGAACAAGTAAACTAACCGACCGCCTTGCTTAGTTGCAAGTTTTTTGTCTAAATGTCTAGCGACAGTAGTATACATAACATTAAAATAATTAGCAGCTTGTTGCATACTTGTAAAATATGTATTATTAATTAACTCTAGTGTTTTAGCACAATAAGCTCAAACCTTAATTTTTGTATTAGGAGCATCTGGACTAGATAGATATAATTTTAGCAAACTCTCTGATTCTATATTAGTTAAAGGTCTACTAAATAGATAATTACCATCAAACCCTTTACTTTTTCAAGAATCCTTAAAGTAATTCACTATATCATGAGTAGCACCCAAGTATTTAGCAGCTAATCCTATAGAACGAAAAGGTTGGCTATTAACTAATATTAGCTTATTTTTGGAAATAGTGTAAATCCAAACTTGTTTAGGAATATTAACATCAATAGTTAACCCTTCACTAGCTTTTTTAACTAATTTAAAAGATGAGTCTAAATTTTCTAAAGCTTTAGAGAGGAATAATAGCCCTTTAGTAGGAACATTAGTATCTAGATATCTTCTAATAGTATCACGAGCTATACCTGTGCCTTTACAGGCTTCACTCATGCTAGTATATTTAACAAATAAAGGGTCAATATTAGTATTAAGTAATTTATAAACTCAAACGGATACTCTAGTACCATTATTTTTAGATAAATTATTTTTAACTAAAGATTGTTTAGTTTTTAGCACACTACTTAAAGTCTGGAAGATAGCTGTTTCAGAGAAATGAGAAAAAAAAGTAGAATTTAATAGAGGTAAATATTTTTGAAGGTAGTAATTTTCTCTAATACCTAAATCCTTTTTATCACATATTTCAACTACACTTATAATGAAACAATTTCAACCAACTATATTACCAAAAACATGAAATTTGTCTTTTGTTTGTTGTTTAATATGAGATCTAAATCTATAGCTAAATAAAGAAGTTCTTCCAACATAGTAAACAAGAGGGTCATATTTGTATTGAAAAATGTAAATACCTCCTTTTCCTTCTAACTCTTTTAAGAATTTAGCTCTTTGAGCTAAATCTAAAATATCCGAACAAGATGCTAAGAGTTTCTCGGAAAAAGGTTTAACCACAGCCAATCTATCCTTATAAAGCTCTTTAATTAAGTCTAAATTATTGTTAGCTATTGTAGAGTAAAAATAAGAAGATTGTTTCCCTAAAACAACTTTTCTACCATATAAAAAACCCTTATTATTAGATAATAGAGAATTATTAGATAATAGATAATTATTAGATATACGATAGATAAAAGAATTACGTCTAATATAGGAAATACTATTAATATCTTTTAGGTAATGTTGTGAAAGACAACATGTTTTATTACCTAATACTTTATGTTTATAATTAACTGTAATTAATGCCTGTAATAGGCCGAATCAACCTACTGAATTTGGACCCAATCTTCTTTGCATACTAGCCATTGTTTTTCTCTCAGCTATAGTTACAAAGGCTACAGATAATAAAACAGGAATAGTGACAGCTAATACTTCAAGAATAGACATAATTGTTGGTAAATATAACATGTTTTAATTAATAAATAATCATAAAATTACATATAAATATAGTATATTTTAAATAGTTATTTTAATTATATGTGTAGAATGCATATATTATATATTTTAGTGTTTTAATTAATGTGTTTAATGTATACACATATATAGTCATGTATATCATACACATTACTATTAATTTATATACTATATTTTTTTTTTGCTTTAATATTGTTAGCATAATATTGCAAATAACTACAAATATTAAAGGAAAATTTAGACACCTACTCCCCTTAAGGGAGAGATACAACTAACTAACAATTCACAAGAACATCACCCTTTTTTGTACTTAAAGTTCATTTAAATAACTAACAATTCTCAAGAACATTACCCTCATCTATCTTCATAGTTCATTTATATACCTTGAGAGGTAAGATACAACGTCCTGTGTTATGAGTACCGTGCTCAGTAGCTATCATAAGATCCATAGGTAAAATATCTCTTTCGTAATTATGTAAGCCATTAGATGTTCTCACATCATAATTTTGACACAAAAGACTATATCACCACAAATTAGGCCCTGGAAAAATACTATGTGTAACAGGTGCATATAAATTTATACGATCATTATCAACAATAGTTGAATAATAATAATCAAGCAATCTTGGAGAAAATCCCCCAGGATAAAAATAAGGAGGAATTGTCTTACTCATTACAGCATACCATCTTTGACCGTTCCAGCTAACATAGTGTCTTGTTACGTTATTATGTAATAAAAAGTATAGTCATAGATTATATCCTCTTGGACTATTAAGATCAATAAGACAAAATTTACTTGTGTTACCATCTTTTACCATTATTAGCTCAAATTGAATGTAAAGGTTAGGAACAGGTAGTTGTCTAAATATCTGTGCTACTCCTAATAATAAGACTCATTTCGCATATGTAGCCACATGATTACCTACATCGATAACTATACCCGGCTCTTTAGTTCCTATCACTGAGGTCGCAGCTAATACAATATCCTGTAAGTAAAACATAATATCAGCATAAAACTCCACTAGCCCTTCCATATGTGGACTAGCACTATTTTGGAAGTAAAGTCCTCAAGCTCTAGGTGCATCACAGCTAATAGTACCAAAATCAAAACTATAAATTAAAGTTGATACTAAATAGTGTATTGTATCTAACATAGGCCCAGGATATATACCTAACAATACTGTGGGTATAACAGCCAACAATGAAAAAATTAAAGTTATATTAGGACGTAATACAGAAGCAGTAATTTGAGAAGTAGGTCTTCTACTGTTTCAGTCATGTTGAAGAGCATTAGCCAAATGTCTCCCATAAGGCTGTTTAGTCCCAGGGCTATTAAAAGGAGCAGCTGCTGTATTATTAGGGTCTTGAATTAAATATTGTCCTGTTACAGGGTCATACTGGAAACCTTGACCCAGAGCAACATTACCACCTGGATTTGCTCCACCTTGTTGAGCACCACCTTGTCCAGGATTATTCATAGATAAAACATTCCCTTTTTTAGGATCCTCTAAAGATGAAAACCCTTCTCAGTTCATAGTAATTTTATTTGTTTCATTACTATTTATGAAACCATCTATCATATGTCTAATACCATTTAGTATATTGTCCCAATTAGTAATGAATTTAAACCAATTAATATTTAAATCCACTGATTAATATAAACCACAATACTGCTCATATTTAAATAATAAACAATAGAAATTATATTCATATAATCCGCAAATACATTTATACCTAAATAATAATTCACCACAAATCTAGTAACAAACCCTATAAAGAAAATAGCCAATATTTTAGTAAGTTATTAATAAATCATACTAATCAAATTTATCGCCTTTGCGCAAAAAAAGTAATCATTTTTTTTTTAGGATTATTTAAAAAGTACCTCTGTAACGCGTATAATGATAAATTATCACCTACACTTTTTATAAACACCATAATTATCTTAAGGTTAATAGACTATATGAGTAAACAATAGTAAATTAAAATCCAACTCCGTTGGATTATTGAATAAATTTACTATTGTTATACTACTTTTTTTTATTCAGCTTTAATCAAGCGCAAAGGCGGATGATCTTCTCTTAAAAACTGCTGTACAATTACTATTTATTGCATATACAATAATTATAAAGTAATTATAATGCAGCTTTCCCTAATTATAAAAAAAATAGGGGATTTGTTATACTATTTTTTATTTATAATAACAAGTTAACAGTAATCTAACTGTTATTTTACAAAAGTCCAAATAAGTTTACTTATTTGGATAATACCAATGACGACGTCATTAGACTATTGTTCTTGTAGTCAAGATAAGAACTTAACTAAAGATAACAACTTAACTAAAGATACAGATTCCTTACCGACTAGGATCACTTACCCGATGTGGCATTTGTAAAGGCAAGCTAGTTTATAAAAAAAATAGCTTAAGTACTTTACCTGTCCTCTCCGATCTTAATAGATGAATCGTCACAATTCCAGCAACTATAATCTGTCCTCTCCGATCTTAATAGGTGAATAGTCACAATTCCAGCAACTATAATCATTGGATATGTCCTTAATACCGGATAAACATTCCTGGCATATTTGTGAAACGGTATCTGCATAAGCAGATACCCCTCTGGGTTATTATTATTAAAATATACCCCTCAAGCTTCAGGCGCATCACATCTAAATAGTACTAAAATCGTAACTATAGATTAATGTTGATACTGAATAGTGTATTGCATCTAAAATAAGCCCTGGGTATATTCCTAAGGCTACTGTAGGTACAACTAGTGTTATTAATACTATAAACTCTCTTTTATTTAAATCAGGTATATTAACTGTAAATATACTTGAGTAGGATCCTCCAAATGATATTCTTTGGTACATATAGATAGTATACCCTGCAGAAAATATTATAGATAAACTAGCCAATACCCCAAATAATGAGGATGTTTCAAATATTCCATAAAGTGACATAAATTCCCCTATAAAATTAAATGTTAGAGGGGCTCCACAATTAGCTAAACACAATATAAAGAATAATATTGCGAATAATGGCATAATTTGAGCCATTCCTCTATAGAAAGCTATTAATCTAGTATGGGATCTATCATATAATATACCACCTGCACAAATAAATAGTCCAGGTGAAACTAACCCATGTGCTAGACCTAAATTAATACCCCCTTCAATTCCTTGTATACTATTACTAAATACACCTAAAAGATATACTGCTGCATGAGAAACAGAGCTGTATGCTATAAGTTCTTTAACATCTATTGTTCTTAAAGTACTAAGACTAGCATATATTATAGTAATAACCCCTATAAGGTAAATAATATAAGTGTATTCCATATACGCCTTAGGCAATACTGGTAAAATTAACCTTAAAATACCATATAGGCTTAATTTAAGCACAATAGCTGCTAATATAATACTTCCTCCTAAAGGAGATTCTACATGAGCTTTTAAAAGTCAGGTATTTAAAAAGATTGTTGGTGTTTTAACCGCAAAAGCTATAAAAATACCTATTATGTAACATTTAATCTAATCTACCTCTATTCATCCCCGCTTTAATTGTACGTATATTTTCCAACCCTTCTGGTGTAAAATGAGCTTTGTTTTTAACTAGCTCATATACTTTATAAAAATCGGCTAAATCTTTAGACTTAGAGCCTTGAAGGGTATTTTGTTTAAAAAATACTATTATTGACGCAAGATCAGCTAATTTAGAAACCATCAAATCAGCACGGTTTTGACTAGCTGAAAAGTACACCAGCCCACAGTTTAAGTAATTAGTCAAATTCCATAGTAGTTCCATGTCTTTAGCATGTTGAGTTATTTTAAATACCAATGAAACAGCAAATCCGCTTTTAGTTTTTGCTTTAAAAACATTAACAAAGAAACAACCTTCAGCATCAACAAACCCGGCTATTCATTGAGACTCTATATTCACCGGTAATTTAACTTCAGGTATTATCACAGGCAAGAAATCAGGGAAAGCTTCTTTTAATATATCCGATGGACCATTATTCATGGCAGCTTTTATAGGTACAAATTTTTTTATACCATCAATAGTTAAATGTTCCTTACGTAACATTAAATTAAATGCGTCTAAAAATAAAAGATAATTTGCTCTTTTTTTGGTAATTAAAGGATAATTCTCAAAATGTTCAATGATTATTTTTAAATCACTAACAGAACGAACTATGTATGAGAAGGAGCTCTCTCCATGTCTATGTATAGCACCTGCTCCATTAAAAAATTCTTGGATTTTCTCCAGTAATGGAAGGTCTTGCTCATGCAGATTAATACCAAAAACGCAACTTACTTGGTGACCAATAGCGGTTTGTTTTTTTTGGATATAAACCGTAAATCAACTCTCACCGTCACAAAACCCAGTTACATAATTAGGGTTTAAGGCTTTGGGAGCTTGACCCCTATAAGGCCCGGTTTAGATAAACCGACTGCAGGTAAAACCCCTAATAATTCCGAAGGTATATCAGAATTATAAATTAATGTTGAAACTGAGTAATGTAAACCATCTAATAGTGGAGCGGGATATAGACCAAATAGAACAGTTAATATAACTAATATAGTTAAGATATTAAACTCTCTTAAATTTAAATCAGGTATAGATTTATAAAGATATGTTGAAAGAGATCCTCCGAATGCTACTCTATTAAACATGTAAATAGTATAGGCAGCACTAAACACAATTGAAGATGCAGCTATAACACCCAGGAGTTGTAGTCTTTCAAATGCACCGTACAGAGACATATACTCACCTACAAAATTCACAGTTAAAGGTGTACCCGCGTTAGCTAGACACAATATAAAGAAAAGTATAGAGAATAATGGCATAATTTGAGCCATACCCCTGTAGAAAGCTATTAATCTAGTGTGAGATCTATCATACAATACTCCACCTGTACAGATAAATAATGCAGGCGATACTAGTCCATGAGCTAGACCTAGAATGATTCCACCTTCAATACCCTGTATAGTATTACTAAATACACCTAAAACGTAAACAGCCGCATGACAAACAGAAGAGTAAGCAATTAACTCCTTTATATCTGTAGTACGTATAGTACTTAGACTCGCGTATATTATAGTTATAACTAAAATTAAATAAATGAATGGAGTACAGTCTAAGGAAGCTTGGGGTAATATAGGTAACAATATTCTCAGTATTCCGTATAAACTTAATTTTAATACTATGGCAGCCAATATTATACTTCCCCCTAAAGGAGATTCAACATGTGCTTTAAGTAATCAACCATTAACAAAAATAACAGGTGTTTTAACAGCAAATGCAATACAAACACCATAGAGAATAAAAATTTGTGTAAAATAAATGAAATTTCTTTTAAATATCGTATCAAAATCAGTAGTACTCATAATAGATGACATTGCTAAAATAGATAGTAATAAAAACAGAGAACCCAACACGTACACTACTATATCCTTAGAGAAGGACTTTAGTGTTATCTTTAATTTAGAGTTACTTACATCCACACCGTACTAGACGGCTTAATCCATCCTTGTGTGATGTAGCGCAATATATAACGGTTAGTAATGATTATTTGTTAAACAGAACTTCTTAGAGAATTCATATTAGACTTTATTAATTTAATTTCAGATATTCCTTTGTCAGTTAAGTGAGCTTTTTTAGTTATTAGCATAGCCACTTTTTTAAAATCAGAATAATCTGAGGCTTTAACACCTTTAATAGTATATTTGTCAAAAAATGGTATTATTTTATCAGTAATATCTTGAAACTTTGTTACTACAAAATACACAGCTGATCTAGATAATTTTAACTCAATTCTACCACATTCAAAAGTAGTTATAAATTTTTCTAATAGTTCAGTATCTCTACTGTGTTGAGCAATACTAAACTTTAAACTTATAGCTTTACCCACTCGAAGAGTGGTTGTAGAACAATTCCGTAAATAAACTAAAAAACATCCTTCAGCGCTAGTAAAACCTGCTAATCAATGTGGATCTTTAACATTTTTATCTAGAAGTATAGGCCTATTTACCGAAGAAATATAAGGAAAAACTAATTGTAGTTCTTCAGATAAACCTTTATTCATAGAAGATTTGATAGCAAGTATTTTATCAAACCCTTTTTTAGTTAAATGTTCTTTACTTTTAAGTAATAAAATCGCTGATTTGAAAAGTTCGTAATCAGCCCATTTTTGACTAATAAGTGGGTATTTTTCAAAATGAGATAAAATTACACCCAAATCTTTTAAAGACGTTACCCTATATTCTAAAGTAGTGCTACCATGTTTAGTAATACTTCCTACACCAAAATAATCCTTAATCTGACATAATAAATTAAAATCCTCATTTTTTAAAGTAATCTTGAATATTGCTTGAGTACGATAACCCCTTTTGTATTCACTACTAACAAATACTCCTATTGCAAAACATCCTTCTCCATCTACAAACCCTGTTACAAATCAAGGGTTTAACTTTTTTACCTGAGATTTTTCGTCTTCAAGAGGGTAATAAATGTTATTTACTTGCCCACTCAAAGTGGGGTTTTGTTCTGTAGATCTAGTTGAATGTATAAAAGCTTTTGGCGAAAAAAGCCCACTTACAACTTTGCCGTTATCAGGATGGAAAGAGATTTTTCTCCCTAAAACTGGTTTCCCAGCGACTAGAGTACACCTTACAAAATCTAAATTCCTAGATTTTGAAGAACCATCTACTCGTTGCTCTTTTACAGGTTTTGCCTGATTTAGATCCGCGATCACCCATTTCATTTCTATCATCTCTAGTGATGTTACCATACCCTCAATCATTAATGAGGCCAGTAAGAAAGTTTCCTTAATTACCTTGGTTACTAAAGCTTTAGGGCTTCCCCGGAGTTTGGTTCTTTTACACTGTATATCTTCTAAAAATGTGTATAAAAACAAGTAAAAACTAGCCTTTACTCTATTATCCGATCCAAATATACCTATTAGAATAAATAACAAGGCAATCAGATTTATCATGCAAATAAATAATTTTATTGATTCTATCCCTGCATAATCTTTTCCTTATATTAGAGAATTTTCTTACAGTGAACATGACTGCATCAGTAAAACCTGTTACAAAGTAAGGATTTAATAAGTCTAATTCATGTGAGATTTAGCTTCTAAAGTGCAGTGGAATATAGCTTTATTTTATTTATCTGGTTAGAAGGGATTCTGATTTGATAGTTTCTTTCGAAACCCTTTAGAGTATACCTTAAATGTAATGTGTTTTCATTACATCAACTACCGTCTACTCGTTGCTCTTTTACAGCACCCTTGTAATTTAAATGCTGATTTAGATACGCGATAATCCATTTAGTTTTCACACATTTTCTGACTTATTACTATACACGAATAATTACTTCGCCCACTTATATCCTTTCAAATATAGCTTAGTACCAGAAACTTTAGGATGTCCCCGTAATTTGGTAGTTAATCCCACACAAGTTATTTCCATATCACTTTGCTGGAGGTAATTTATATATAATTTGATTAATTTATACGACCCTTATTCATTTCAGCTTTAATATTACGAATTTTTTCTAATCCTTTAATTGTCAAGTGATCCTTATTTTTGATTAAAAGAGCTACTTGTTTAAAATCTTGAAAATCTTGAGATTTTATTCCAACTATAGGATATTTACTACTCTTCGAGTGGGGGAATCACTTTGTTAGTAACAGCCTCAATATCTGTAACTAATAACTCTCCATGTTCACCATTTCGGGCAACATAACGACCAAAACCTAAATAATCCACCAAACTTTTCATTAATTGCTCATCTCGACTGTGCTGAGTAATTGTAAACATTAATCTTACTGATTCTCCTAGTTTGGTGGGAGATTTAAAAAGACTAACGTAAAAACACCCATCACCAGACGCAAAACCAGCTATCCAATGCGAATGAAAAATTGTCGAGGGTTGAACTACAGGTCTAGGAACAGGAACTATATCAGGAAAAATTTGGTTTAGTTTTTCAGACAATCCTTTATTTAACGAACACCTGATTGCAACTATTCCCCTAAATCCTTCCAATGTAATATGTTCTTTATTCCCCATCATAAGAATAATTTGTTTAAAAAATTCAAAATCTGTTCGTTTTTGAGTTAAAAGTGGATATTGATCAAAATGATCAATAATGGTCATTAAATCTTTTAGAGTAAAAACACGAAACCGTACTACATCTTTACTTTGTAGTGAGATAATACCCAATTCCATCGGAATTGGTTTTGGATTAATTTTAGTAATGCAAGATCCTTTTTGTGTAAGCCAATCTCAAAAGCTGGTTTAACTCTTCAACCTGTTTTATTAACCGGATCTCTTGTTA
>Ga0233346_1000022_pt1 | contig 12082 bp, 9 predicted proteins | sample GEONDECOMP289_FD_180698 | JGI IMG/M metagenome (GOLD analysis project Ga0233346, IMG submission 180698) | Leaf litter microbial communities from Shasta-Trinity National Forest, California, United States - GEON-DECOMP-289 | ecosystem: Environmental > Terrestrial > Plant litter > Unclassified...
CCTGGCACCCTCTCTTCAAGTTTTTTATTATTTTTACGTGAAAATAATAAAAACCAGAACGTTGTGATGAAGAGAGGTAAGATAAATATACATATATTAGGTTATTTTTATTATTTTAGCCCTCCCCCAGCGTAAATTCACCGCACCTAAGAAGTTATGCTTAGGTGCGGTGAATCAAAGCTGGGGTTTGGCCTGCTACTTTTTTTTTCTATGGCATGCCATAGAAAAATTTTCGGGCCAAAGGGTGCGAAGCTGTAAAAAAAAAGGCCCTTTTTTTTGTATTCTTATCCTAGTTTGGCTTATTTGGATTATTTTATATTAATTAATCCAAAGGACCGCTAGGGTATAGGGAGGAGGTAAAATATTAAGAGTAATACCTGTAAGGTTCGATTCCTTAAAAGTAATGGTAATTTTTTCAATATTATTTTTATTATTATCTAATGCCGTCACTTTAAGACGAGACAAATCAATACTTTTCAGTAGAGTAACTATTACAATATTACTTTATTCTTCTTTACTTGCTATAGGAAGCTTATACCTGACATATTTAGACACAGGTATAGGTTTATATGGTGGTTTATTTCATGCCACAAGTACTACACAAATATTCCATATATTTATATTTTTAATTAGTGCAGCTATTCTACAACTAACTGGGTTTTATCCTAGAAAAGTTTGAGTAGCGGATTATTCTTCAATAAATAAAATTCTTTTTTACAATTTTCTTTACTATAGAACAAAAATAACTAATAAAATGGGAGAACAATTTAAAATAATTGAGTATCCTTTAATACTATTATTTATAATAACAGGGGCAGTATTCTTAGTTTCAACTAGTGACTTAGTTTCTATCTTTTTATCTATAGAATTGCAAAGTTACGGATTATACCTATTAAGTACATTATATAGAAATTCAGAATTAGCTACTAATGGAGGTCTTACTTATTTTTTATTGGGGGGTTTAAGTTCTTGTTTTATTTTACTAGGAACAGCTTTACTATATGCAAATTCAGGTACTACAAATCTTGATGGTATATATGTAATAACTAGTTTAAGTGACTTAACATCTAGTACAGCTACACTGCAAGGTGGGGGAGATTCCAGCTTAGCTCAATTAAGTGAAAGTAGTAATATTTTGTACTGATATAAACCATACTATATCAATTTTTCATTACTTATCTTAAGTGTAGGTTTCTTATTTAAAGTAAGTGCTGCACCTTTCCATTTCTGATCTCCTGATGTATACGATGCTATACCTACTATAGTTACAACTTTTGTAGCAATAGTGGCTAAAATATCTATATTTGTATTTTTCTTAGAATTAGTGCACTACACTAGTAATTCATTATTTGAATCAACATTTAGTTGAACTTCAAGTTTACTAGTTAGTTCATTATTATCATTAATAACAGGAACAGTTGTAGGTTTAACACAATTTAGAATAAAAAGATTATTTGCTTATAGTACAATAAGTCATGTAGGTTTTATATTATTAGCCTTAAGTATAAATAGTATAGAATCTATCCAAGCTTTCATATTTTACTTAATGCAATATTCTATAAGTAATTTAAATGCATTCATTATATTAATTAGCATAGGGTATTCATTATACTATTATGTAAATGATAATAGAGAATACAAACAATTATTAGATAAAAATAACTCACCTGCTATGAGGTCTGGGAAACCTCTCCTATGGGTATTATGGCCAAACTCCGGGAACCTCCTAAAGCTTCTGGTACCAAGCTATAGTTGAAAGGCTATAAGTGGATGAGCTAATCACTCATGTACGGTAATAAGTCAGAATATGATTGAAAGAGAAATGGAATACCGCGGATCTAAATCAGATAATATATCTGTAAAAGAGCAACGAGTAGACGGTCATAGGTGTGTTAATTTAACACATTTAAGGTATGCTCTAATGGGTTTCGAAAGAAACTATCTAATCAGAATCCCTTCTAACCATTTAAATACATTAAGAAGATCATATACTTCTCTAGTTTTTGGGGGGGGCCGGCGTAGCCGGCCCCTACCAAAAACATGTTTGCGCCCCCCCCAGCGAAGCTGGGGGGCGCGAAAACTAGCCACAAACCAATTATGTAATTTATCAGAAAATCTAAACCCTTTATTCTTAACAGGTTTCTCCGATGGTGAATCAAATTTCACCGTGAGAATAGTTAAGAGTAATTCAGTAAAAGTAGGCTGAGTTGTACAACCTGTTTTTCAGATAGGCTTACACAAAAAAGATCTTAATTTATTAGAAAAATTTCAATCATTTTGAGGTGTAGGAGTAATTTACCATAAAGAAGAATCATCTAACTACATGGTACAATCATTAAGAGGTTTAAATGTAATAGTAAATCACTTTGAAAGATATCCTCTTTTAACTAAAAAATGTGAAGATTTCAAGCTATTTGCACAAATAATGACCTTGATTAATAAAAAAGAACATTTAACTCTTTCAGGTTTACATGAAATTATATCTCTTAAAGCTTCTATGAATTTAGGTCTTCCTACATCACTGAAGACTGCCTTCCCTGATGTTACTCCGGCTATAAGACCAAAACGTTTGGATGAAGAATTATCAAATTCGAAAATTGATCCTTATTGAATGGTAGGTTTCACAGCAGGAGAAGGGTGTTTTAGTATTAAAATTACTAAATCGTCAACCGTAAAAACAGGATTCCAAGTACAGTTAAGATTTAACATAACGCAGCATTCAATTGATAAGGTATTTATGAATAGCTTAACCAACTTTTGAGGCTGCGGAAAAGTGTTTTTAAGATTTAGAGAAAATAAAGTAGATTTTAAAATTTTAAAAATTAAAGATCTGTCTGATAAAGTTGTTCCTTTATTTCAAAGTATATCTTTACAAGGTGTGAAATCTAAAGATTTTGCAGATTTTTGTAAAGCAGTAGAGATAATGAGGATAAAGAGACATTTAACTAAGGAAGGGTTAGATGAATTAAATAAATTAAAAGTGGGTATGAATACTGGTAGGAAATAAAAAACAGAATATATTTGGTTTCTGGTTCGCTCTAGTTATTATTTCCTTATATTCTTTTCTGGTTTTCCATCTTCTGTATGTATTTATTCGTAGGATAAATCTGACCGCCGTGATACAATTAATTAGCCAATTAAAAGGTTATTTTTATATAAACCCTGTTTTAGCTTTAAGCTTTGCCGTAACAATCTTTTCTTTTGTAGGTATACCACCTCTTATAGGATTTTTTGCTAAACAAATGGTTTTAAGTGCTGCTTTAGATAGTGGTTATGTATTTATTACATTAGTAGGTATTTTAACTAGTGTTATAAGTGCTGTTTATTATTTAAATATAATAAGACAAGTTTTCTTTGACAAACCTGAATACAAAGTTAATCCTGCTTTAGCAAACGCAGATTTACATGGAAGTATAATTAAACAAGGTGGCAGCGGAGTAAAAAAAGTAACATTTAAATTAGATAACATCGTTTTATCAAGCTCATTAACTATTACTATTTCCATATTAACTTTAATAATTTTATTATTTATGTTAATGCCTCAAGAATGATTAAGTATGGCTAATATATTAGCATTAATTATATTTAACCCTTAAATGACAAGTATAACTTTTTTTTTTGTTTTTATCCCTATATTAGCTATTATTTTATTAGCTGTAAATTTAATATTTGCTCCTCATAATCCTTATCAAGAAAAGGATTCGGCTTTCGAGTGTGGGTTCCACAGTTTTTTAGGTCAAAATAGAACACAATTTAATGTTTCTTTTTTTATTTTTGCGCTTCTTTTTTTACTATTTGACTTAGAAATTTTATTAGTATATCCTTATGTGGTTAGTGCCTATACTAACGGTATCTATGGTTTAGTAATAATGCTTATTTTCTTCTTAGCTTTAACATTAGGGTTTGCATTTGAATTAGGTAAAGGTGCTTTAAAAATCAGTTCTAGACAAAACAAAGATATATATGATAATAAAATTAATCAAATATATGCCTATTGTGACGAATCCTTTAAAACACCCAACCTAGGCTCAACTAAAACTAAGAGGTAAAAGGTTATATTCTACTAAGTGTAACCCGTCTAATTCTTCTACGGAAGTATTCGCAAAAAAAGTTTACTCTAATGCTGATACCTGTAAAGCCATTATTTTAACTGAAAACAAAGGTTTGTCTGGTATATATCTACACCTTATCCCCCAGCTTCGCTGGGGGGTCAGGTGTTTGGGTTAATCTAATTAATAATAAAAGCTATATAGGTTCTGCTATAGGTTTAAGAGAAAGATTTGTTAACTATTATAACATAAATCATCTAACTAGTAATGATAGTATGCTTATCTGTAGAGCTTTAATAAAGTATGGTTATTCTAACTTTAGACTGGAAATCCTAGAATATTGTGCACCCGAAGTACTATTTGCTAGAGAAAATTATTATATAAAGACGTCTAAGCCAGAATATAACGTTCTCCAAGAGTCAAATACTATGCCTTCTAGACAAGGGTTTGTACATAAAGATTCCACCAACCCCCCCCCCCCTTTTTTTTTTTTTAAAAAAAAAAGGGGGGGGGGGGGGGGTAGGTTCCGGGCTCCGCCCACACCACAGGTGGCTAAGTTTTGGAATTCTTTTAAAAATAGGAATCGCTCAACCTAGCAGACAAATGGTTTCAATAACAGATATTACAACTAATGTTGAAACAACCTTTGATTCCATGAGTCTAGCTGCTAAAAGTATAAACGCTCAATCTGGTCAGATCAGTTTATACTTTTCAAGAAACCAAGTAAAACCCTTTAAAAATAGATATATCTTTAAATTAATAGATAAACCTGTAATAGGGGAAAAAATTAAAGAGGTAGAAAGTTGGCGTACTGGTGTAAAAATAGAGGTACTAGACTTGAAGAATAACGTTACAACTGTTTACCCATCTATTCGTGATACGGCTAGAAGCTTAAATATAGTTCATTCTACTGTACAGAAATATATAAAATTAGGAGTACCTTATCTAGGCACTTATGTATTTAAAAAGGGTAGAGTCTTATTTTTAAGATTAAGACCCTTTAGAGTAGATAAGATATCTCCCTTTTAATCAGAGTCGCTAAAGTATGTGCTATACTATACTATGGTTTATATTACTTACTAACAATAAGTTATACAAACCATAATGGATATCTTAAGATGTATTATGCGAAAAAAGTAAGACTTTTCTAGCTAAAAGTACATTACTTGCTTTTTAATAGGAGGTTTGATTCCTCCATATCCAATGGCTTTCATAGTTTTCTGGGTCAAAACAGAACACAGTTCAGTATTTATTTTTTTATATTTGCGCTGCTGTTTCTTTTATTTGACTTAGAGATTCTTTTAGTTTACCCTTATGTCGTTAGTGCTTACACTAACGGTGTTTATGGGCTAGTTATTATGCTTATATTCTTCTTAGCGTTAACTCTAGGTTTTGCGTTTGAATTAGGTAAAGGTGCTTTAAAATTTTATTCAAGACAAAACAAATATACATTAGACAATAAGATTATTCATATGCACACCTATTGTGACGAGTCCTTTAAAAGACCTAGCCGAGCCTCGACTAACTCGAGGAATGCCTAACCTTGCTGTAAGGGGAGTGGAGCATATACATAAAAGATTATACTCCACTAAAGGTTTACCTTTTAATGCTCCTACTGACTTTTATACTATTACTAATAACTCAGTTATTAAGGTTAAATACTTTTCAACTACTATTAGTTGTCTAGCATCTCCTGTAAATAATAATGAGGATAACTTACCTTCAGATAGTGATAATTTACCAGAGGGAGCTAACTCTAACAATAATAACTTACCTTCAGATGGTGATAATTTACCAGATGGAGCTAACTCCAACCATAGTAACTTATCCTCACCTTTACCCGTTTCAGATAATAATTCACCTAGTTCTAGTGGTGGGGAAAGTGGTTATCGTACGGATTCTCTTCGTTCATATTTTGAGGAAGGTGCTGATGCTATGGTTGATCACCCTACCGAAACTATACCAGAAGATCATCTTCGTAGATATATAAGAGATCTAAGGTATATTGTATCTAACCCATATGAAACGGGTTTAAGTGAAGAACCTGAGCTAGCTCAAGAATATATTAGACGTAGCAGAGATTTGCGTGAAGAATTACGCTTCCGGAAGGATGAAGGTATGATTCCTGATAGTAGCAGTGATTCTGGTGCAACTGAATACGATCCTGTTTCTAGTGATAGTTCAGATGCTGGTATTAGTTCAGATGTAGATAGAGGAACTTCTGACGGTGTAGGTGTCTCTAGTGGTGATATTGAGGCTTCAACTTCTTCAACTAATAAAAGAAAGTTTGAAGAGGATGGCGAGTCTAGTACTCAACCATCTAAAAGCTTTAAACAATATTCTAGTGATATTAGTGGTGATACAGAACCTTATGATTTTATGGGTGGAGAAGATAGCTAATTACGGTTATAGTGTTTGATGTTACATAATTATCCTTCGTAAAAGTCCAGAGGATAGTTGTTTTATTATAAAATAAAAAAAAGAATATACGGTTTTTATAGTGGGCCTGTATATAAGGCCCCTGATGGTTAATAGAAATAATAGATAGATATACATCTATCTATTATTGTTTTTTGTTTTTTTTTGTTTAGTAATAAATCAAAGGAAAATTGTAGAAGATTCTATTTACAACTAGTAGGGTTGTAACAAGGTTTGATTCCTTGGTTTTCCAGGTTTGTAAAACTTCTATTATAAGCCATACTGGATTTCCTTTTGATATTCAAAAGGAAAAAGAGTAAAACGCCCGCTAAAGAGTTTCTATTTTAAAATAGGGGGTGCTTTTAGAAGCTTGCTTAGATAAGAGAAGAGGAGCAATAGATTGCTTTAATTTTTGAACCCTAAAAAGTAACACCCCTAGATAGAATAGAAAAAACATATAAATTATAAATGCTCAATATAATATATTCAAATATTTTTAACAATTGTGATGCACCTAGACCTTGAGGTCTTTATTTCCAAGATAGTGCAACACCACAAATGGAAGGGTTAGTAGAATTACATAATAACATTATGTTCTATTTAGTTATAATATTATTTGGTGTAGGATGAATAATGATTTCAATCGTTAGAAACTACAATAACGTTAAATCACCTGGAGAGTTATTGGGAAAATGACTATTATGGGTGAATAAACTGCCAAACTTCGGGGAACTCCTAAAGCTTCTGGTACCAAGCTATAGTTGAAAGGCTATAAGTGGCTGAAGTAATTACTCAGGTACGGTAACAAGTCAGGAGATTTGTGAAAACAAAATGGACAATCGCGAATCTAAGTCAGTAATATGTGAAAGTATTGCTGTAAAAGAACAACGAGTAGACGGTAGTTGCACTGGGGCGAAGCCCCCGGTGTTAAGGTGTACTCTAATGGGTTTCGAAAGAAACTTACCTATCAACATCCAGTCTAAGCTAATTAATAAAAAATTTTTTTCAACTAGTTCCTTAGTTTTTTTTCATATTTTACCGACTATCCCCAGAGGGGATTCGGGTAAAATTGAAAAAAACCTTAGCCCCCAGCATAGCTGGGGGACTGGAACTGCTTATTTTTTTTTGGTTAATAACCAAAAAAAAATTAGGAGCGCAAGTACAATAGATAAAGATCATGATGACTTTATGCCCAAAATGAATCCTTGATTTTTTACAGGTTTTTCAGATGGAGAGGCTTCTTTTATGATTTATATACAAAAAACTAATAGTACTAAAATAGGGTGGGCTTCTTGAGTTTCTTTCGAAATAAATTTAAGTGATAAAGATTTATCTATTTTAAAAAGCATTAAATCTTATTTAAAAGTAGGTACTGTTAATCAAAAATCTGACGGGTCTTGTGTTTATTATATAAGACGATTGCCTGAGATAAGTATATTAATAGATCATTTTGAGAAATATCCTCTTTTAACTCAAAAATTTGCTGACTATTTATTATTTAAATCTGCGTACGAAATTTTAAAAAAAAAAGAACATTTAACAATAGAAGGTTTACATAAACTGTTAGCAATAAAAGCAGTTACGAATAAAGGTTTACCTGAGGTTTTAAAAGAAACTTTCCCTAATATTACTTCAATTGAGAGACCTCGTGTTTTCTATTCTAAAATACCAGATCCTAATTGATTAGCTGGATTTTCTACTGCTGAAGGATCCTTTATGGTAAGAGTTATGGATAACTCAAATAGTCGTAGTCAAGTACTTTTACGTTTTAAATTGACTCAACACTCTAGAGATGAACAACTTATGAGAAGTTTAGTTAACTATCTAGATTGTGGGAAAATTTATGTAAATGAAAGATCAGTAGATTTTATTGTTACAAAATTTAGTGATATAACTAACAAACTTATTCCTTTATTTGGAAAATATCCTATACAAGGGATAAAAAACTTAAATTATTTAGATTTCTTAAAAGTATGACAGTTAATGATAAATGATTTACATTTAACAGATAAAGGGATAAAGCTTATCCGTAAAATAAAAGCTGGTATGAATCTAGGAAGAAAATAGATTTATTTTTGTATATAAGCTCAGCTGATAACACTCCACTGTACTAAAAAAAAATAATTTACTTATTAGTATGATAAAGTTGATTTATTTTTGATATCCCACAAATATTTAACACATGGTAAACGTGTGCCTACTCGAAAGTGTTTTAAGTTTAACTGTAGCCCCTTAAATTATAAAGTATCTACCACTATACGGACTTACTGTACTTTACCTAAAAATAATGATGATAGTATTCCAGCTAAATTTTATGAAGATGCTTATTCTAAGAAAAAAGAGATTCTAGATGAAAACATAGGTAAATCAGGTGTTTACATGTTAACTAACAAACTCACAGGTGATATATATGTAGGACAATCCATGGATATATCAAAAAGGTTTAAAAATTACTTTAATGTTAGCTATATAAAAAGTAAGAAAGGGTTTAGAATAAGCAGAGCATTAATTAAGTACGGATACTCTAATTTTTCTCTTACTATCTTAGAATATTGTAATGTATCTGATTTACTTGTAAGAGAACAATATTACTTTGATAAATTAGAACCACAATACAATATATTAAAAATAGCAGGTAGCTCTCTAGGTTTTAATCATTCAGAAGAAACTAAAGTCAAAATTAGTAAAGCTTTAAAAGGAATATATATTGGGGATAAATCTGCTTTATTTGGTCGCTTACACAGGGAAGATACCAAGGACCTAATGAGTTTAAAAAAAGCAGGTAAAAATAACCCTTTATATGGTAAAATACACAGTGAAGATACTAAAGATCTCATGAGAGAAAAGGCTTTAGGTAGAAAACATTCAGATGTAACTAAATTAAAAATGAGCACAAAAGACGGAAATCCCGTTAATATCTATGAGAAATCTTCGGACGAAGGATTTAAATTAATAGGTAGTTTTGTTTCAGCTAGAAGAGCTGCAAAATTTTTAGTATTGAGTGGTAGTACTGTTATAAGATATATGAATTCAGGGGCAATATATAAAGACAGATATAAATTTTCTTCAAAATAGTAATATATACTCTATTATAAACTTAAAAAAACTTCGAGTAAAATTTCACTATATGCTGGGAGTTCCTAAAGCCTTAGGTACTATAATATATAAAAATTATCAGTAAAAATTCTAAGGATGCCACAATGGATAATCAGCAGGAAACCGAAGTAATATTTTAGATTGAGTAGGCTCCTCAGAGACTACACGTGAAACAGCCAGTTTATTAAGGTTTCCCTTTGTAGGTTATTACCGAACAAAGGGAAAACGAAAGGCTGGTTGAAGATATAGTCCGTTTTTATATGAAAGTATAAAAAACAAATAGCGACATTAATAGAATTAATATGAACTGTAACTCCAGCTTTAATATTAATATTGATTGCTTTCCCTTCTTTTAAGTTATTATACCTTATGGATGAAGTTAGTGATCCCTCTATGTCAGTATTAGCAGAAGGTTTCTGTCAAAGTTTAACTTGTTTATATATACCTGCTAAAGTATATGAAAACTCAGATACTGAAAAATTGCAGGTGTATCTTGATAATAAAGAAAAATCCGGAATTTATTTGTGGAAAAACTTATTAGATGGCAAAACATATGTAGGGTCAGCTGTTGATTTACGTAAAAGATTTTTTCAATATTATAGTTTAAGATATTTGGCTTACGAAGTATGTAATAGCTCGATGTATATCTATAAAGCCATTTTAAAACATGGTCATTCGAACTTTAGATTAGAAATTCTATAATTTTGTGATGCTTCTAAAGTATTAGAAAAAGTTTCGGGCGCCCCCCCCCACCTTAGGTGGGAAAGTAAATTATTAATTTAACCTGTTAAAACCTGAGTATAACATACTTAAAATAGCAGGGTCTCGTTTAGGTTCTATATCAACAGTAGAGGCTAAATTAAAAAATACCGTAGCTCAAATTATTAGAATAGATATAGAAGTTACAGATTTACTCTTAAATACTATGATTAGTTATAACTCTATGCAATTCTTTTTTATTAATATTTATCTAACACTATGTGTCAGGACTGCATTAAGCAATCATAAAAAAGAATAAAAAAAGAAGTTTTGCAGCTAAGGCGCTAGGTATTAATCACCAATCTATTTCGAATTATTTCACTTATAAACAAACGAATCCTTATCTTAAAAGATACATATTTAAACAACGTTGGAACAAAAGGTGGCCTTAAATTACATATATTAAATAAAATAAAAGATACCAGTTTAACGGTTAGACTACCTATCTCTAACGGTACTGGTGAAAAAAATAATACTTTAGTACCTAGACTAGCTCAAGTCCAAAGTACAAGCTTTTTTTTGCGAAGCATAACCAGATATACCAGACATAATTTTATATGTTTTACTAAATTTAATTCAGTTTCTTTCAATAAAACATTTCACACTAAAGTTAAGGCTTCTAATAGAATAGGACCAGATAATGAGAAAGTAATATCCGTTATTATTGGTTCATTGTAGGGAGATTGCTATGCTAGTGCAAGAACTATAGAAGGTACTAGATTTTCTTATAGACAAAGTCAAGTACATAAAGACTATTTATTTTGACTGTATGTATTTTATTACAGTAGAGGTTATTGTTCCAACTTAAAACCTAGAATGTAAACTTTCGCCCGCCCTGCCTTCTTTTCTCATAGAGAAAAGATAGGCGGGGCGGGCTTAAGTTTGGGTCCCCGTCCCCATCACAATGTGATGGGGCCCAAACTAGAAAACATAGGGATAAAATATCTAATGAAATTAAATAGTACTACAGTTATGAATTTCATACCTTTACTTTCAGAAGTTTTAATTGAATACACAAACTGTTTTACAAGAAAGGTACAAAAACGGTTAGCGTTAAGTTAGAACAATATTTGACACCATTAGCTTTAGCAATCTGGATCATCGATGACGGTGGCTGAGCTAAACCAGGGGTTAGAATATCAACAAATAGTTTTAAATTAGAAGAAGTGCAATTTTTAGCTAATTTGTTAAAAAAACTCTTCGATTTGAATTGTACTGTTCAAAATATTAATACATCTGGCCAATATTCAATATATATTAAAGGTGAATCCATATTAAAGTTAAGAAAATTGATCTTACCTTATGTTATACCTAGTATGCGCTATAAATTAGGTTTATAATTAGTAAACTAGTGGGGCCCTCCTCCCCCCCCCCGCCATAGGCGGGGGGACCCCCACAAGTTTGGGTCCCGACAGCAAAGCTAATTTTCACAACTAAGTTGTGAAAAAAGGGGGCCCCAAACTAGTAAAAAAAAATAATTTTTATCCCCTTTTATTTAGAGCTTGCATTACAAAAGCAATAAAGTATAAGTTCTTTTAATCCCCCAGTGGGGAGCCCTCCTATCGGAGGGCTCCCCACAGGTTTCAGCCACCAACAGGTGGTTAAGTTTTGGATATATTTTTTTTTATTTTATATAAAAAATAAGTTCCAAAACTATGAAACACCCGTATATATGTAATAGTCGTGATCTTAATAGATATGTTTATATATTTTTCTTTTTAATTCAACTCTTTTTTTTTTATGATTTTATATATTAAAAA
>Ga0233346_1000023_pt1:0-2500 | contig 12080 bp, 8 predicted proteins | sample GEONDECOMP289_FD_180698 | JGI IMG/M metagenome (GOLD analysis project Ga0233346, IMG submission 180698) | Leaf litter microbial communities from Shasta-Trinity National Forest, California, United States - GEON-DECOMP-289 | ecosystem: Environmental > Terrestrial > Plant litter >...
CTTCGATGTCGGCTCTTCCTATCATACCGAAGCAGAATTCGGTAAGCGTTGGATTGTTCACCCACTAATAGGGAACGTGAGCTGGGTTTAGACCGTCGTGAGACAGGTTAGTTTTACCCTACTGATGGAGTGTTATCGTAATAGTAATTGAACTTAGTACGAGAGGAACCGTTCATTCAGATATTTGGTATTTGCGGCTGTCCGATAGGGCAATGCCGCGAAGCTATCATCTGCTGGATTATGGCTGAACGCCTCTAAGCCAGAATCCGTGCTAGAAACGATGATGTTGGTCCCGCACATGTTAGTTGTGTCCAAATAGAGCTTTGCTCGTGAACCAAATCAGGTGGATTAGGCTCTTGGCGTGGAGACGCGTCTTGAGTTCGTCTACGAATTGTAATGATGATATGAGCGGGGGTGAATCCTTTGCAGACGACTTGAATGGGAACTGGGTACTGTAAGCAGTAGAGTAGCCTTGTTGCTACGATCTGCTGAGGTTAAGCCCGTGTTCTAAAGATTTGTTCAACAATTTTGTTGTTGGACTCTTTTCTTTTTCTCTCTCTCTTTTTATTTTTCTTCCATGCCAGAGTTACTCAGGGCCGGTTTCATGCGGACTTTGGGGGCTTGGGCATGCTATAGATTTAAAAGACGGAGTCAGTAAACAAGATAATCGGCTTTTGTTAAGAGTGCTCACAGAGTGATTGATACTTGTGGTCCGACAATCTTTCTTGGATTCTCTTCTAGGATTTTCACCATGTGGATGTTCATCAGGTGCTAAGACACTCTATCAGGCATTATACATATTTCAACCTGAAAAGTCGGACATTAAATAATCTTAGACTAGGGGTGACATGTTTTTGCACTGCTGAAAAGTTTCGTTTTCACTATGGCAAATATATTTGACTTTTCCTATCCTATGGGGAGGAACAAAGAGACTGATTGAGCGGCTAGCTGTTATGATTGTGGGTGGTTGGCCCGTATGCCTTGTATCTTAGCTCAGGTGGCCGGGCTGGAGGTGGCCATTTTGATTCCCCACCAGCAGCTGCCGTTAAATTTGTAATCTGTCCAAGTCCTAGTTAGGGTTACCACCAATCCATGGCTGGTTAGACCTCTGACTTTGAGCAATGTCGGTGGTAGTAGAATATTTCAAACACGGTTGGAAAGTGTGAGCAGGGGAAGATGGCACTTCCTCCTTGCCTTGCTAGTATGAACAGAGCGGTGTCCTTCTCTCTCCCTCGGTGGCCTGGTCTTCCACGTTGCATCTAGGGCCTGTTGACGTATATGGTCATTGACAGTAATGACCGGATTGACCATTGTCCAGTAAAATCCCGGGAGTTGGATGCTTTCATGAAAAACTGAACCAGAGCCAGGGCTCGGATTGCCGAATCATGTGTTTCTGGAAGAAGTAGCCAACATGGAGTCTCTTATAGTTCAATAGCAAGGTCATACTGTGCCACCAGGTTAGATAGTAGATCAATGCAATGTTTATTTTATTCTGACGTGCCATAGTTCAGGGCCGGCCCGCGTACTGCATAGGTACACAAGCATCACTGAATTCTTATCCACGGCCATAGGACTCTGAAAGCACCGCATCCCGTCCGATCTGCGCAGTTAACCAGAGTGCCGCCTAGTTAGTACCACGGTGGGGGACCACGCGGGAATCCTGGGTGCTGTGGTTTTTGCTTTGTTTTACTCTGATCTGCTGTCTCTCTCTCTCTCCTCCCGGAAAGGTTCTTTCTGTCTTCTGTTTCACATTTTCATTCATTCATTCATCACAATCATTAGTTCACTGTAGGTGGGTCTGTCACGGGTGGTGTACACTTCCATGGTCCAGTCATCAACACATTATGCACCCCCTGATCAACAACAATATTCACCGCACCACTGACTCATCACAAAGTTGCTGATCCAGTTATTAAGATGTTGTTAAAGGTAAGTGCATCCTTTGCAAACAAACACATTGTCATAGGACGGGGGGGCTACAGTCTTCCCGCGGCACATGTCATTTTTTCAGGCATTACGCATATTCCAGCCTAAAACATCGGACATTAATTTTTCTAAACTTGGAGGTGACATATTTTTGCACTGTTAAAAAGTTCGATGACCACTATGGCAGAAATATCTGACATTTCCTCTTTCATGGGGAGAAAGAAAAGGTCGAGAAGAGAAAAGATTAAACCTGATCATATATGATTGAATGTGTTCACTCAGTCAAGGTCATTTACATAGGTTTCTTCTATATATCAGACTCTCCTTTTCCTTTTCCGCTTAGTGTGTTTTTGGGGCTTGGGAGATACTGGATGTACAGGTGCTATACAAGGTTGCATGCCCCGTTGGGGAGAGTGGACTGGCAACGTACTAGACATTGCGCTAGTACGGCCGTGTACTATATTCCAGAGTTTCCCGAGGCACGATTGGCACTATTGGTCTCTCACTTCGCATCATGTCATCTTCAAGAATTAGTTATGGAAACTCGGACTAGCCCTCTAAATGGACCTCATCT
>Ga0233346_1000024_pt1 | contig 11994 bp, 3 predicted proteins | sample GEONDECOMP289_FD_180698 | JGI IMG/M metagenome (GOLD analysis project Ga0233346, IMG submission 180698) | Leaf litter microbial communities from Shasta-Trinity National Forest, California, United States - GEON-DECOMP-289 | ecosystem: Environmental > Terrestrial > Plant litter > Unclassified...
GTGTATTACAGTCTGCTGTTATTCATGTTTTTCCGCTGCTAAATGTGCTTTATAAACAGTATATCAGCCTACATGACAGTTCCATTGAATGGTTAATTAATGTGCTTGATTGTGGTTTACTGTTGAGGCCTGATATCGAAGGTTTATGAAGTGTTTGACGAAATCTGTAAGTGAACAGAGGTCTGATTTCTAACACGGATAAACTCAAAAGATCGAGAGATAACATTCAAGAAAAAATGAAAACTTAAGCCATGTCTTCTCTAAGACTTGAGGACAAAGCTTCTCTAAGGGGAAGGCGATGTTATATAAATAAAAATATAACATTATATATATAGTCAATATTAATGCTAAAGATCAAATAAATTGATTAAATCAAAAGACATGCCTCTTAGTAAACGGACGGTGGGATTATATACGACCCATCATTGTAAATGTAGATCATGACTTATTTATCATACATTGCATTTTTACTTTATACTTATCCATTTATGGCTTTCCTACGTTACTTGTTCTTGTTATTCGATTATTGAGGAACTTTGTTCCTCAAGAGGTGTTTCTAGGAGAATTGACGTGTAATATATTGGATGTGTTGTGTTTGACACTATTTATGTTTAATATGTGTAACTATATGAATGTGTTTGCAAACCTATTTTAATCAATATTAAGAACCCAAAACACTAGACATCATTACACATTACACATTCCAACCGTAATCTATATACAGTTCGTAGGTAAGAGTTGTTTACTTCGTGTTTACTTTTCATTTTTTTATTTTAGTGGATGTGAAAACTTTAATTCGTTTTTTCCCAAGTACAAAATCTTCTTTGATAACTTGATCAACTTTGAGCAACCAATAGTGATTGCACATGATAAAATTTTAAGAATAATATGGGTTTCTCGTTGAAATTTGCCGATAAAGATAAAGATACAGGGTTTGAGGTATAGAAAAAGGAAAATATAAAATAAATGCCTGGACTTGGAACACTCCAATATAAATTGGTTTTGATCATCCCCACATGTAATTTGAAAAAAATATATTGTGGTATAGGGCCCTTGTCACACACACATTTAAAATTTGATCATGAGAAGGGTAAAAGGTTGAAAGTATGGACTTACTAATAGCCATGTGCTAAATGGATTAACCCAAATTCCACTAAAAGGAAATTTTTCGAGTAAATTTCCCATAGATAAAATTTATATATCCGAAAAAGTGATTCAATTTCCTACATTTCATCATTTTTTTACGCAAAGCAAGATTAGTTGTGTATGTATCTCAAATAATCCATGTGAGTTGGTCGATGCTCGGTTTTCTATCACATCTAATGTGTAAGAAGAGACCATCATTAGCTTGCACCATCCCATTTCCCTACAAAAATATTCATGAAGTAAGTGTTTTCCTTGTCAATACGACAAGGATGAATGAAGTTTTCTTCAACAATTCCCATGATCTGAAAGGGATTTCTCTTTTTACTTAGATTAGAAATAAAATTCTTTTCCTTATTGATCTAATGTTTTCCAAATATATTTGTTTGATTTTTTTATTCAATTTTTATTTACTGTAATGTAACTTACGTTAAGTTAAGTATCTCAATCCAACACATAAAATACGTCCAAGTCTCCTATTGAAACATTTTGTATCTGAATTTATGACAATGTAAATAAAAAAGAAAAATAATTATTTATAAATAAAATTAATGATAGATAAAAAAAAATTAATATATCCAAATATATTGGTAATATTAGACAAGCTAAGTATTGCTCTTTATCAATCCAAACTAAAAAGTCACTTGATATTAGTAATTGTAATTGTAATCCTCTTGGCCAAATGTAGTAGCATTATTTAGTTAGTTAAAAAAACTAAAGTTGTAAAATAAAGGAAATGGACAAAGGAGAATGTACCACCACCAAGAAGAGAAAAAGGAGTGTGAAGAAGAAGAAAGGTTCCCAAGGAAGTATTGGGAACATTTAGAAAGAAGATTCAACAACATATTTATCAATACAACGAGGAAGAGCATCGTATAACAGTACCATGCAACAGCAGATGTGGGAACAAATTCCAAGGAAACCGCTCGTGCATTTATTGTAGACTGTCCATACAGTACAATGGATGTATTCTGACATGCATCTCACGAGTTTCAAGGCAGATAAGTGAGAAAGACATACAACAGGTACAACATGTGTCGATAGGCTGTACAACATGTACTATTGTTCAGTGGAATGATTTTCTAGGTAGATGTCTGTTGTTATAATTTTCTGAAATTTTGTCATTGTTAAGAAAAGAGAAGAAAAATTCTATGTAAAGGAAATTCCTGATTTTATTCTTCTTGAATACAAATGTTTAATCATATATAGAGCTCCCTTAAATCCAACATCAATGAAACCCTCAATCAAACCACCTGGAGCAAGGAGGACACCAAATGTGTGCCTCGTGAACAAATAATTTGGGACTACTCAAAGCCAATTGCCAACTTCTCGTGTGTCCCTCCGATCAAACAAAAAGTACCACTCATTAGAGGAAATTTCAATTTAAAATGGGCCTTCCAAAAATAATACAAATTCCATGTCATCATGCATTAGCCAATCAAAATGCTTTAAAATTAAAAAAAGGGAGCACCTCCTAAGCAATTGTTTAGTATGAATTTAGGGATAGATATCATAAAAAAAAAATACTTTTTTGTTTGTAATTTCGACATATCTCTGTTTTTTTTTACTCAAATTTGGATTGGGAGAGGTCTTTGGATGTGGAATCCAATTCTGCATCCAACGAGCTATCCCGATCTAAATTTGAGTAAACACACACGAAGATATGTCGAAAATACGAACGAAAAAGTAGTTTTTTCTTTTCTTCCTCCAAAATTAATAAATATTATTTTATTATTTTAACTAATATTTGATTAGTTTTCCTTAGGAGGCCCATTTTGAGTTGAAATTTCCTCTAATGTCTCCACATCACAATCCTCCTAGTTGTGTGGGACATCAAAGTACAATCGATATCGACAAGCCGTCTCACACTCTTGTTTCGCGACGATGTCAAAGATGGTTCGAATGAAAGGACATCATAGAGATTGGATGCCTCTCGGTACAAGAATCATTATGAATGGGACATGTCTCAAATGTAGTGTCCTGCTCCGAACATGTGAAAGTAATGTTCATTTTCTCAAGTCGTCCCCTTCCATCGCTCCAAACATGTGAAAGTAATGTTCATTTCCTCAAGTCATCCCCTTCCATTTATTCCTAGGGATTATCAAACACATAAAATATATCCAAGTCTGCTATTAAAACATTTTGTATCTGAATTTATAACCAAAAAAAATTATTATTTATAAATAAAATTAAGGATAGATAAAAAGGACTTAATGTATCCAAATATTAATATTGGACAAACAGAGTATTACTCTTTATTAATCCAAACTAAAAGGTCACTTGATGTTACTAATTGTAATCCTGGATACTTAGCCAAGTGTAGTTGAATTATTTGAGCTATATTTTGCATTGTCAGCTGCTAGCTGCTGCTGTCAACTGTCTCTTTTCATAATCATCCCTGAACTCACTATTTTCATTCCACCTTTTCATGAATTTTTCAACCTGTAAATAAAAATGAATATTGAACTTAACTTCCCATCTTCCCACAAAGCAAAGTAAAGATTAAAAAATAGACTAAATAAATAAAACCAGGATAGGATAATACCTCCTGTTTTGATCTGTCCTCCAAAGCAGAAGGGTTAGGGTTAACCCTGTAGTTAAATATTGCATCCTCCTTTTGAGCCCGCATTTGCAAACAGAGTTCATTCTGAAAGAAGGAATTAAGCCATGGAAATGTAAATGTCAAATATGAGATAATTATTAGGAAAGAGAAAAAGCTCTTAGGAAATGTAACGTACGTTTTGATATCGTAGCTGGTGGAGATGCGGAGAGGCCTCGTCCATGTATTGAGTATAAGAATCGCGCTCGTTCTGCAAAGCCGAAATTTCGTGTTCCATATCCCTCAACTCTTTCTTTTCATCCCGAATCTGTTTCGATCTTCTATTCAGCTTCGCGTCTTCCAGGCTCAGAACTGTTCCTCTTGATTCCTCCAGTTCTCTCATCACTCTCCCCACGTGGCGAAGTTCTCGTGTTGAAATTCTCGCCATGTCTATGTCTTCCCTTGCCTGCAAATCTATTCTTCTCACCTGCACAAAAACATAACCAAGAATTAGAATTAGCAATAGCATTTATTGAGGAGGAAGGGAGCCGGGCTCTATAAATAGCATCAATCTTCAAATTATTAAGCATGATAAGCGGAACCTCTTGATCAATATCGGCTTCAGACGAAAAACGCGGGTCAGGATTCGCTCGATTTCGCACGTTATTGAAATTGAAGTGTAATTCCGATAACCTATTTCTTATTTCTTCGCGCCGTTGGTTGAGCGCAATTTCTTCGGCAATTAGAGGCCTAAGCTTCTCACGAACTTCGTTCAGCTCTGCCTGCGGCAAAGCAAAGCAGTTTATATTATAATTAGAATAAATTATCCAAGAAAAACAAATGAGTCTAACTGAAACTACCAATGTGGTAATATCGGCGCGAAGCTTTCTGTAATTTAAAATAAAAGAAGCAGCGTAGATGTAGATTATTATTATTATATTGCGTACCCTTTTAGTTTTTAAGACGTCAGTAATTTGAGAGCATTTTCTACGATTGTCAGCAAACTCTCTCTCAGCCGATTTCAACTCAGCCGACTGTACAAATGGATATGCAACAAAGTAAAATTCATGGTGGCGCAGCTGGGAGTTCGAATCCGCGGCCATGCCTTCTTTTCACCGTCACAATGTTGTCAAGCCAAAACCGCTGTAGGTAAAAGCCCAAAACAGAAACAATTAGTGCCCAAGCGTCTCTACTGATGTAGACGGTTACAGTTCAAATCCGTCTATGAGGCAGCGAGATTGTTGGAAGAGATTCGTGTACAGTTTAAATAAGATACGATGACCAAACGGGATTGTTGGATGAGTAAATGGTTTGTTGGGTTTATTATATAGACCGTAACGTGTCGATTCTAAACCGGTGGCTCTCCAACTTATTTAAATTAGAACGGTTAAATCTCCTCTTATAAAAGGAGCATGAGCATGAGTCCTTTCTTTTATGCTCAATTCAATTTAATGTAATTATTATTTTAAAATTTATAAATAGTTATGTTTAATGAGAAGTTATGATTCTTTTATGCTCAACTATTTCTATGTCTAATAGAACAAGAGAACGAATGAATAAACTAACTAAGCTATAATTCAAAGAAACTACTCCCAAGTGTAGATTTTGCATAAAAATAATAAAATAGAGCAGGTCTGAAGATCGATCGTGGGTGTCCATGGAAATTGGGTTGTATGAGGTTCTTATGTACGTTTCCTTATTGTACGTTTCTTTCTTAAGTTGGATTCGTAACCGGTTTTGTCCACGTTTCTAGTAAAAAACTCGGAAATTTTCAATCACATTCCACTCCTCCTAATGCCCATCCCATCACGACATTTAACTATTATTCTAGTATTTGGAAAATCTCTTTATGTCATGGTTTTTTTTATAACAATTTGCAAAAGGTGGGTCATAAACCCTAACGTGTGGGGCTCCGTCCAGTCTAAATTATGATTGTTGTTAGATTTTAAGACTTGAATTGATCTGAAACTCTAAAAGTCATGGGCATGGGTATGTTGCAAACATATTTTTCCTTCTAGAAAATGTTGCATAGAACGGATGTAAATTTTTGTACAATCTTAATACGAAACTAATATAGAACCGAATTTTACAAAAAAAATTGGTTAGTTTATACTGATAGCGCTATCTCATCCATGCCAATGCAAGACCAAATCAAAACCTTCATTGAAATGAGGTGATATCTGTAGAATCATTAAAAATTAGAATTACTTCAATATCTCAATCTAGGACATAAAACATATTGAAGTCCACTAAAACATTTAAAAATTAGAGTTGCCTAAAGTAATAGCCTCGAAAACCATATTTCCATGGGCTGACCTAATTTCGTGGATTTCGCCAATGGAAAATATCCGAGAATTAAATGAGAGTCAAATGTTAAAAATATCAAACATTTTTTCACTTCGAATCATCAAACCTTCATCTCACAATAGAAAAAAGGGAGATGTTGTGTGCAGAACCTTACAAAACGACTATGAGCAAGTAAGCTTACTATATTCCCTTTTATTGAAAGGATAGAAACAAGAATAGTGTGGTATGAATGAGATTATGAGTTTGCTACATACGCTAGGATCAATGAGCAATGAGAAGTGTTTTTTTGTACCACCATGTGATACATGATTCCATTAACTCTTATAGAATCAACATGTAGTAATCTTGAAGTTGATAATGTGCGTAGATCCTTAACATATGTAATTACCAAACATATTGGTGATTACCTATTATAAAATGTGAAGTTTGCTGTAAAATATGGCGATGAAGAGCAATATGACTATCCTACATATCTATATGTCATTGCTATGATGGTTATATTGCATCATTTGTTGGTTTTTTTAGTCTTTAACATCGTTTAAAGGTTTATAAATAATTCAGTATTTTACGATCAAAAGGTTTATAAAGATTTCCGTATTTTACCATTAAAATATTATAAAATTACTATTAATATGAGTACAAATTTCTTATACATGTCATTTATACTTGTTTAAAAGCTCATTTATGGATGATTATGGGATAAATGTGTTAATGCTTTTCAAATATCAATTTAACACAATATAAATACATGATAACAGTTAGGACATTTTGGATAGTATATTTATGTAAATTGTAACAAAATTAATGATAAAATAAAATTTACAAAACTTAATAATATCAGTTAAAAAAATAAATAAAAAGATCCATTTTTATTAAAAAAAATAAATCTATTTTTATATGAAGTTCGCAAAACTTAATATGCCTAAATATACCAGATACTACTCTTTCTTCATACAAGCTAAACTATATATTTTTTAAAGAACATAATTTAATTGTAATTGTAATATGAGATATTTGGCTCCAAGCAACCGAGTTTTGGGAATATTTTTCATTTCTAGATCTGTCAACTATCTCTATTTTCAAGCTGCAAGTGAGAGTGAATATTCAACTTAATTTTCATTTTTTCCCACAAACTAGAGGTAGCAAAAAAACATTATTTAATATGTTAGGATTAATTAATGCTCCCTTTTCCCACATAGTCTGTTTGGTTTATTTTACTATCTTAGGAGGTCATCAACGCTTCACTAGACTATGGGGGACACACCTAGGAGCTACCTACCACGTATTGCACTTTCATGCATGAGTTTAGGTGCCCTAGGGACCAATCCCTATAATTTAGGAGGTCACTATGATTGCCACCGGTAGTCTCCATTAGTGAACCTTGGTATGCGATTAGTTATGTTCATAGTATGCTTTAAATTAAAGGGGTTAAATATCCTATTAAAAAGGAGTATTAGCATGAGCATGGGTATCGCAAACTACAAACAAAGAATCAACCGATGTACGATATGAAGAGTTAGAAGAAGAAATAGATCTTTTAAACAAACTCATCATGGAAAAAGATAATGAGTTGGAGAACGTCTAGAGAAAGAGGTAAATCAAGAATTTGATTTATGTCAACATCAACAACAGGAGGAAAAAATCCAGCAACAGTATGATGAAATTAAGAACACACATAAGTCGGAAATTCCAAAAAATCAACAAGGTGTTATCAAGTAATAGCGAAGAACTTTTTCGACTACGAAATCATAACAAAACATTAATTACGAAGATTAAAAAACTGAAACCGTAGTCGCAAGACGGAACAATCCAATGAAGACCTCGAAGGAAGAGTTCTAGAAAATCAATAAGAAAACCAGCTTCTAAAAAATCTTAATCAAGAACTAGAGAAAGAGATCGAGAAGTTAAAAGAGGAAAAAAAGTCGCAAGATGAAAGGTTCAAGAATATTCAGAGTAAGAACAATCTACTGGAGAAACAAATAGCACAAATCCAAAAAGAAGCATCCAGTCCCTCCGAAAAACAAAGTCAAGTTGAGGAAATAAATTCAGTAATCATCACAAATAAAAAAGAATCCAAAACAACCGAAGAACAAACAACAACAAATCCTTATCGACACCCCAATTACAAATGTTATTTTGAGCAACGACAGTGTCAAAATGTTCACACACTCAAAGGAGAGATGATGCGAGACAAGCAAGAACGCCAAATCAAAATAGAAAACAACAAACAAGAAGACCTGTCCCACAAAATGATCAAATAGATTCCATAAAAATAGATTTAGGATGGACCACATTAGAGACGATGCATGTAATAACCCTCCTGCATACGCTAGATAATTTTGTATTTTTGAATCTTATTGTACTTGTCCTGGTGAGGAGCTCAAGGCCAAGGCCCCACCAGAAACAAAACCTTGTAGCTTAATTTAATTACCTAAGTTCAAAAACTTAGGAGACGTAATACAGTGACACAACTTAACATGGGGCCAACTACACCCATGACGTCGAAAAGAGAATAACGAGGGAGTTTAAGCTTGGTGACGTAGTCTTCGTATCGTCCTAATTATGGAATCTTATAAGGATTCCTATTCACTCAATAACTAGCCCAATTATAAAAAAATAGTATATCCTCGTTAATTGAACACTAATATAATATGAGTGGATACCTCGACCAAAAGCGTTAAGAATTGCCTCGAGAGCTACAAGAACCAAAGAGGGGAAAGCAACCAATTATTAACGAACCATATTGGGTAGAAGATGTCATTGTTGTACATATCAATACACCCCAATTTAATGTAGATGGCATATATTACACCTTGATTATTGTATGGACGGGTTCGTATTTAAATATATATATATATATATATATATTAGCGAGACTCCCTATGTTGATAAACATTATCGATAAGTATACATATATATATTATAACACTGAAGGGAATGATGTGTTAAGTATATAAAGCTATGCCCAACCTAGTATGAAGATAAGGTCGAGGAAAAATTGAGGAGGTTTACTCTTTCCAAAGAAAACCCCAAGTGACTCTAGGAAAAAAACAAAATTTAATTTTAGTACTTCCCCCCTAGAATGAAGGGAAGGAAAGGGAAAAAGATCCTTATCGAGGAGCTTTTCTCAGGCATGGTTTCCATGTGGCCGAAAAAATGGCATGTCCTCTACCATAAAGCAATGTTTAAGGAGAAAGGATCGCGAGGAATCTCGGCCTGCAATAATTCAAAGGAAAGGATGTGATTTGACCGGGAGGCTCGCTCTCTCGATTTCTGGGATAAAAATCGATTGGGATTCTTTTTGCGAGGGTTCCAGGTTTTACATGGTAGTGTTTTCTGGCCTGCACCCACTGTGGCATCATGGATCTTAGATACAGACCCACAAAATTGTTCACTTGAGGATTCTGAGCGAGAGCTCAATATTCGAAACCCTGACCGAGCATAACATCTCTGGTGTGGGCTTGGTATCCTTGTCAGTCTAGAGAATTGAGGACGTGATTTTCTCCGATGGCCTACGCGCGATGCAGGTTGCAAATCACGGGGGTTCTATGCCGGTATGCGATAATACGCTCATTTGTGTTTTGATCTATTGGTAAAATGCTAAACATCAAGATTTTAAAAACATTACAACATCTAAAATCGTTTTCTGGGTAATTTATTGCATTTGGATCTATTCTTTGAAAGGGTAAAGGTCAGATCTAAGGATTTTCAATCATTAAACAAATTAGGTTTTGATATAATTATGGGATATGATATGGTATACTTTCGTTGAAGTTTTTGAGGTGCCTTCATTGTTTTATGCATTTACATTGAAATGGGATATGGAGCATGGTTCGAGTGACTTTGTTTTTCATTTACCATCAGATCTAAGCTCCCTGAAAAGTGTATGTACGTTTTTCTTGAATGACCTACAGATCCGATCTGCCAGTTGCATAAAAGCGATTTTTTCTTTTCCCTGTTTGCATAGAGGTGATTTTTCCCTTCGAACTTCCTTGTTTTCTCCACTTATGGATAGAGGCGATTTCCCATTTAATTAAATAGCTTTCTCAATGACGGTGGGCAAGAAGAAATTTAAATCACTGTTGGTCAATGCCAGGACTGAGATAACCTTTGAATATGTTTTAGATCCATACCCGGTTGATCTCTGACTGTGCTTAGATCCCTAGGTGTTGAATTGTTTGGTTGTGGTCTGATCCATAAGCAATGTCCATGCGAAATGGGATTTAGTTCTGAGTCAAGCAATGGCTTTTTTTTTCCTTATCACTCTGCAACGTGTTGCATCCCATATCGAGTGAATCCTTTATTTGATTGCACTTTGTCCAATAGCAAAGGGCCAGTTTTGACAGTGTTTTTCGATCCATAAGTTTATTGGTTCTTTGACTGATAACTCGGTTGATCTGGAACTACTTGGATGTTAGTTTAGACTGTGTTTTAGATTCATAGTGGATCAGAACATTGACTGCGTAGATATGGTAATTCTTGGATTTTCCCTAGCTATTGGGTTGTCTTGAATAAATGGATACGTTGCTGATACATTTCCTTTGGTTGCTTAACCATGTGTTAGACCCAAAAATATTATATGTTGCTGTTACATGTCGTTGGTATACATTGCTGTTACATGTTACTGATATATGTCGCTGTTATATATTGCTGTTATTTTGCTGTTACATGTTGCGGATATGTCGTAGATATATATATTGCTGTTATATGCCACTGATATATATTGCTGTTATATTTCTGTTACATGTTGTTGATATATATTGCTGTTACATGTCGCTGATATATGCTGTTACTTGTTGCTGATATATGCCGTTGATATATATTGCTGTTACATGTTGCTGATATATGTGTTGGAACATCATTTTTGTGAACTTCGCGGTTTGTAACTAATGTCATGTTGCAGGAGCACGATGCTTATGCATTATAACTAGAAGATGCTCTAGCTCCATATATATTAAGCTTTATGAAATATAACCAATAGTGTTGTATACTAAGCGCTATAATTAGAAGGCAAATTAAGCTTATGAAAAGTAGCTGGCAAGTATACTAGTTTTTAAGCTTGTGAGAGATAACTGGAATTTATCTTAGCTGTATAATTTAAAGCCTTGTGGAACCATAACCAGAGAGGGGTTACGGGAAAGTATCTTAGTATTTTTCGTTAGGACATGGGAAGAAACTTGTTAAAATGTATGTTGCACTTCGATATTAGTATCGAATAGTTTTGGAAATACTCTCACGGGAAGAGTATTAGGAGGATAAATTGGGGCCACAATGGTGTGGTGGATTTATCTTATTAACGAATTTCATTTGACATGTTTCATGACAATGCCACTTAAAATTTGACACTAACATGAGACACTTGTTTCAGTCATAGCATCAATGAAACGAGATATCTTACCCCTTTTCTCTCTGTTTATTCGGGGGTAGTAGGGGAACGTTACTACAAGCATCACATTAAAGATCCATTTACTTCTGGTGTAGGGAACCTAAAGGCTTGATGTGGACATACTTTTATCTACAATGCTGTCTGAATCATTGAGGCTAATGTCGATAGTCAAAGCTACATCTGAGCATCATTCTTTTAAGAAGAAACATATTTATGAAAAATTTAGAAATGAAATGCATAGGTATGACATCTTGGTGACTGATTTTTAAAACGATCAAAATTTACCACTCATAAACCCTAAATCAACAGAATAATCTTCCATAGATTAAATGTATCTTTTTGTATAATAGGGAGATGTTACAATGCAACAATTCTTCTGGGAATGCATCAAATGTCGCTACGGATTGTTAGTTTTTGATAGCTCGGTGGCACTCCTGCATCAGGTGCCTAGGTGCAGGGGTGATTAAGTATGGAGTCTCATTTATATTTGAAAAGTGACTTTAGTAATGTATTTTTTATTAAAGTACCTTTTTGATGTGACTTTATGTTTTAAAAGTGAGTTTCACTTTAATATGTTTTTAAAGTGACTTTAAGTCATAAAGTGTACTTTTTAATATTT
>Ga0233346_1000027_pt1:0-2500 | contig 11497 bp, 9 predicted proteins | sample GEONDECOMP289_FD_180698 | JGI IMG/M metagenome (GOLD analysis project Ga0233346, IMG submission 180698) | Leaf litter microbial communities from Shasta-Trinity National Forest, California, United States - GEON-DECOMP-289 | ecosystem: Environmental > Terrestrial > Plant litter >...
CTACCTTGTCTTTTTACCTTTTACTCCCTTGGTGGGCAAGAAATTGACGGGATTTGGGCGCTCCATGCGGGCGCTCCTTGTGGGCGCTCCATGCGGGCGCTCCATGCGGGCGCTCCTTGGGCGCTCCTTGGGCGCTCCATGCGGGCGCTCCTTGGGCGCTCCATGCGGGCGCTCCTTGCGGGCGCTCCCTGGGCGCTCCTTGGGGGCGCTCCTTGGGGGCGCTCCTTGGGCGCTCCTTGTGGGCGCTCCCTGGGCGCTCTTTGGGGCGCTCCTTGTGTGCGCTCCTTGCGGGCGCTCCTTGCGGGCGCTCCTTGTGTGCGCTCCTTGGGCGCTCCTTGGGTGCGCTCCTTGGGTGCGCTCCTTGGGCGCTCCTTGGGGCGCTCCTTGTGTGCGCTCCTTGTGTGCGCTCCTTGGGCGCTCTTTGGGGCGTTCCTTGTGGGCGCTCCTTGGGCGCTCCTTGTGTGCGCTCCTTGTGCGCTCCTTGGGTGCGCTCCTTGTGTGCGCTCCTTGTGTGCGCTCCTTGGGCGCTCCTTGTGTGCGCTCCTGCGGGCGCTCCTTGCGGGCGCTCCTTGCGGGCGCTCCTTGGGTGCGCTCCTTGGTGCGCTCCTTGGGGCGCTCCTTGTGTGCGCTCCTTGGGCGCTCCTTGTGTGCGCTCCTTGGGCGCTCTTTGGGGCGCTCCTTGCGGGCGCTCCTTGCGGGCGCTCCTTGGGTGCGCTCCTTGCGGGCGCTCCTTGCGGGCGCTCCTGCGGGCGCTCCTTGGGCCCTTTGTTTGCCGCGCGAGTGCGTTAAAAAGGTTAAGTGGTGACCAATCCGACCTCTTAACTTCCATTACCTTGTCTTTTTCCCTATTACTCCCTTGGTGGGCATGAGTTTGACGGGACTTGCGGTCGAGCCGTTCTTTGTGCGATCGTTGTGGGTGCTCCATGGGCCCTTCGTTTGCCGTGCGGGTGCGTTAAAAAGGTTAAGTGGTGACCAATCCGGCCCCTTAACTTCCATTACCTTGTCTTTTTCCCTATTACTCCCTTGGTGGGCATGAGTTTGACGGGACTTGCGGTCGAGCCGTTCTTTGTGCGATCGTTGTGGGTGCTCCCTGGCCCCTTCGTTTGCCGTGCGGGTGCGTTAAAAAGGTTAAGTGGTGACCAATCCGACTCCTTAACTTCCACTGCCTTGTCTTTTTCCCTATTACTCCCTTGGTGGGCTTCGGGTTGGAAAAGAAATTTCGTGCGAAGGGTGGTGCGATGGATGCGTTGCTTGTCGGGTCTGCTTGAAAATTGGCCTTGGGTCATTTGTAGGGCGGTCGACTCTCAACGAGCTATCGTGCGGCTCGGTAACACATGAGCGGTAATGTTGGCAATGCTCATCTTCGGAGGCACCGGGAAAACAAAGCCTGTAAGTTCCATTCAACGTGGAGTTTTGGGGTTTGCGGTGGCTTCGCACGAGGGCTTCCATATTCGGTCTTCTCTCGGATGTGTTGCCCCTTTCGGTCGTCGGTTCGACGCTGTTGGTTAAATCACTACGTTGTTGCCTATCGTGCACTTCTCTCGCGCTGGAAGTGTAGTTTCGTGCGAAGGGTGGTGCGATGGATGCGTTGCTTGTCGGGTCTGCTTGAAAATTGGCCTCGGGTCATTCGTAGGGCGGTCGACTCGCAACGGGCTATCGTTCGACTTGGTAACACATGAGCGGTAATGTTGGCAATGCTCATCTTCGGAGGCACCGGGAAAACAAATCCTGTAGGTTCCATTCAATGTGGAGTTTTGGGGTTTGCGGTGGCTTCGCACGAGGGCTTCCATCTTCGGTCTTCTCTCGGATCTATTGCCCCTTTCGGTCGTCGGTTCGAAGCTGTTGGTTGAATTACTACGTTGTTGCCTATCGTGCACTTCTCTCGCGGTGGAAGTGTCATTTCGTGCGAAGGGTGGTGCGATGGATGCGTTGCTTGTCGGGTCTGCTTGAAAATTGGCCTCGGGTCATTCGTAGGGCGGTCGACTCTCAACGGGCTATCGTTCGACTCGGTAACACATGAGCGGTAAAGTTGGCAATGCTCATCTTCGGAGGCACCGGTAAAACAAAGCCTGTTTCCATTCAACGTGGAGTTTTGGGGTTTGTGGTGGCTTCGAACGAGGGATTGCCTTTTCACTGTTAGGGCTCTGTGGAGACCTATCTATTGTGCTTGTACTTTTTCCATGTTGGCATGTTGTGCGACCAGAGACCATTTGTAAGAGCAACAACGGGATTTTTGGCAGGGGCGCATCAATGGTGTGCTTCCTTCGAAAGCATTTCGAGGCTCGGTTTTTTTGATGGGCAGTTGAAGCTTTGCCTCAACATGACGGCACTCTTCTGACTTTGCTTACCATCTTCGCTTGCGTTGGATTTGGAGTCTATTTAATAATGTGGCCAAAGAGTTTTGGAATCGGTTTGCTTTGTCCTTGTATCGGCAGCAGTGCTGTTGGGCCGATGTATACCCTTCCCACAGAAAAGTCCATTCTACTCGGTCGAGGAGGAT
>Ga0233346_1000028_pt1 | contig 11430 bp, 9 predicted proteins | sample GEONDECOMP289_FD_180698 | JGI IMG/M metagenome (GOLD analysis project Ga0233346, IMG submission 180698) | Leaf litter microbial communities from Shasta-Trinity National Forest, California, United States - GEON-DECOMP-289 | ecosystem: Environmental > Terrestrial > Plant litter > Unclassified...
AAAAAAAAATAAAGTAAAAAGAGATATGGAAGAATCGAACCCCGAATTTTCGATCTGCAATCAAAATGTAGAACCATCTACTGCATATCCCTTATGTATATAGATTATAACCTAACCTAAATACATAAGCCTAATAAGTTTTTTTACGAAATACTCCTAATAAAGGCAGACGATAAACCAAAAGAATTATCACATCCATTAGTCTGATTCGTTCATAGCATCTATTAGGTCTTTAAGTTTCTTATTTAATTTTCTGACTATTGGCAACTTTTCCCGTATCAAACGACTTAATTGATCTATACGATTCAATTCAGAATCATTATCCAAATAATCTTGTAATGGTATAGAATCCATATCAATACCTCTTAAGAACATTCAAACACCCTCATTCTTTTTCAAACAATCTATGTAGTCATATTCTAATCTATCTTGATATTTGTTAAGTTTTGTCTCAAAATTACATGAATTTTCATACATTTCGCTTAAGTAGTCAGTAGTATGCATGGACACAAAATCTACAAGATTCTCATCAAGATAACCTATAGCTAAGCAACTAATTACGGTTCCACACATCACTGTAAGATAATCAAGAGTACCTCATGTACATAAATTTTGAAAGAACTCAGTAAATGAATAAACACATACAGATCAATTAGGATGTGGAACAGCCAAGGTTACAAAGCCTTGGGTAAGATCCATATTTAACCGTGGTGTAGGTTTAAATACATTTAAAGGTACAGTCATTATAGTTCTATTTACTCGTTTTACCTGTGTTGTGACTAGCTAATTCAGTTAAACTATTTTCTAGTAAACTAACTACTGGCACGATAATAAAGAAATGTGCAAAGTAAAGAACTGTACTAACTTGTCCAAATTCTATATATGGACTTTCAACGTGTTTTGCACCTAATTGCATTAATATTAAGAAATTAGCTATAAATACATAGAAAGCTATTTTACTTAAAGGTCTGAATTGTAAACCTCTACTTCTACTTAAATCAGTAAATGGCATTGCTAATAATGCTAAGATAGCACTTAACATAGCAACAACTCCTAATAATTTGTTAGGTATAGATCTTAATATAGCATAGAAAGGTAAAAGATATCATTCAGGAACTATCGCAGGAGGAGTTTGCATAGGATTAGCCATTATGTAGTTATCACTATCTCCTAAAACGTTAGGCATGAAGAATACAAATACACTTAATATAACTATAAATAAGAATATAGTTATTAAGTCTTTGAAAAGGAAGTAAGGAGCCATAGGTAATCTGTCATAGTTACCTGAAACACCTAAAGGGTTACCTGACCCTGCACTATCGTGAAGTGCAATTAAGTGCATTAAAGCTAAAGCAGCTAATACGAAAGGTAAAACAAAATGTAAAGCAAAGAATCTGTTTAAAGTAGCATTGTTAACAGAAAAACCACCTCAAAGGAACTCAACTATATCTTGTCCTATTCATGGTATAGCACTCATAAGGTTAGTAATAACTGTGGCACCTCATAATGACATTTGCCCATAAGGTAAAACATACAAATATACTTAATATAAATGAAAAGGCATTTATAATAAGCTAGAATAACTTTGAATTCGTGTATTCTATTAGTTATAAAATATAACTAAATTTTCCGACTGTGCATTAAGCATCATTTCAGACACCCATTAGTGACCCAGTCTGTCGCGATTATATGGATAACCGACGATCTCTAACCTTTAATCCTATATTCTTTATTTAGCTTAACCTTATTCTAGATAAAGTAGGATTAAAAATTCTTTGATCGTTTTCACTAATATTGCCAAAGAAACCCCAATATTTCTTCAATACCCCCGTCGGGCTATTCCACTTTATTTTTATTTTTCTCCAAAGATTGCATAAAAATTTATACTCGTGGGACTATAACTTAAATTCATATACAACATATTTAACCATAAACGTTTCTTAAACATCTTGGCTTACTACCAAATATTTAACTATTCAACGTCTCTTTAACAATTTTTTTTCACTTTTTAAAGCTCTTCTAATGGTTTTTTCATCACAATTTAAAGACTTAGCTCCTTCTACTATGCTAGGAAACTCACCATAGACTGTATCATCTAAATTATAAACTATTATAGCCTTAGATGACTTTCTCATGCTTTCTAAAGCTTCTTTAGAATAAATAGGTTTTTCTCTGCTTAAAGCTTTTTCTCTCATACGAGTTAGGGTTTCTTCTGAGAATTTTTTACCTTTATTTAAGTTACCTATTTGTAAACGACGTTCCATACTATAATTAGCTTTCATATTTATTCTAGTCATTTCAGTATGTTTATAACCAAAACTTGAACCAGCTTCAGTTAATATGTTATAATTAGGTAACAAAGATTTTAAGTAAAAATCTTCTAAATCTAATAATCTTTTATTATTTTCTTTAGTAACTACTTCAGGGAATAATTCTAATACTATAAAAGCAAATTCAGATATTTTATATTTTCTTACCGCAGCCTTAACAATTTTACTACCGTTAAAATTAAATAAATGATTAGAAAATCTAGCATAGAATTTATTTGTAGAAGCTGATCCCACGTAATAATCCAAAGTAATTTTATTTAAGATTAAGTAGACACCACTAAGATCTCTAGTCTCTTCTAATACTTTTTGTTTCGTATACTTTCCCCCTAGATTTTCATAGATAAAAACAGGGTTCAAATTTTTTTCCTTTAAAAATTCTTTTAACACTTCTGAATTTTCGGTTGCTAACCACCCCCTGCTTATGGCGGAGCCAGAGCTAAGCGAAGACAGAGTAAGAGGTAAAATAGCAGATGGTCCAGCTAGAGTAGAAGCATGTCTTATACCACTTCTAATACTAAGCTTGTCAAATCTATTAATGGGGAAAAATAAGCTATCGTTCGTTTTATGCTTAACTATAATATGGTTATTCTTGTTATTGTTATGGTTGTTGTTGTTATGGTTGAATTTAAATCATTTTGGGCTATGTAACAAACCCAGGAAAGCTGTAACGATCATTAATATGAATATAACTACACCTAAAGTTCAAACTAATGTTCTAGGAGCTCTATATGATCCATAGTATAAACCTCTTCCTATGTGTAGGTAACAAATCTACCCCTTTAGCCATTTGTATGATAAATCCTACAAGATAGGCTGAGTTGGGGTACTTCTCCCTAAGTAATAACACATGATTTCTTTTTTGATCACCATTACTACCCAATTTACGGAAAATAAACAAAGTTTTACTCAAGTATTTATTATCCTGTACTCTTTCGAGTAGGGTTTGACTATATTTTAAGCACGAATAATATAAATAAATTATTAGCACCAACCAACATTTAGTCGATGAACTGCACACCCTATATCTTCCCTTCGCTTCAAGACCAATATTGGATTTTAAGTTAAGTCGATATATGGTGCTTGGCTGCGGATTACCCATTTCCTTTCGTGCATCAATTTCGATTTTACCATACCACGAGTCATTACCTGTGCCACAAACTGTGTTGCCACGTTTGCTTGGTTGAAATTGCTTTAGGGACTTCCCGCAATTTGATGGTTTATAGCAGGAGGTTCACTCCCACAAATTGGCCGTAAGGGATTTCTCAATTCCCTTATTTTATTCTATCGCCAATTAAGCTAATTACACCCTCCTAAATTGTTTCATTCTTATCGAAGAAAAAATAAACAGAAATAGGAGGAGATTGATGCCCCTTTTTACTACAGAATATCCTATTAGGCCTTTAATTAGAATTTATTTTTTTTTTATTTAGCATTAAGGTAACAATACTTCACGTTTGAATACCAAATTTTTACCATTAAACTCTACAAAAGAACCGTTATCTAATCTTCTATTTATAGTTCTACTGTGAACATTAAAAAATAAAGCACAATCTTTTATAGAATTAAAGCTATATATCAATTCACCCTCTTCATCTAAGACTTTTACACCTACATTTCCCCTACCCTTAAAATAAGTACCAGATGATTTTATTAATATCTTACCATCAGGTTGTAATTCATAATTCGAAGGGCTAGATAAAAGTTTTAATGCTCTTTCCTTGACCTCCATAAAGGAAGAACTATCTAAGGGGTCACTTGTAAGGGCTAAATTAGTAGTTAATCTATTATTATTCATGGTTTTAGCAATTAAAGATATTAGCTCTTTACCTTCCTCAGTAAAATGCTTACCTTGATTTATAATATTTAAATTTAACTTTCAGTCTTGATAATCTTGTTCCTTTTTACTTAATCAAATTAAACTATCAAAAAATGGTAGAATAACGTTCATAATAAAATCTGTTTGATTTACGGTTATATAGGCCATACGTTCGTGATTTCGATCTTTGGCTGCATTATATGTAGCAAGTTTTACTAGATTAGTGTTATTTCCTTTGATGGAATATTTACCCGGTAATCCATATAAAAATATTTGTATGGCTTCCATTACTGCTATTTCACTAGCAGTCTGCCCAATACCAAATCTTAATGAATAGTCTTGTGAATTAACTGAAAAATAACCGTCACCTTCTGTAAATCCTAGGAATCAATAATGAGTAATGTTAATAGAATGGCCTTTCGGTTGATTAAAATCTATTCTTTTCTTATTCATTTGATCTTTAAGATTAATAATTACTTTACGTAGTTCCATAGTAACTTTAAGAGATTCACGGTTAAAATACAGATCATACGCTTGCCTAAACAACATATAATTCAAATTTTTACTTGTATTGAGAGGTCTAATATCAAAAAAAAGAAAAATTTTTAGTAAATCACCTTTACTAGACAGAGTATAATTAACAGACTTATCTCTAATGGAAATATTACCAACACCTAATCTTTGTGTAATATATTTTATCAATGGTGTTTCGTCTTTGTGTAAACAAAGAGCGAATATAAATTTAAACCTGTTATCAAGGATTTGTATGAAAAAACTACCCTCCGCATCAACAAAACCTCTAAACCATTCGAAGAAGTCTTCATCAGAAAGGGAGTCTAATGGTATTTTTGGGTTAGAAGTATGACCTACTTTATCTCCTACCTTACCCTCCGCAAGCTTCTGGAGGGGGGGAAGATAACTATGCTTACCTTCTCCTGGACTACTATATTCTTCCTCTAGCGGGGGCCCCCCCGCCAGCGTAGCTGGCGGGGACCCCGTAAGTTTAGATCCCCTCCCAGCGTAGCTGGGGGGGGACGAAACTAGTTTACTTAGTAAACTATTATTAGCATACAGAGGCATGGTAGTCACAGGGAGGTTTATATTAAAAATATCCAAAGAAAAGCAATAGGATAAAACACTTATGACCAAGAAGAAGAAAGCTGAAGCTGTGTTAGCGTGTAAGTAACGTATTAATCAACCGTTGTTTACATCACGCATGATCAACGGGCCATAATTATCTACTATGTTCTAAACCTTAGACGCACTATCTATAGGTTTAGATGAAAAAATATATTTATTTTTATACAATCTATCTGTATCTATGTAACGATTACATGTATTACTACTAGGCTTTAACCCTAACCATTTATGTGCTGCACTATAAGAAGCAAAAGGAGAACCTTTAACCATATTATTATCTTCATAAATATAAACAACAATTGGGTTTAAAGATCTATTTGCTATGCTTAATTTACGCACATTATCTATATGGGGTATATTAGCTTTGACATCAAATGGAGGATCTTTGGCTAATATAGCTTGAGATCTCTCAAAAATATCTCTAATAATTTCATCTGTGTTTCTAGTAGATGTAGATGTACTGTATCTTTTGTTAATAGTGTCTGAAATGTCCAAAAATAAATTTTTACCTTCAGGTAAAAAATAATAGCCGTGTATTTTTAGTAACAAAGCTATTCTTCATAATTTAAAATCTTAAAGTAAAAAAAATTTAAAAATATATCTACCTTTATATGGTTTTTTTTGCTCACGTGTGATAAAATTATTAATGATAGATACACCAATACCTAAGTCTTTCGCTGCTCCACGCATCGAGGGGTAAACAGTAACCTTATCATTGGTTAAGTCTGTTACCTCTATACTAACCATACTAGGGTCAGCTAAAGATAAACTTAACTTATGTTGTTCCGTTTTCAATATACCTTGTGTGTTTACTCTCATCTTTTCTATCGATTCTTTGCTATGACTTAAACCTAGAAAAGGTGAAGAAGGGTATTGTGAAATATTATATTCCGGTTTAAATATATCAATGTAGAACTTCTCTCTTTCTAGACATTTAGCTGGGTCACAGTATTCTAAAATCTCCAGACTAAAATTGGAATAACCATTTTTTAATAATCCTCGGCATATATGCATACCCGAGTTTCTTTCAAGGTAATTTACATTAAAATATTGAGAAAATCTTATTTTTAAATGGATGGAACTTCCAATATAAGCTTTACCATTTATTAAGTTATTTCAACGGTATACACCCGACTTGTCAAGATTCTCGGCTAGGATTTCAAGTTTTTGTGTATCTGCATTAGAATATACTCGTATTGCACATATTGAGTACAAAGTTATATTTGGATCTAAATTCGTATCACCTAAAAATAATATATTAATTCCCATACTAGTTATGGCCTTTGACATTGGTCAATTATCTATACTTTTTAAAAGGTATATAATACGATTAATATCAAAAAAAGGCAGTGTATACATATTAGATGACTCTAAATAAGGTAAAACACAGTAATATAGACTATCTACACTATTAACCACTAAAGATACTACACCTGTTTTTGCATTAATCGTACTTACTACATTCATAGGTAGTATTTTACTATTTGGTAAAACACTAGGTAATTCTATTAAGAAGGTTGTTATGGCATTTAAACTTTCTTGACTAGTATTTTTTTGAGCTACTTGAAAATACAAAGTAGATCCTGTTTTAATACCAAAAGTACCTTCACCTTCTAAAAATCCTATGAATCAGTTGGGGTTTATTATAATTTGAGATTTGCTAGTTTGATATGTAAAGGTTTCTCTATTAGAGTTCATACCTTTTTTAAGAGATATAATTCTTTCCATTTCAGCGTCGGATAGATTTTTATTTATGTAATCTTTAATAAGGACAGCCTCATTAAAGTATTCAAAATATAATTTCTTACTTGTATGTAAAGGGTAACTTTTAAAGAGAGGACATATTACATTTCTTATATCATCATATTTTTCTACAATAAAAGAACAACGATCTCGATTAATTTCTACTGTAACTCTACCTACATTTAACTTAGATTTGATGATATTAAGAGCCTCAATATCATCAATATGTAAAGAGATTTTGAATCTAAATTTTACAAAACTACGATCTATAGTAATAAGGAAATTACCTTCTGCATCAGTAAACCCTGAAAATAAAAAGAAGAAATCATCTTTTTCCCCTGAGAAGTTGGGGTATGAGACATTTGCTGATCTGGAGCCATCTATATAGGATGCTTCAGACTTTTTATTGGAAAAAGATAAGTTGCTGCAAAGCGATCCCATTTTATTTTTACTACCTGATACACAAGTAGACAATAATAAACTTATACCTATTAAAAGGTATAGATAATTGGCCAATTACCCGTGATTTTACAATCACGGTTGGACTATATCATCATACCTAGTTTATATCTAGAATGCCAAGCATGTAGTCTCTGAAGATCCCGTTAAGGCATAGGTAAAGACGGAGCTAAACTCTTATGCCAGCTGGTTTCCTGCTGATTGTCCGATATATTATCCAAGATACTGTCGTACCCTTATATTTATCGGATTTTCCAGCATATAGCTCGGTTTAAAGAACACACCATGCGGATTTTTAGATATGCTCTACGGAGTTAAAGGCTTCTGCTACACTAGGGTTATAGTGCATTGCTAGAGTTACACCTGTAACTATTTGTATAATTAAGCAAAAAGCTAATAAAGAACCAAAGTTTCATAAGTAACTTATGTTACTTGGTTGTGAAGAATCAATTACATAGGAATTAACCAATTTTAATATAGGATGACTTTTAAAAATTCTCATTTTTGTTTATTTAAATATTTTTTTTTTTTTTTCTAGAAGTCTATAGGAATAGAGATAATTTGTAAAACATTATATTTTTATTTCTTTTGTTTAATCACTTAATGATTTGATTAAACAAGGAATAAGCAAAACATTCGAAAAAATGTTTTTTTATACTCTAGTAGTTTATGTCAAACTATTTATTTTTTTTTCAGTAAAGAACTATAGTTCTTTACCTAGGTAATGGTAATAGTAAATATTACCACTACTAATGTGTATTTATATGTATAACTATAAAGAGAGAATTTATAGTAATAATAAATGCAAGTAGGCCTATTACTAAAATATCCCCGTAACAGGTATTAATAGCATTATAAAAAAGATAATAAAAAGATATCATAGTCATATTAGAAAACTTTTTTTTTCTTTAGTTTTATATAAAACACATACACAGTTATACCCAAATAAAACACCTAAATAACCAGCTTAGCTAGTTAAATTTTTAAGAAGTTAATTATAATAAAACCCCTTAGAAGATAACCTTAAACACTATTGTATCCTTTATTTATTAGGAGATTCATCCACATCAAAGGTAAACAAATAACTTCTTTTCTTTGAAGCTTAAGATTAAACTAGGGACTCTGCTTGAAATTCAGCTTGAGAATATAAATTAGAGATAAACCCTAAAAAAACGTATTTTTTTATGACTGCTTGTACAGCAATCCTTATTCCCCCTGTAAGGAAAAGGGGGGGGGAATAAGGTTTTTTAGTACTTTTTTTTTTGACTGCGCTAAAATATTGGCGCAGTCAGAGAAAAAAAAAATAAATCTTTAAAATTTAACGGTAGATCTGTTAAATTATATTTTGATGAAAAACTACCTACATCTAAATGTCATATTTCCTAATCTTTTTATAGCATAGCGTGTAAAACATCCTTTTCCTTTAAATACGCTGATAAAAAGAGGATAATAAAGAAATATTATTAGTTAAATTCTAATTGCTTGTAACTAAATATAACCCTATCTGGGTAAAAAAAAAAGAATAGAGATTATTATAATATTTCATACTAAATAATAAGATAAAATAAAGTATAACCATCTTTTTTTTTGCATATAACGCTTTATTTTATCTTAAAATAACACATAAATAACCAAAATAATTGCAGCTAATACAACCCTTATAAGAATAATATCAACAGGATGATAACCTAATTGACAAGCAAGTGATATAAAGATAAGTGAAACAAATCTTAAACATATACCTAATGAAGAATCTTTCATAGTAAGACTCTTTAATCTATTTAACCAAGCTTTGACTAATATAACAAAATATATACCTAGGCTAAGATGTAAATAAATAAAAAATCTTATACTATAATAAATTAATATAGAGCAAGACCTGAAAAAATTTCTAATTTTTATTAAAAGTCTAAGGGGGGGGGGGAGGGGGGCCTGCTACGCAGGCCCTACTCCCCTTGGACCACCCGGGGCGGCCAGCTTCGCTGGCCCCCCCCTTACGAAGTATGTAGTCTGACTTGTATTACTAAGCAAAGACTTAATAAAGAACCGAAGTTTCATAAATAACTTATCTTACTTGGTTATGTAGAAGCGGTTACATATAAATTAACCCTTTTGAATAAAGATTCTTTTTTTTTTATTTCTCATTTTTCCGTATTTAAATCTTTTTTTATAAGTCTATAGGAATAACGATAATTTGTAAAACTTTATTTTATATTTCTTTTGTTTAATTACTTAATGGTTTAATTAAACATATGTTTTTAACTCTTTTTACTACGAAGCTGTACCAACTACGCACATATAAAAAAAAAACAAGACAAGAAAAAAAAAAGGTTTTTAATACTTTAGTTTATGTAAAACTATTTTTTTATAAATAAAGTATACATAAAAGGGAAGCATATTTGTCCTTTAGTAGGGTTTATTTGGTTTGTTACAATGCTATGAACAGTTGCATACATAGTTTCTTGGCTAATTGATCAGTTGTTACTTACTACTTTGTTATAGTTAGTAGTTAAAACACTTAAAGCGAAAATTATTACACCAGCCATAGTTAAATATAATCCAATATTAGTTAATAAAATTCCCATCTAAGACTCGAACTTAAATCTAGATATTAGAAGTATCCTGCTCTGCCATTGAGCTAATGAGAATTAAATTATTTAGGATAATTAATCTCAAATAATTTAAACTTTATTCCTGTAAAGTACATAATCCTTTTAAACTAAAGTAATAACATTATAGTTATAAACCCAATAACTAATTAGGCTGATACCACATTAGTTAGGAAATATTTTGCAATATATTCTGTCTTAGCCATATACAGCGAAGCTGTAAAGGATAAGTAGGCTTTAATGGGACAACAAAAAATAAAATAACTATCAAATCAAAATTGACCGTACTGACGAATATTCTAAATTTAACGGTATTAAGATTTAACAACAATTTGCAAGGAATGCCTCGTCGTATAAGTGATTACCCAAAAGCATTCTCAGGATGAAATTTAATAAGTAGTTTTCGTTTTAGTAACCTCTAGATAATTCTTATCTTGTGCTTCCTAATGACTATTGTTAGCATCACCGTAGCTTTTAGGTAGGATTTTTTTTTTCTTTAACGTTCTGTAATTGGTCTACAAAATCCTCTCTTTTGGTCTGTTCTTCTTTATCTTGAGGAACTCAACCCTATACATATTGAACTAAATATTGTGTTTTTCTGGAAAAAAAAACTAAAGATTTTTTGTGCTAAAAATAAAAAGCTAATTTGTGGGGGTTTTCTTTAATTAAGAGGAAATCCAGTTTTTATTTGTCCAGGTTATCAGGTAAAGGTTTTCTTGGTTTTTACAATAACAATTACTAATAACTATTAGGAGCAAATACACCTGAAATTTCACGGTTAACTTCTGCACATCTCTTATTTTTATTATTAGCACAAACCCTATTAACTATGGCTCCGCCAAACCACGCTTTTGGGTTATTTGGTATTCTTGGCCTTATTTTTTTTTTACTTTTTTTCTTCAGTCCCGGGCTAAAAATTTTTCTTTAATAGATAAATAAAAAAAAACGCAAGGGGCTGGGACTGCTTAGTTTTTTTTGTAAAAAAAATTTTAGAAGCGCAAGAAAAAAAAAAGGAAAGCGAAGCTGAGATTATAAAACACATTTGTTTAAAACATCGCACTCAGAAATCTTTATTTTTATCCTAAGCTCTGCAGGAAACAAATCAGAATAAATCACATCTCTCAACTCATTACTCCTTTTTAGATTTTATTAGGAAGCAGCTAAACGCATGTCTTCTAAAGGTAGTTTTGTTATAACTTTATGTGATTTTTTTTCATGCCATAATGACTAATAATAAAAACTATTATTAACATTAAGCAACATATAATAGTAGAAAAGCCATCATTAAAGCGAACAAACCCGTAGCCTCCGCAAAGGCAAAACCCAATATAGC
>Ga0233346_1000029_pt1 | contig 11360 bp, 10 predicted proteins | sample GEONDECOMP289_FD_180698 | JGI IMG/M metagenome (GOLD analysis project Ga0233346, IMG submission 180698) | Leaf litter microbial communities from Shasta-Trinity National Forest, California, United States - GEON-DECOMP-289 | ecosystem: Environmental > Terrestrial > Plant litter > Unclassified...
GAGGGATAGAGGGGCCAGTCATATGCCCTTTGTGTTGAGAAAATAATGAAACAATTCTGCATTTATTCTTTGAGTGTAATTATGCCAGAACAGTGTGGAGTATGTTAACAGAACCGTGGTTCGACAAGGTTGAGATTCCAGGCAACGTGCAACAATGCTTTACCAATTGGGAAAAGGCATTCAAGGGAGATCTAAATAATAAAAAAGGAGTGAAAGATTGTTGGATGAAGCTCCCAAAGATCATATGATGGCATATTTGGATTGAGCGTAATCTAAGTACGTTTCGGAATAAAGCACACCTTCCAGACAAGATCGTAGCTAAAACGTAGGCTCTCATGGGAGAGGTTATTAAGACTAAGGCGGTTCCCAAAAATAAAACTAATTTGGCGGCCAATGAAGTTATTTGGATGCAAACCTTCATATTTTCATAAATAGACACAGGTGTGGTCGTGAGGAAGATGGAAAGCTGGGAAATAAGGTTAGATAAGGTCTAATTTGGAAGCTGGATGAAAGAGAGAAGAATAGTCAAACTGTTCTTTAATGGTGCATCAAAGGGGAACCCACGGATGGCGGGAGGAGGTGGAGTCATCATCAGTCCTGAAGGGGAAATAGAAATGGAATATTTCTGGAACATAGGAAATGATTCAAATAATATGGCTAAAGCCTATGGCCTTTGGCAAGGAATTAAGCAGCTGGAAAAAAAGGGAGTTGAGGAAGCCATTGTTTTTGGAGACTCCTGAATTATAATTCACGCGATGAATGGATTAAATCAAAGCCGAAATTTAAGACTGGATAGGCTGATCAAAAGAATAAAGTCTGTCTCAAAGACTTTTAGACGGTTAGAGTTCTGTCATGTGCTTTGGGAGCTTAATGATTTGGCGGATCATGCGGCTAATAAAGCAATTGGATTAGGTAAAAATGAGCTTTTGGTAAATCTGCACCAATCCTTAGAGTTACCACCTTAAGAAGCAAGAGGTTAAGAGTTGGTTTGTCTGGCTGTTGGACAGTGCATGATTGTAAGAGAAAATGCAGGCACATGAGGATCTGGTGATCATTCAACCATATTGATGTAATTTTTTCAAGTGGTTCCTATATTGCTCTTATAATTCAAAACATAACCGTTCTTGACAAAAAACAAATTCTAAATATAGTTGCAAAAACAAAATAATGGAAATGAGTGGAGTGAATCCACGCCTTAGAGGAAAGAAATTCAAAATAAGTGCATCGTAAGCCACCAAAAAATTGCAAACAATTTAATCTATAACCGCTCAAAGATTCAAAGAGTGGGAACAAAGAATAACTTTACCAAATCGCATATAAACCAATATATTGTCTACATCATAATTAATCATTGGTGACAAGTTGCCATTGATCTACTTGCTTGCAATTTAGGTCACAGTCTACAGTCGTGGATATGGAAGAGTGAAGAGTTGTCCATTACTACAAACTCTCTAGAGAAAATAATATACCACCCTTCCTCTTGTTCTCAAATATGTATATATAGAACTTGAATTCATACTTGTTGCTTGCAAAAGAGGAAATAAACTCATTAAGGCAAAGGCTCAACATGCAAACGAGGAAAAATATCGTTCTTTCTTTTGGAATGTTTTTCCATTATTGTTTGACCATTTTATTATTTTAGGATGTTTTTCTACTTTTTTTTAACATCTTTATACTTTTTACTCTTTCTATGCATGCAAGTATAATATTCAAAAGTCAAAATCAAGCTTTTAGATTTTTAATAAACAATGAAAAATGCCAAATATACCCAAAAAGGTCAAACTAGGTTTTGGAGTGGTCAAAAATCAAGGTTTGGAAATTCAAGCTTTGCAAGGATGGCCACTAAACATAACAATTCAGATTAGGGTTTTGGAAATCAATTTATTAGGTTTTGGCATAACATAATTCTATAACCATATTCAAAATGGAAACCTTCCAACAAGTTGTTGTTGACTTTTTTTATTGTTTAAGGATAATTTTCTTTCTTTCTTTTTAACAACAACATATTTATACCTTTTATCATGCCTTTTCATGCAAGGGCAATATTCAAAATTCAAAATCAATATTCTAATCTTTTAACAAATGATGAAAAAATCCAAATATACTCAAGAGGTCAAACTAGGATATGGAGTGGTCAAAATTAAAATATGGAATCAATGTCTGGAAAGTCATGCTTGGCAAGAATGGCCACTAAACATAACAATTCATATTAGGGTTTTGGAAAATAGTTTTTGGGTTTTATAAATACTTAATTTAATAGCCTCATTCAAATGGAAACCTTCCAACAAGATTCCACGTGTCACATTGAGGAACCATCCACCTGGTCAATACTACTCTTGACTCATCACTATCGAGACCTTGAACCACACCATCACTTCCTATTTGGAACCATTCCATTTAACCTATACCTTCCCTACACAGAAAATATTAATAATAGATGTGTCGAAAAATAGAATTTTTCAAAAAGCAAAAAATAAAGAAAGAGTAAGTTTGAAGGAAAGATCATCAATCTAGATTCTTTCAAAAAATGACCAAAAAAGGAAAATAAAGAAAAATCAGTCTCACTAGACTTTTATTTTTACAAGAAGCATGATTGTATGAATATCAATGTCACGTTACCTCCCTGATCTCAAGTTCTTGGAGAAAGCAACTACTAATATTAGTAGTTTAGGACTCATATCGATGTGGAAAGAACTCTAATCAATGTGTATGTCTGAATCAATTATAATGTAACTAACCTAATCGAATATTGATAGACATTAACCCTTTAGTAGTGCAAGCACAATTTGGGGTTAACAACTCTTTATATTTAATTTAATTGCTCTCTACCTCCTTTGGATCAGTGAACTACGATGACATGCATTTTTTTATTTAGCCCTGATTGGACGATGGATTATGATTTGAATGCACAATCCATCATGCTTGCCCCATGATTGATGAGAAATCATTTCACCATGTGAAATTCCTTTAATAGATACACAACTCGTTATTTTTGAGAGATCCATAGAAAGTGTGCTTATCCAAAGCCGAAATTAGCATTGGCATTTGATGGATGTTATATAATGAAACGCGATGGATCATATTTTAATGCTAACAAATAATATGATTGTTGAATCGAGTTGAGTTCAAGTAGAATATAATATTTATTTCCATGCCTTGTGCATTCCCTCGCCTACTTATCATCTCGAGGTTGCTTGTTTTGTGACTTAAGGTTGGTATATAGGAGTAAGTTTTGATCACTCCCTGTCATGTTTTGTTATGCATGGATGTGTCTAGGATGCATATGTGTGTCCTATATATGTTATCTATAATGTATTTTTGTTGTTTGGCACTGAGAGATGGAGGCATGCCACTACAAAATGCTTCATCTCCCTCATGTCTCTTCATATTTTTAATTACCTTGTTAGTAATTCCTCATTAATATGTCTATTGTTACAATGCTCTCCCTCTCTCTATCCTCTAATAACATTCTCTAATTGAAAACTTTGTAGCCATGGTGTTATTTGGGGCATCCTCTTTAGTTCATATTTAATGCTTCACTTCCATTTCATCCGCATGTTTTGATCTAATGGTTCATAAAGTTATTTTCCCTTCTTCAGTGAGCTCTCTGAAAGTCCCAAACTCCAATCCATTTATGACATGTGCCATTGATCTGCAATCTACATTATGCCCCTTCTCATCAACTCAATGAAGCCTTTACTTTTATGCCTACCATGCATTATACATCTATCAGTATCACTTTGGTCCATTGATACTTGATGCCTCTCAAACCCATACTTTGTCTAATATTTTTCCAATGCCTTTATGATTATGTGGTGAAATTCAAGGTGATTTGATCTTTGATGCACCATCCATTTCAACATCCTATAAATATGTTAAATCCTCCTTGTTTTCTAAAATATTTATATACTTCAAGCCTTCTTTCTTTGAAATTATTCATGTGCCCTTTGTGAGTTCACCATTCTTGGAGATATCTCTTGATAATCCATTCACGCTCAATTTTTTACTTAGATTCCAAACCATCCTCAATATGTACACTCATGTCATCCTTGGTGTTCTCAAACTCAATATCAAAGTACCTGCAATGCTCTTGCATCATAGTCCCCAAGTAAATTAAAAATCACCTCCTCATTCTTAAGTGTCATACCCTCATCTCAATTACCCCCATGATTCCTCATCTTCAATGTGCTAATCTATTCTTGGAACAATGATCTTCAACAATCATCACTTCTACCTATCTTTCTAATTGCCAAGGTAGTCTTCACAACATCTTCTTTATACTAGAGTTGTCAATCACTCTTGCAACATCTACCCAAGTCGCAATTATTGGAGTCATCGACACTTATTTTACTTTCTAGAGTCTTCACTCGCTCAATGAAATTCACCATTGTTTTCTTGTAGTCTTCACTCTTCTACAATCTCTGTCATCTTGTTCATATTTCTCCCACCTTCTTCGTACTCATTCTCTTTGCAATATTCTCCTCTTTCAACATCTCATTCCACAAGGTCTCATGTTCCTTGTCTCATAAGTGTTACCATTTATGATATTGCTGGTTCCACTTGCAATTATTGTAAATATTTTTGGATTAGGAAGATGGAGAGTCTACGTGAGAATCCAAAGATCCCATTGGAAGATGAAGTCCAACAGTCACATCAGTTGTATAAATAAAGAATTCTGAATCAATAAAAATCAATCCATGAGTTATTATCTCTGACAAGTGGTATCAGATCCTGTTGGAAGATGAAGTCCAACAACCACATCAGTTGTACCAATAAACAATTCTGAATCAATAAAAATCAATCCATGAGTTATTATCTTTGACAAGTGGTATCATATCCTGGTGTAGAGTACTATAACACCCGTTGCTCAAACCTGGCATTATGCTTTCCTACAAAATCTTCCATATGTTCCTCATCTCTCCATCCTACAAGATGCCTAGCATTATGTCCATGATTTCCTTCTACAAGTTATGGCGTGTTGTCCTCCACTAGACCACTTGCCCATTTTGTCTTGTTAAGTCTTCTCTTGGTGGTTACACTAATTTTGGTTATCTTCCCCTCGATTGTTACCTTCTTGCTCTATCAACTGAGGCGGATACAATCTCTATGTGAGATCCCTCTACAATTTCTTCTCTCTGCATGTTAGTTTCATCTCGAGCTATCATTGTGTGTGGAGCTAATGTTGATGCTCATTGAGTGTGTGTTCTAGCTAGAAAAAAAACTTTAGACGTAAAATATTGCGGTGACTACTTGTTGAATGCTCTTGCTCTATACATTGGGTGTTCCCATTTATGTGATTGGTGCGAACCCTATGACACATATTTGTTTCATTCCACATTCTTAGGATGAGTTGTTTGATAAACATGGGGCTCTGTATGTTTTTGTATGCTTGCTAAAAGGCCATGTCCAAGCCTAGACTCGACACACTCATGGATTTAGAGGAAGTCTGTTTGGAAGTTTTGAAGGTGCTTAAATATTGATGGCCATTTGAATATGATATTGCAATATGTGGAATAAATCTCTTCATCTCAGACTCACAGCACCGTGGACCCTAGATCCTAATTGTGTTGTGAATTTATTGTTATCATCGTGAACCCTAGTCCATGAGGAGATCACTGTAAAGAAGATCAGAGTGAAGAGCATGTGGTGGCACTCTTGTGGTGAGCTCTCAAGAGAGACATGTTTATCCGTGTGTTGCATGGAACCTGAAATCTATCTCTTGAGGTGCACTGAATAGATTTGCGACCTCTCTCAACGATTAGTGTGGTTGTTGGGATGTTCCTTCTCTATGCCTTGAAGTGTTGCTATCTCCCCTGGTGTGTAGGCTCTATTCTAAACCCTAATTTTTGAGTGTGAAGTGAGCATACCATGGTCTCCATTGACTACTGCATACTTGTATTGAGTATATGCCAACGTAACAAACCTTTAAGTGAAGAGCCACATCTTGATTATTGTTTGAATACTCAGTTGAAGTTTGAAGTGTCAAGACTCTGGATTGGTCTCATTGTTGTGTGGGTTATCCAATTCTCCAAGTGCATGTCTATGGACTTCTCTATGCACATAGACTTCTCCAAGTGTGAAGGTACTATGTAATAAAGATTGATTGATATTTTTGTGTTTTTATGTTTCAATGAACCGATATTGGTGCATTGAACTATTGAAATTGTTGCAAGAGTGAAGCTGAGTTGCTAACCTTGGAGTTGGAATGAAGAGCTATTGTGACCAGCATCAATTCTTCTCTTAGTGACCGTGAAGACTGGTAAATACTGGTAAAAGCATTGGAATGTTGAATGCATTATTTGTTTGTTGAAAAGCTCCACATCTTGTTTGTACGAAGCGTGAAGTAGAGTTCTATCATTAGAGTGCGTGAGTAGCACATTCATATAATTAAATAGTATATTAAAAAGGAAAAATATGCCCTCATCTAGGACTATATTTTGGTGCTTTGAAGATACCACAACCATTTCATATGATGTGAATGATGGCAGAGATTACCATTTTTAGTGTTTTAAATCACCACAAACAATTGAAAAGACCTAGATCTATAAATAATTTATTGAAGAAGAGATTATCAGTTCTGTACTATTTTTGTAAACAAGGTGGAAGAGACTTAGACCTGCACCTTTTCTTCTTTGCTTCCCAAACAACATTTATTTGCATGTGATAGACGTTAAAATTGTAGAAGATGCGTTCTTTTGCATCTACAGTTGAAGTAGTAAGGACCCTTTGTCATTCTCAAAACCAGTCCAAGGGAGAGAATAGAAGAAGAGGAAAAGGAAGAAGAAATTTCAAATGTAGGGGGGTAGAAACAATTTATATAGAAGACCATACTTACAGTGTAAGCACTATAGGAAGAATGGACATGAAGCATATTATTGTCGAGCCCCTTGGGACTCCATCAAAGAAAGACATAACCAGAATAATGAAGACAAAAGTAAGAGCCAGGAGGCTGGTAAGATCATGAATCTGCTCATTGTATTGTTGCATATTGTAATCTTGGAATAAATGAAATCACATATTTTTCATCTTATAAAGAATGTTGGTTTCTTGATGATGGTTAACGTCCCCTGAGACCAAATTTGTCTATCGGACCTAAAGAAAACAAATTATTTAGTTTGTTTTAAAATTGTATTTCTATGCTCAAAGAGCTTGGAGAGAAGCGTCCCAAGCTCACTGTAATTTTGACAAGTTAAAAGGCTAGGAAGGTCAGGATTGCAACAAAGATTATGAAACTGAGATCCAATGTGGGTGTATGCAAGCACTCTAAGAGGAAGTGATTTTCATCCTCAATGTTCATATTCTCACAGAGGTGGCAGATCCTTTCCACCCATGGTGTTTTAGGAACTTCCCAACGACATGTTTCACTATGTAGCTCATGAGAGTTTGTTGCTATCTTGGCTATATTAATTTTTTTCTTTGAACTAGTTAAAACAGAGAGATACTTTTGATCTTCTAGAGTAGGATTGATGATCTCCTTATAATATCTTAACTTTCTTTTAGCCTCTAAATCTTTCTCACACCACATTTTCTCCTTGAACTTAGAAGTAACAATATTTTTAATGTTATTAATATTTTGTAATGCAACATTTTCGTCGATCTCCCAATGGTTTAACTAGGCCCCAGTATCTTTATACCAACCTCGCTTGAACCTTTGGTGGTTTTGGCTGGAATGTAAAGCTAGCTTAGGAATTCTATGGTCTCTCATGTTATTGATTTCATGCTTATACAACAGGAGCCTAGCCATAGCTAGGATCTCGATAGGGGAAAGACCCACTTCTATAAGGATAATAGGGTAGGGTGTATTGCTTTTAATTTTGAGGTTATATATTATAAAACGCTTCTGGATTTTCTCAATCTTTCTCCAGGATTCTCTAGAGATGATGCAACCACAAACCTCACACCCATAAAAGATAATAGGAGTGACTAAAGTTTCAAAGAGGAGCTTCTTTTTATCCCACATCACAAGGTTTTTTTCGTTACTATTATTTTCAAGACCAAAATAAGTTTTCCACCCTCCATTAATCCTTTTCTTAATGCTATAGTTCTAGTTGAGCTTGTGATGAATATCAATTCCTAGGTACTTGTAATAAGACACTTCCTCCAAGTTGCTATTGTCATACACAAAATTAGTGTAAGTGTCCTTCTTGAATTTGATAATCATAATTTTTGTTTTGTCAATGTTAACAGTCATACCCATGGTAGAGCAAAAATCCTTAAGAATTCTTAGTTTATTATCAAGAATGAATGAACACCTTGCGAGAAGAACATTATCGTCAGCATAGAGAAGAAGGATGATGACTATTCCAACTAAGATCGTGCCAGCATAGCCTGCTTCCTCTAAACAACCTTCTAGTTTATCGATGTAAAAGCCAAAAATGGTATGGGAGAGGGGGAAACCTTGTTTAACTCCGATATTACACTTATTATCTTTCGACCACCCCTCGTTGGTCTTAAAATTGGCAATGAAATTCTCGTACAACCTTATTGCGCCAGCTCTCAACTCAAAAGGAACCTTTAGCTCTTCTAATCTATTCCATAGGTTATTTCTAGATACTGTATTGAAAGCCTTTCTAAATTCCACAAAGCAACAAAAGAGATTGGATTTATCATTACGAAATTCCTCCACAATTATCCTAAGTGTAACGAGGTGGTCTGTTTTTGAGTGTTGCCTTCTAAAACCCGCTTGGCCTTTAGCCCTATTACCTTCACTTTCAAGCCATATGCTGATCTTATTTTCCAAAATAATACCATATACCTTGTCTAAGAGAGGGCTAATAATAATTTTCCGATAATTAGAGGGGTTATTTGTATCCCCACTTTTAAAAATAGGATGTGGCTTTGAGTCCAAGGTTTAGGGAACCCTTGCTTGACCGCTTGATTGAAAAGCTTGTGGATGTGAGGGATGAGGACAGGACCTCCAATTTTTAAGATTTATGCCTGGTACCCTTCAATGTCCTTAGCTTTTCCATTTGCTAGACGCTTAACCCCAAAATATATGTCCTCTAATGAGAAAAATTCTTCCGTTGTGAGGAGGGTTTCAAAGTTATATATGCCATTTGGGGATTCATAAATATTTTTAAGATAGGAATTCTAGTGGTGTAAAGAAATTTTGTTATTATCTTTAGTTTTTCTAGTTAGAATCTGCCTCCAAAATTTCTTAGGAGCCGCCTTAGAGAGGTGTAAGAGATTTTCTTGTCTTTTATGAATATACTTCATTTTTTCCTTTTAGTTAGGGCTTTGTAGATTTTTATTTTGTCAATTTTAAGAGACTCATCAAGAGCTTCCTTAATTTCTCTCCTCACACTTTTACAATCTTTATCATACCAAGGGTTGGTTTTGCTATTTCTTTTATTACTTGAAACTTCAATTGAGAACTTGTTAATAGAATATGAGAGGGTTGTGGTAAAATCATTATAGAGGTCTTCTATGTTGTGTATACTTGATAAAGGAATCAAATTAATTTTTAATTCATTTAGAAAAAGATCAGTTTTATTTCTAGCAAAGTTCAAGTTTTTTTGGCTATGAGGATCATCTTCTATGGGATCTCTATGGATGGAAAAATCGAGAGTTACAATTAAAGGTCTATGATCTGAGTCAGGCTCGTGGTCGTTTAAGATGTCAAAATTTATTATGTCGTTGTATAAAGGGATATCGGAAATAACATAGTCTACCACGCTGCTACCAAGCCCATGGATACATGTCATATGGATAGAATTGGGCCACTTCTTTAGGTCGTTGCAAATTATGAGATCTTGAGCACTACAGAGCTTGACTAGCTCAGACCCAAACAAATTTTCCCCTAGATCTTCAGAGCTTCTTTTGTACCTTCCGGCTAGAGTAAGGTCTTCGTCTAACCAAAGAGGATTAGGGTTGGAATGATTGCTTAAAATAATAGCTTGGTTGCTTGAAGGTCGAGCATTAAAGTCACCCATTAAGAGGATATTACCCCCATTCCTTAGACTCGAAATATCATTCTCTAAACCATTGTAAGGACAATTTTTATCTAAATTGTTTTTCTTATAGAAGTTAGAATTAATAGGGGAAAAATAACATATTGCTATGTAGGTTTTTTTATCATTAATGTCAGTAATCTCTATCCAAATGTATTGGTTGTAGCATGGGGGGAGATGTTCTTCCTAATGTAACAAGCTATACCCCCAATGCTTCTAAGATAGGATTGCTTGTTCCAGATTGACCATACTACAAAGCCATCTATGTTAGGGACCTTAGATTCTTGGTGCTCCCAAGTTTCAGCTAACAATATAATATCAACTTCATTCAAGATCCAACTTAGCTTGTGGTCTTTGTTCCACGAAAAGCCCGGACAGTTCTAAGAAAGAATCTGGATAATGTTGAATTGTTATTTATTACTATCTTTTTGGTTTCTATCTCGAATAACGGCTTTTCTATTTTTTATTATTTCCCATTTTCCTTCCTTCCTAGCTTCTTTTACCTTTTGAACCTCCTTTCTTAATTCTACTTGATCTTTTGGAATGAGATCTTCATTTATAAATATTCTTGTTCCTTTAAGACTTTAGGTTTTACTAAGTATGTCATACTTATGGTCAGTAGAGCTCACATTTATCCGGATCAACCTTCCTTTATTCTCAGTTAATTTTCCCAGCCTTGTTGCTTTTGTAAGACATGTTGTTTTAATTTGTAATCTATTATGTAATTGTATCTAGACTATGGCTAATGTATCCTCGTCTACCTCCTCTTTCAAAACGAAGATTATAAGTTTCAAAGCCCTTTTGTTACGCTGATGGTCTAATTCTATCAAATTCTCATTTCCTCTTTAATGGGTTTGATATCTCCCCGGATGCGGGTGTGAGTCAAACCGACGTGGAGGCTAACGTGGCCCCTCCGGCGAGCACTCAACTCACTGCCATTAATGGCCTTTAAGACACAAACTAGTGTGGCCACTCCATAGCTTGACGACAAGACGAAGCTGTCTCATCGCAGCTTGGACGCCATAACTCCTCCGTCGGGGTGTTGCGCTTCGTACAAGCACCATTCAATTGGGATTACGACCCTCAGGATTTGCCACGCTCTTCTGCTCTGTTGGTTCATTATCTGGTTCATCATCGCTCTCCCAGTTCCTCAAGCTCTCCTTGGTCGCTTAGTGCAACATGGTCACCATCCTCTGATTCACGCCACCTTCACCTGTCTCTCTGCTGCTCTGCGCCCTCGCACCACTCTCCATTATATCTGCTCGCCTGCCAGCCATATCAATCCCTCACCATGCCTAGAAGACAGAGAGGCACTTCACGTAGGGGACGAGGATGCCATGCTCGGTCAGAAGGCCATATTCTGCTCTCCTCTCAAGCTAGCAATAATGGCTTCGACCTGGAATTCTGGAG
>Ga0233346_1000031_pt1 | contig 11169 bp, 9 predicted proteins | sample GEONDECOMP289_FD_180698 | JGI IMG/M metagenome (GOLD analysis project Ga0233346, IMG submission 180698) | Leaf litter microbial communities from Shasta-Trinity National Forest, California, United States - GEON-DECOMP-289 | ecosystem: Environmental > Terrestrial > Plant litter > Unclassified...
ATGCTATTTATATAATTGCTATAGCTGGAGCAGAATCCGCTATAGGTTTAGGTATTTTAGTAGCTTTTTATAGATTAAACTCTTCTCTTACTTTATCTTGTCTACCCCATGGCCACACAACTTATTCTAAAAACGTAAACAAGTTTAGCTCTAAAAGAATAGTAAGGTGTTATTCTACAATGGCTAAGAATAACGATACTACTAACCAACCTGGAAATTATTCAATTGATCCTTGATTTTTAACAGGGTTTGTGGACGCTGAAGGATGTTTTACCTTAGGTATTAGTAGAAATAAATACTGTAAAACTGGTTGAAGTATACAACTCTTTTTTCAAATTGCTTTACATCGAAAAGATGCTGAATTGTTAGAGCGGATACAAAACTATTTCGGTGTAGGAAAAATTCACAAACACGGTCCACAGTCTATTATATTGCGTATATCTTCTATTAAAGATTTACAAGTACTCTTTAATCATTTTGACAAGTATCCCCTAGTAACACAGAAACTCGCAGATTATAATCTCTTCAAGTTAGCATATAATATAATGATAAACAAAGAGCATTTAACACAGGAGGGTCTACTAAAATTAGTAGCTATAAAAGGTTCACTTAATTTGGGTTTAGCTCCTGAGTTACAATCTGCCTTTCCAATGGTAATTAATGCAGATAAGCCCATTTTTTTTTTAATCGCCTTAGCGCAAAAAAAAATGGGATCAGCTCAGAAATTACCTAATCCAAATTGATTAGCTGGTTTCGCCACTGGAGAGGGTTGTTTTTATGTTGTAGCCCAAAAGCGTGTAACTTTTAAAATGGGATATTCCTTTAAGTTAAGATTCTCCAATCCTGTACAGGATTGGAGATGAAGCCTTACTTAAAAGTTTAATAGATTATTTAGGTTGTGGAATTCTATATAAAAACAGAGAAACTTTCGAGTTAGTATTTACCAATTTCACAGAGATTGAGGAAACAATTGTTCCATTTTTTGTAAAGTATCCTATCGCAGGTATAAAATACTTAGATTCTTCAGGACTTCTGTAAAGTTGCAGATATAATCAAAGAAAAGGGACACTTAACAATTGAAGGGAGAGGTGCTATATTAAAAATAAAAGAGGGTATGAACACGGGTAGAATAATTTAAAGTATCTCTATTTGTTAGTATGATAAACCTGATTGCCGTGAATAATATAACCGGATAATTTAAAAACACCCCAAATGTATCTAAACTTAATAATACTTCAACCGTAGAGTTTAGAGTTAGTACTTTAAAAGATCTAGTTGATGTAATTCTTCCTCATTTCGATAACTATCCTTTAATAACCAAAAAACATTAAGACTATCTATTATTTAAAGATATTGTTTTACTTATGTTAAATAAAGAACATAATACTTTAGAAGGTATACAAAAAAACAGTTAATATTAGAGCCTCTCCATTTTTTGAAAAAAAATGGGTTTATCTAATGATTTAAAAGAAGCATTCCCTATGACTATTCCAGCTACGCTAAACTTGGAAAGCTCTATTAAAAATAATAACTTACATCCGGAATGAGTAGCAGGGTTTTCTACTGGAGAATCTAACTTCTTTATTGCTGTTCAAAAATCTAAGACTAATAGTGGTTTATCTACTTCATTACGTTTTTCAATAGCTCAACATTCAAGAGATCGCTTATTATTAGAGAGCTTTGTTATTTTCTTTCGCCCCAAGCCTGCTGGGGTGGTGGTTCTGTAATGAATTATAAAAAACGTTCAGTATGTGAGTTTATTATTACAAAAATTGATCACATAGTTGAACATATAATTCCTTTTGTTTGATAAACACCCTATCTTAGGGTCAAAGCACTTAAATTTCTTAGATTTAAAGAGTGCGTCATATATTATTAAAATAAAGAACACACCCCCCCCAGCCGCTAAGGCGAAGGCTTGCTGCAGATGGGGGGATGAATAAAGATGGGCTAGGTTTAAAAAAATTGTACAGTTAAAAGGAAGAATTACGTCACTTTACTCAAATAAGGCTATGAATAATCACAGTGTTGTAGACGGCACAGAGAAATTAGATCAAAAAAGGTAGAGTAAACCTCTGCCTAGTCATATTTTCAATATGGCAAAACCTTCAAATTGCGGGAAAGTCTTAAAGACAAATCTACCAAGTTAATACAGTAATGTAGTTAATGGAACAGGTAATGACTCGTTGTATGGTAAAAACGATTTGTATGAAGAAATGAAATAGATCATCCGCAGCCAAACACCGAAAATGAAATAAATGGATGGTGCGCAGTTCATCGACTAAGTGTAGGTTGGTGAGTAATTATGTACTACCTGCTTCTTATTTGTTATTTTTTTTAAGACCATATAAAAAAAAGGTTATTGGGGAGCATACAAAAAATAGGACACAAATTATTTGCTTAAGATATAGTCAGGCATAACCTAAAAGTTATGGGAATACCCTAGCCAACCTAAGGAAATAAATCAAATTTCTAGGGTAAAGGGGGAAAACGAAGAGGAAGTATTAGTATTGAATTTAAATAATGTATCTAGCTATAATAATCTTACCACTATTAGGATCAATAGCTTCTGGGTTTTTTGGTAGAAAAATCGGAGTTACTGGAGCCCAAATAATTACTTGTACAGCAGTTGTATTAACAACCGTATTGGCTGTAGTTGCTTTTTTTGAAGTTGGATTAAATAATATACCTGTTTCAATAGAGGTGTTTAGATGAATAGATTCTGAATCACTAAATGTATGATGAGGATTTCATTTTGACTCATTGACGGTGTCTATGTTAATACCTGTACTAATAGTTTCTTCTTTAGTACATGTATATTCAATAGGTTATATGTCAAGCGACCCTCGAAAAAAAAAATCGGTTGGTTTTAGACGATTTACTCTCAATAAACATAGACTAGTTACCCTAAAGCCTTTTATTCAAAAGCGTTATTATTCTGATCAACCACGGCTTCGCCGAGAAAACAACAATTTCTACGAATGATTTTGTGGCTTAACTGACGGCGAAGGGTCGTTTATGCTTCTTCGTAGACAGGATGGTTACGGGTTTAAGTTTCAAATTCAATTGCACGTGGATGATATAAAGATGTTGCACTTCATACAAAACACATTAGGAATGGGTAAGGTTTATATTACTGAATCCGCGGCTAGGTTTGTAGTAACTAACGTAAAAGATACATCTGAAATTATTGATATATTTAGTAGATATCCTTTAAATACTTATAAACTTCTTAACTTCCTGGATTTTAAGAAAGCTTTTGAAATTTACACAAGCTCTAGGCAAAAAACTCCGGATATTATAGCAAAAGTCGAGCAAATAAGAGGGGGAATGAATAGCTTAAGAGTTGATTTTACTGCTCGGCCATCCTGTTCCGTACGTATAACACCTTATTGATTACTCGGGTTTGTGGAAGGAGAAGGGTCTTTCTTTACAAGAAAGAACTTTACTTTAACGTTTAATCTTGCTCAGTCTTCTAAAGATTTAGTATTAATGGAAGCTATTAGAGATTTCTTTAACAATTTAGCTAGCTCTGTTAATAATGGAGCAGGGTTAGACGGTGCTGCATCACTTTCTCATAAAAAAAGCAGCAACATGATTTATTTAGTCATTCACCGTTTAGATTACATAGCCCAAGTGCTTATTCCTTTTTTTGATGCTCTTGTTTGGCAATCAAAGAAAGAATTGGATTATAAAGATTGAAAAACAATCTTAAAACTTAGGAATTTAGGTCTTCATTATACGGATGAAGGGGTTAAAGTATTAAATAATATTTTAAGTAGTATGAATAATAATCGTTTAACGACTAGTAGGTCTTCAACTCCCGTTGGAGATAGGGCAGTTTTAGATAGTGATATAAAAAAACTTATGCAGGGGCCATCTAACTTTGAAGTAGAGGAAGATGGAAGAGTCTACATTAAGTCTTTAAACAAATATTACTCTGATAAAGCAAAGATTAGATTGGAACTTATAGATGAAAGTGGTGGGGTTATTAAATCCTTTGCTTCAGCGGCTGACTGTGCAAAGTACTTAATGGTAAGTCCTATGACAGTATCCCAAAGATTAAGAAAAGGTAAACCTTTTTTATTCAATAATAAATTAGTCTCTATTAAAAAATCTGCAGATATATCTTTTTAGTTGCATATCTAATCTAATTAACTTAGTCTTGTTTCCATAGCATAATTCATAACTAATCTCCAATTTATTTTTCGCTATAGAAATTGAGGTCGCGTTAGGGGAAAACGCGTCTATGGGGGTAAATTGTCAAATTCCGGGGATATCCTAAAGCTTAAGATACCAAGCTATAATCGAAAGGTTATAAGTGGCTGAACTAATTACTCAGGTACGGTAACAAGTCTTAAGATGAGTGAAAACGAAATGGACAATCGCGGATCTAAGTCAACCATAAACAGTATGGTTGTAAAAGAGCAAAGAGTAGACGGCAGTTGATCCATTAAGCCACAATGCATGGATTTAAGGTGTACTCTACAGGGTTTCGAAAGGAACGGAGGTATAGGACCTCGGTTTCAACATGCAACAAGGTTGAAACTCCTATGTCAAAATCCCATCTAAACTATTCGGTTAAAAAAAACATTCTACCTATAATTCTGCTATTCTAAAGAGTCTGATCTGGTTTGATAGATGGTGAGGGTTCATTTAGTATAATAGTAGATAGAAATAAAATGCGTAAATTAGGTTGACGTGTTCAATTGAAATTTCAAATAGGTCTACACACTAAAGATCTTAACTTATTATATCTATTAAAACAATACTTGGGTGGTATTGGTTCTATTCATTTAGCTCAAAACCGAGAGATAAAATCTGGTATGAATACAGGTAGAAGTTTTGAAGATAAATAACCATTGTTATTATCAAACACCCAATAAACCAATAGCAGGATAAATTTGACTTTAACGCACAATCAAAGGTTCTTTAGTTATTTAAGCTTATTCACATTTATGATGGTAATTTTAGTTACAGCAAATAATTACTTACTTATGTTTGTAGGCTGAGAGGGTGTAGGGGTTTGTTCATATCTTTTAGTATGTTTCTGATTTACTAGAATAGCAGCAAATCAAAGTTCTCTTTCGGCATTTTTAACAAATAGAGTGGGTGATTGTTTCTTAACTATAGGTATGTTCGCCATACTATGATCATTTGGTAATTTAGATTATGCTACTGTATTTTCTCTAGCTCCTTACATGAATGAAAATGTTGTAACTATTATTGGTATATGCCTATTAATAGGAGCAATGGCTAAAAGTTCTCAAGTCGGACTTCATGTTTGGCTTCCTATGGCGATACCCTACAAAAGTCGCAGATGGTAAATAATTTGTAATTAGTTTAAATAGTTATAAATAAGTTTGACCATAGAACCATACTATAGATATAGTAAGGATTAAACCTAATATATTTGGTATGTATGGAGATTCCAGACACTTCTGGACTTAAAAGCTACTAAGGTGAAAACGGTTAAATATGTTACATAAAGACCGTCGGTATTTTAATATACCGCGACAGACTGGGTCACCATGGGGTGTCTGAAATGATGCTGAATGTACAGTCGGAAGCTCTATTTATTTGACAGGTGTAATCGGCACGGCGAGCTTTGGAATAAGAAACATCTTAAACATAAATTAAATAAAACTTCATATATTACTTTAGGTTTAATCTCATTATTATGCTTAGTGTATCTAAACTCCATTGATTTATTTAATTATGATAAATCATTATGTTATTTAAGTGTATTACCTTTCACCAACTCCGTTGGAATATTTAAAATCTGATATACAAAAAGAAAGCATTTTTTCTGAAAATAGGGGTAAAAGTGGTATTTATTGTTGGGTAAATACAATAAGTGGTAAATTCCAACTACGTTGGGTAGTGCAATTAATTTAAGTACTAGGCTGTATAGTTATTACTCTACCCCTGCACTAAGAAGGAATTCTAGTATGCTTATCTGTCTAGCTTTAATAAAATATGGTCATTCTCGGCGAAGCCGTGTTTATATATATTAGAATATTGTGATAAAAAGGATACTACCCTACGGGTGGAGAACAATATTATTTTGATCTTTTGAAACCTAGTTATAATATTCTAAGTGTAGCAGGTTCTCCATTAGGAAAAATACAAACAGAAGAAACTAAATTAAAAATAAGTAAATCTATGCAACTATTACCTAATGGGGATAAACATCCTATGTTTGGTAAAATTCTCTCTGAAGAAATAAGAGAGAAGATGAGAGCAGCTAAGTTGGGGAAAAATCATTTTGGTTATGGTAAAGCGCTCAGTGATGAGCATAAAGCCAAAATAGCTACTTCTCAATACAATACTCAGAAGATTTCTATCCGGGGGATGGATTTAGAGACTAATATCGAAACAATTTATTCTTCTATGCGTGAGGGAGCGAAAGCACTTAACTGCCTTGTAGGGTCAATAGGTTATAGTATTAAAAATGGGAATAAACCATTTAGGGGTAGGTATGAAATTAAAAAACACACCGTAGGTGTGTTTTTCTTTTTTAGGTTTATTTAATATAATGTTCAAATTTTTCTTTGTTTTTCCCGTGTCTATTTTTTTTAGACAGATATTACTCTTATACACCTTGAGCTTCGGGAAGGTTTAACAAAAATATATCACATATCGTTAATAACTTCTTTTTTATTTATTTCAGGTTTAATTACCAATACTTATACTAAAAATGTTAATTCTACATCCAAAAGAGGTTTACATAACCCTAGTTCTAAAAAACCCCTTATATTGGTCTATGATATAAGAGATTTATCATTAATAATGGGAGCTCCTTTCAAAACTTTAAATTCTTCTTTATTACAGGGTCGTGTTTCACAAGCAGGGGTTAATTACCGACTATATTCGACTTGTATCCCTCAATACAAGTGTGTAAGAAAGTATGAAAACGCAGATCTGCAAAAATTAACAATTCTACAGGAAAACCAGGGTAAATCTGGAGTTTATTTATGGCGTAACTTAAATAATCACAAAACTTATATAGGCTCTTCAATTAACTTATACGGTCAAAATTTTAAAGGATTAATTATAGATTGTGTAGTGTAGTATTATATCTATCATGGGAGATGGTTACTTTGCAGATGGTTCTGTGAAAATTTGTACAGATAATTTTACTAAACAAGAGGTTTTAATCTTAACCAAAGTTTTAGGTGATAAATTTGGTATAAAAGCTACGGTTAATAAACGTAGCAACGCAAATGGTAACGTGGTTTGGAGAATCAATGTAAGTAGATTAAGTATGGAAAAATTAACAATATTAGTAGGTCCATATTTAATACCTGAAATGGTATATAAAATAGGTATAAAAAAAGTATAATAACAGGTGTTTAGGGCTTTCCTTAAACTTCACTATATGCTGGAACATCCTGGTAAATAGGACAATCAGCAGGAAACCAACAAATAATTTGGCTCGGCTTTTTTAAATTAAGAGGGCTAAGGAATTTTAGTGGGATCCCCAGAGACTAAATGTGAAGCGTTTATATAGATGAAGGTATAGTCCAAACAGTTACATAAGTAACTGAGTGTTTTTAGTTAATGTATACTAAAAACCAACAAATTTGCCTACTCCTGTTTCTGCGTTAATACATGCTGCCACTATGGTTACGGCGGGTGTATACCTGTTAATGCGTTCATCTCCTTTAATAGAATATAGTTCAACAGTACTAATGCTATGTTTATGATTAGGTGCTATTACTACTGTATTTAGCTCTCTAATTGGTTTATTCCAACAAGATATTAAAAAAGTTATAGCTTATTCTACTATGAGCCAACTTGGAATGATGGTTATAGCTGTAGGTTTATCTAGTTATAACATAGCTTTATTCCATTTAGTTAATCACGCCTTTGCATATAGAGGGCGTGTTAAACCCATCTATTTGCCGGAAAGCCCCTCTACGTAGACCTTTTTTGCGCTAAGGCGATAAAAAAAAAGAATAACATAAATACTTTGATACTTAAACATGAATTAACGTAAACCCTTGTTTTATTTAATACAATAAGGCAGCTCACCGCTTACAATTGGATTGATAATAGGGACTAAGACAAGTCATCATGGCCTTAATATTGTGGGCTATAGACGTGCCACATAAGCCTTTACAAAGGGATGCAATAATGCGAATTGGAGCTAATCCCTAAAATAGGATAAAGCATGGATTGTAGTCTGAAATTCGACTGCATGAAAAAGGAATTACTAGTAATCGTGAGTAATCACATCACGGTGAATTTTATCTCAGATAGGTACTAACCACTCGTCAGGCGCTGAAAGGAGTATGTGCAATAAGTTTGGTTACTGCTGTTTGTTATTCTAAAATAAGAGGTTTAGATCTTTTGGCAGAGGGATCTTCGTATGCGTGACTCTGATTGGTGTTAAGTCGAAAACCAAAAAGAAAATGAGACCTTCTTTTTATTTTTCTAAAAATATCAAACTCCGGGAACACCCTAAAGCAGTTAATGCCAAATCTACATATGAAACAATAAAAGTAGATGGCCTTTCGTAATGGATAAGGGTATGGCAATAATGTAACTGATTAGTCGAAAGATTGAATGGGCAATCGCGGATCTAAGTTGACTCTATTCTCACTATAGGATATAATCTTAAGTATGATTATATATAGTAGATAGATCATAAAAGAGCAACGAGCAGATGGTATTTGTAGGTCCACTGATTACTTATAATGTAATCGAAAACGGAAATAATTAGTTTTACCAAATTAGTATTGCTTTTATTTCCGAAGTCTAGGTTCTGAATAGTTCCAAGGTGGAATATTAAGGTATGCTCTAAATTAAAGTACAAATACTTTAATTACTTCGTCTCAGACCTAAATACAAGGTAAATATTTGTACAAGGTCGAAGAAGTATTAACTGATACGGTTCGGGTTGGGGAACTAGCCCGGGATTAATTTATATTAACAATACACCCCAAAAAAAAACCTGAGTGCTGGAATTGGTATACAGGAATATTTAAGATATTCTGAGTTAATCTCATGGACGTTCAACTCGTTCTTCAGGTAGGCCCTTTTTAATTAAAGGGTCAAAAAAGTCATATTTTGTGTTATCATCCTCGCCTGGTTTCGGCCTTACCCTCTCCACTCGCAAAGGCGTTAAATTACTTTATATATATAAGTGGAATAGGGGAGCGGGAAAGAGAAGCTTAATATGATTCTAGCCCCCCTTTAGGGATAGAAATAATTGAATTAGAAGGTATGTTTTCGATAATTAAGGTAAAAGGAAGGCTGACACCCTACCCTTTTGACCCCCCTGCGGTCTTTTATTCTTTTGATCTAAAGGTCAAGTCTTTCGAAGTAAGTGTGTGATAGATATAAGACTAGGAATGTATGAGTTGTACTAATATTCCTTAATACAAAGTGGCTGGGTCACAAGTTCAGCCGAGTACCCCATTTTTTTGCGCTAAGGCGATAAAAAAATGGATTACAAAATTAAATAATTTCAGAACTAAATCATAATGTTCGAAGTAGTTATATTTAAGGCCCTTGTATTGTATAGCTAGTTATGTTAATAAAGGGCATATGAGCGTTGTTGAGGAAGAAAATCCCTCAAGCTACAATATCTGAGGATTAAGGTTAGGTTTTAGAAGATTCATATTGAACTTTTGGAGTTACCCACTCTTCGAGTGTATTTATTTTTGTTTTCTCCCATTTTTGCGCTAAGGCGATAAAAAAAAATGGGCTCCCATTTTTATAATAAACCGTCACACAATTTTTTAACTTTATACAAAAAATCTCTCGTTCTATATGCGAGAGTACCAAAACCCGTAGGGTTTTTGTAAACAATAACCATTCAAAGCGTGATAATATAAACTTTTACTTCATTCCGATTTTCATATTAACTTACGTGATTTTATCTTTAATAGACACAGGGATTTCATATTTTGAGTTTATTTGCCTTTCTCGCTAAGGCGCGGGGGAACTTTATATGTTACAGAAGGTAATAAATTACATAATGAATACGTGGTAGGATTCTGTGATGCGGAGGCCACATTTTCTATCTCTGTAACAAAAGATAATAGAATAAGAAAATCCTCTCGTCGTTCATCAGATAATTCTAGAATTATTTACTCTGTTCATCCTTCTTTTGCTATTTCTTTGAATATTAAAGATTGACAGCTTATTTATAGTTTACAATCATTTTTTGGAGTAGGTAAAATAAAAAAAGATGTAAGTAATAATGCTATTACTTTTTATGTAAATTCCGTGGAGGACTTATTGAATGTGGTAATTCCTTTCTTTAAAGCCCATTCTTTACTTTCGCAAAAGTGAGCAGATTTTGTTTTATTTGAAAAAGCTGTTTATTTAATTAAAGAAGGTGCACATCTAACACCATCAGGTCTTACTAATATCGTAAGCATTAAAGCTTCAATGAATAAAGGTTTATCTGATATGTTAGTGGCTCAATTCCCCGAGACATATTTAGTGGAGAGACCTGTGCTAATAAATAAAGGGATTAGAGACGGTAATTGGTTGGCAGGTTTTGCTGACGGAGAAGGATCTTTCTATATTCGTATTAAGGAGGCTAGTTCTGCAAAAAGTATTAACCGTGTTTCCTTTTTCTTTTCTATAAATCAGGCAATTAGAGATAGTGATTTAATTTATGATATAGCTAAGTTTTTAAACTGTGGTGCTATAAACAGTAATCAAAAATATATTCAACTTAGAGTAACTAAATTTGAAGATGTTGAAACAAAGATTATTCCATTCCATTTTTTTGCGCTAAGGCGATAAAAAAATGGAATTACCCTATGCATGGTATTAAAAACTTAAATTACCTAGATTTCTGTAAAATTATGGAATTGGTACAATCTAAAGTTAATCTGACTACAGAAGGTATTAATGAAATTAAAACACGGCTTCGCCGAGAAGGTATGAATTTTGGTAGAGCGTAATATTCAGGTTAACCGTTTGGTTTAAGAGACATTTATATGTATGTACTTACCTGCCGACCATTCTATTTTTACTCATCTGCCGAGCTAGGTATTGTTTTAATTTTATTTTTACTTTTACGGTTCGGGTTGGGGAACTAGCCCGGGATTAATTTATATTAACGATACACCCAAAAAAAAAAGTCGGTGCAAGGAGCATAAGTATTTATATATTTATATGGTTCGAATCCATAGACAGGCTCAT
>Ga0233346_1000032_pt1 | contig 10847 bp, 5 predicted proteins | sample GEONDECOMP289_FD_180698 | JGI IMG/M metagenome (GOLD analysis project Ga0233346, IMG submission 180698) | Leaf litter microbial communities from Shasta-Trinity National Forest, California, United States - GEON-DECOMP-289 | ecosystem: Environmental > Terrestrial > Plant litter > Unclassified...
GTTGCTGGCTGCCCGAGGTTATAGACAGGCTGCTTGTGAACCTGTCCTGTTGCCCGAAGCCTGCCTGAGGGTTATGTAGTTTCCCGTATCACCTTCCGAGATCAAGATGAGGTTGTTGTTGTTAGATTAGCCTCCCCGTGTAGTGAACAGGCTTCCCATGACTGGGATCACTCTGCCCGAGTGAAGAGATGTCTGCCTGTGAGGAATTAGGGTGCTGCCCTGAACTCGTGGGCAGTTTAGGGTTGCCTGGAAGATGCCCTACTTCTGCTCATGGCTGACCATGAATAGTAAGGAAGGATACCCTAGTTGATTAGGGTATGTGTGCAAGAGGAAGTGATGCCCTAGCTAGCCAAAATCGCCATGCTAGGGCACAACAACAAAGATCACCAACAACTGTAGTAGACCAACGAAATCCTCAGCCTTCAAGGGAGCAATCAAGGTTGATGATGAAGTGTATGTAAATGAAATGAACTTGATCTTCTTTTATAGGCTTTGAGTTCCTTGGATGTGGGCCAAACACAAAAGAATAAAATAATAGTATTTTATTCTTTTTCTTTTTTACTTTTACCTTTAGTGGTACTAAAGGTCTTTTTTTTATTTTCACTTTTACTTCTTAGTGGTCCAAGGGTCCTTATGTATTTTTTACTTTTATCTTTTAGCCTTCTTCAAGTGCCCTGCGGTCAGAACTACTAATGCTTTTATCTCAAACTCCTTGTGCCACCAAGATCGGGTACTAGGTGTCTTAACCAAGGGTAGCTAATCATTGGAGAAGGTCACAGAGCCCACAGATCGATGGTAGGAGTGCCTCACATGCCTAGACCCAGTCTAGGACTTATAGTGATGTCCTGGTAACTGACCAGGTGCTACAACCCTAGGCTGCATCATTTGACTCAAGGTCAAATACTTGGTAACTGACCAAGCGCCTCCATTCTCCTAGAGAATGGCCCTCAGCCCTAGGATGAGTGCCCCAGTCCTAGACTAGTTCCACATCCTGGTACTTTCCAGATGTCTCCATTCAAAGAATGGCTACTCAGCTCAAGGTTGAGCTCCCCAGTGCTGGACTGGTTTTACCAACCCTAACTAAGGGCCAAAATAACTCAAAATATCTAAAAAAATTGTCTGCACGCTTATCTCTTAAATGGGTATCTAAATCTACTTTTAGATTTGATCTCTAAGAAATTGGAAAAAAATGCAACCTTTTAGGCCTTGGTTTGACCAAGTTTGACTAGGGTGCAAAATAGCTCGAAATCCCCTGAAGGTTTGTATGCATGGTTATCTCTCAAATGGGTACCTAAATTTTCTTTCAAAATTAAATTACGAGAAAGTCAGAAAAATATCATCTCTTAGACCTTTGCTTAACCAACGTTGAATAAGAAACAAAATAGCTCCGAACATAGTGAAAGTTAGCTTGTACTCTTATCTTCCAAATGCGCAAATAAATCTACGATCAAATTTTAATTCTGAGAAATTGGTCAAATGTGAAACTTCGTTGTGTGGGTTTGATAAGGTACGGCTTAAAGGGGGTGAAAATATTTCAGAACGTCGCGAAAATTCGCTTGCACGCTTGTTTATCCAATCGGAATCCAAATCTATGATCAAGTTTCAATTCTGAGAAGTTGGTCAAAGTGAAAATCCATCGTGCGGTTTTGTTAGGGTTTGGCTTAAAGGTGCTGAAGATAGCTCTAAACATTGTGAAAGTTGGCGTGTACTCTTATCTATCAAATCAGCATCCAAATCTATGATCAAATTTCAATTCCGAGAAATTGGGCAGCAGTGAACCTCTGTCATGAATTTTCGCTAGAGTTGGGCTTAAAGGGAGTCCAAATAGCTCGAAACATGGAAAAAGTAGGCGTGCACGCTTGTATATCAAACAAGCATCCAAGTCTATGATCAAATTTCAATTTCGAGAATTTGATCAAAAGTGAAACTCCATCATGGGGTTTCGCTAAGGTTTGGATTAAAGGAGGGGAAAATAACTCCGACCATCATGAAATTTAGCATGCACTCTTATCTACCAAATGGGCATCGAAATCTATGATCATAGATTAATTCTGATAAATTGGTCAAAAGTGAAACTTCATTATGCGCTTTCGCTAAGGTTGCACTTAAAGGGAGTGAAAATAGCTTGGAATGTCACAAAAGTTGGCGTGCACGCTTGTTTATTGAAATGGGTACCTAAATCCATTTCAAATTTCAATTATGAAAAAGTCAAGAAAAGTGCATATTTACAACCTTGGTTTGAACATCCTTAAAAGAGGGCCAAAATAGCTTTAAATCTTGTAAAAATAGGTGTCCATGCCTATCTTTGAAATGGGTATCTAAATCTTCTTTAAAATTTGAATTTTCAGAAATTCGGAAAAAAAGCAACGTTTATGCCTTGGTTTGACAAAGTGTGCACTCTTATTTTCCAAATGCGCATCTAAATATATGTTACAATTTTCATTCTGAGAAATTGGTCAAAAGCAAAACTCCATCGTGCGGTTTCGCCAAGGTTGGGGTTAAAGGGGGTGAAAATAGCTTGTAATGTCGCAAAAGTTGGAGTGTATGCTTTTCTATCAAACGGGCATCTAAATTTATGATGAAACTTCAATTCCGAAAAATTGGTTAGAAGTGAAACTCCCTCGTGCATTTTTGCTAGAGTTGGGCTTAAAGGAGGTCCAAATAGCTCGAAATATTGCAAAAGTTGGCGTGCATGCTTGTATATCAAACAGGCATCCAAATCTATGATCAACTTTCAATTTCAAGAATTTGGTCAAAAGTGAAACTCCATCATGTTGTTTTGCTAACGTTTGGCTTGAAGGAGGGGAAAATAGCTCCGACCATCATGAAATTTAGCATGCACTCTTATCTACCAGATGGGCATCGAAATCTACGATCATAGATTAATTCTGATAAATTGGTCGAAAGTGAAACTTCATTGTGCACTTTCGCTAAGGTTGCACTTAAAAATAGCTCAAAACGTCGTGAAAGTTGGCGTGCACGCTTGTTTATTGAAATGGGTACCTAAATCCATTTCAAATTTCAATTCTGAAAAAGTCAAAGTGCATCTTTACAACCTTGGTTTGAAAATCCTTAAAGGAGGGCCAAAATTGCTTCAAATCTCATAAAAATAGGTGTGCATGCCTATCTTTGAATTGGGTATCTAAATCTACTATAAAATTTGAATTTTCAGAAATTCGAAAAAATGCAACGTTTATGCCTTGGTTTGACAAAGTTTGACCGAGGTCCAAAATGGCTTGCTATCCCCAAAAAATATACATGTAGGCTTATCTATCAAATGGGTACCTAAATACAGTTTCAAATTTCAATTTCAAGAAAGTCAAGAAAGTTTGACCAACCTTAACTAAGCGCCAAAATAACTCGAAATCTCTAAAAACATTGTCTGCACGCTTATCTCTTAAATGGGTATCTAAATCTACTTTTAGATTTGATTTCTAAGAAATTGAAAAAAAATGCAACCTTTTAGGCCTTGGTTTGACCAAGTTTGACTAGGGTCCAAAATAGCTCGAAATCCCCTGAAGGTTTGTATGCATGGTTATCTCTCTAATGGGTACCTAAATTTTCTTTCAAAATTCAATTACGAGAAAGTCAAAAAAATATCATATCTTAGACCTTTGCTTGACCAACCTTGAATAACAAACAAAATAGCTTCGAACATCGTGAAAGTTGGTGTACACTCTTATTTTCCAAATGCGCAGATAAATCTACGTTCGAATTTTAATTATGAGAAATTGGCCAAAAGTGAAACTCCGTTGTGCAGGTTTGCTAAGGTACGACTTAAAGGGGGTGAGAATATTTTAGAACGCCGTGAAAATTTGTGTGCATGCTTGTTTATCCAATGGGAATCCAAATCTATGATCAAGTTTCAATTCCGAGAAGTTGGTCAAAAGCGAAACTCCATCATGCGGTTTTGCTAGGGTTTGGCTTAAACACGCTGAAGATAGCTCTGAACATCATGAAAGTTGGCGTGCACTTTCATCTATCAAATCCGCATCCAAATCTAGGATCAAATTTCGATTCTGAGGAATTGGTCAGAAGTGAAACTCTATCATGCATTTTTGCTGGAGTTGGGCTTAAAGGGAGTCCAAATAGCTTGGAACTTTGCAAAAGTTGTCATGCACGCTTGTTTATCAAACGGGCATCCAAATCTATGATCAAATTTCAATTCCAAGAATTTGGCTAAAACTGAACTCCATCGTGCGGTTTCGCTAAGGTTTGGCTTAAGGGAGGGGAAAATAGCTATGAACATCACGAAATTTGGCATGCACTCTTATCTACCAAGTGGGCATCTAAATCTGTGATCAAATTTCAATTCCAAGAAATTAGTCAGAAGTGAAACTCCGTCGTGCATTTTTGCAAGAGTTGGGATTAAAGGTAGTCCAAATAGCTCGAAACATTGCAAAAGTTGCCATGCACGCTTGTATATCAAACGGGCATCCAAATCTATGATCAAATTTCAATACCGAGAATTTGGTCAAAAGTGAAACTCCATCATGCAGTTTCACTAATCTTTGGCTTAAAGGAGGGGAAATAGCTATGAACATCACTAAATTTGGCATGCACTCTTTTCTACCAAATGGGCATCTAAATCTACGATCAAATTTTAATTTCGAGAAATTGGTCAAAAGTGAAACTTGATCGTGTGCTTTCACTAAGGTTGCACTTAAAGTGAATGAAAATAGCTTCGATCGCCACGCAAGTTGCCGTGCACGCTTGTTTATTTAAATGGGTACCTAAATGTACTTTCAAATTTCAATTCTGAAAAAAAGTTGAGAAAAGTGCATCTTTTCAAACTTGGTTTGACCATCCTTGAATGAGGGACAAAATAGCTCCAAATCTCATAAAAATAGGTGTGCATGCCTACTTTTGATATGGGTATCTAAATCTACTTTAAAATTTGAATTTTGAGAAATTGGAAAAAATGCAATGTTTTTGGCCTTCGTTTGACCGAGGTCCAAAATGGTTTATAATCCCCAAAAAATATACGTGTAGGCTTATCTCTCAAATGGGTACCTAATACAGTTTCAAATTTCAATTTCGAGAAAGTCAAGGAAAGTCCATTTCTTAAAACTTGTTTTGACCAACATTAACTAAGGGCCAAAATAACTTGAAATCTCGCAAAAATATGTGTGCACGGTTATCTCCTAAATCTGTATCTAAATATGTGTGCATGGTTATCTCCTAAAAGTTTGTATGCACGGTTATCTCTCAAATGAGTACCTAAATTCTCTTTCAAATTTAAAATACAAGAAACTAGTAAAAATAACATCTCTTGGAACTTTGGTTGACCAACCTTGAATAACAACCAAAATAGCTACGAGCATCTTGAAAGTTGCCGTGCACTCTTGTCTACCAAATGGATAGATAAATCTACAATCAGATTTTCAATCTGAGAAATTGGTCAAAAGTGAAACTTCGTTGTGCGATTTTGCTAAGGTTGGGATTAAAAGGGGTGAAAATAATTTGGAACGCTGTGAAAGTTCGCGTGTATGCTTGTCTATCAGATGGCCATCCAAATCTATTATCATATTTTAATTCTAAGAAATTGCTCAAAAGTGAAACTTCGTCATCCAATTCGCTAGGGTTGGGCTTAAAGAAGGTCAAAATAGCTCAAAACGTTGCGAAAGTTGGTGTGCATGCTTGTTTATCCAATGGGCATCCAAATCTATGATCAAGTTTGAATTCTGAGAAGTTGGTCAAAAGTAAAACTCCATCATGCGAGTTCACTAAGGTTTTGCTTAAAGGAGGGGAAAATAGCTCTGAACATCACGAAATTCGGCATGCACTCATATAGACCAAATAGGCATCTAAATCTACGATCAAATTTTAATTCTAATAAATTGGTCCAAAGTGAAACTTCGTCATGCACTTTCGCAAAGGTTGCACTTAAAGGGACTGAAAATAATATCTCTTAGACCTTTGCTTCACCAACCTTGAATAACGACCAAAATAGCTCTGAACATCATGAAAGTTGGCGTGCACTCTTATCTACCAAATGCGCAGATAAATCTATGATCAAATTTCAATTCTAAGAAATTAGTCAAAAGTGAAACTCCACTGTGCAGTTTTTGCTAAGGTTGGGCTTAAATGGGGTGAAAATATTTTGGAACGTCGCGAAAGTTCACATGCACGCTTGTTTATCAATTGTCCATCCAAATCTATGATCAAATTTTATTCTAATAAATTTCTCAAAAGTGAAACACCACCATGCGATTTCGCTAGGATAGGGCTTAAAGAAGGTCAAAATAGCTCATAACGTTGTGAAAGTTGGCATGCATGGTTGTATATCAAATGGGAATCTAAATCTATGATCAAATTTCAATTCCGACAATTTGGTCAAAAGTGAAACTCCATGTGGTTTCGCTAATGTTTGGCTTAAAGGAGGGGAAAATAGCTCTAAACATCACGAAATTTGGCATGCACTCTTATCTACCAAATGGGCATCTAAATCTACGATCAAATTTTAATTCCAAGGAATTGGTCAAAAGTGAAACTCCGTTGTGCGCTTTCACTAAGGTTGCACTTAAAGGGACTAAAATAGCTTGGAACGTCGTGAAAGTTGGCCTACACCCTTCTTTATTGAAATACCTACCTAAATCCACTTTCAAATTTAAATTCTGAAAAAGTCGACAAAATGCATATTTTCAACCTTGGTTTGATCATCCTTGAATGATGGCCAAAATAGTTCCAAATCTCATAAAAATAGGTGTCCATGCCTATCTTTGAAATGGGTAACTAAATCTATTTTAAAATTTGAATTTTGAGAAATTCAAAAAAATTCAATGTTTTAGGCCTTGGTTTGACAAAGGCTAACAAAGTTTAAATGAGGTCGAAAATGGCTCGCAATCCCCAAAATATATAAATGTAGGATTATCTCTCAAATGAGTACCTAAATAGAGTTTCAAATTTCAATTTCGAGAAAGTCAAGGAAAGTGCATTTCTTAGAACCTGGTTGGACCAGCTATTAACTCAAGATCTTGCAAAAATATGTGTGCACTCTTATCTCTTAAATGGGTATCTAAATCTACTTTTACATTTCATTTATAAGAAACTGAAAAAGTGAAACCTTTTAGGTCTTGGTTTGACCAAGTTTGACTAAGGTCCACAATAGCTCGAAATCCCCTAAAAGTGTGTATGCATGTTATCTCTCAAATTGGTACCTAAATTCTCTTTCAAATTTCATTTATGAGAAAGTCAGAAAAATAACATCTCTTAGACCTTTGCTTGACCAACCTTGAATAACAATCAAAATAGCTCCGAACATTGTGAAAGTTGGCATGCATTTTGTTGTTGCTGCAACCGCTTCCCCAAAAATTTTACATTTTAGGGCCCCTCCTTCCATTTTTTATTTTGAAAGCATGCTTACACTTGTTTCCCAACTTAGATAAGCCATCCCTACATACCTATTCTTTCACAAAATATTTAGTAGAAGGGATTTCCTAAGCCTGAAGTATCATTTTGGTAAATAATCCTTAGGCACGACCTTGGAAACACGCCTTAGATAAAAGTTTCGCTTTCAATTTCAGATCAATGCCTGAGAATCGCTTCGACATAGATCAACACGACCCAGAAAGAAGCGGAAGTGAAAAAGCAGAAGCAGAAAGATCAAGGTTTGGTCATGAAAAAGTTAGAATCCCGACTTCCAGTTTTCGTAGTTCAAGATCCGACGGTCATGAAGAATTCCGCATAAATCAATGGTTAAGAAATAGCGGAAGAGGAAAATAACTCCAAACATCGTGAAAGTTGGCGTGCACTCTTACCTTATCTCTCAAATGGGTACCTAAATACAGTTTCAAATTTCAATTTCGAGAAAGTCAAGAAAAGTGCATTTCTTATAACTTGGTTTGACCAACCTTAACTAAGGGCCAAAATAACTCAAAATCTCTAAAAAAATTATCTGCACACTTATCTCTTAAACGGCTATCTAAATCTACTTTTAGATTTCATTTCTAAGAAATTGGAAAAAAGTGCAACCTTTTAGGCCTTGTTTTGATCAAGTTTGACTAGGGTCCAAAATAGCTCAAAATCCCTTGAAGGTTTGTATGCATGGTTATCTCTCGAATGCGTATCTAAACTCTTTTTAAAAAATCAATTACGATAAAGTTGAAAAAATATCATTTCTTAGACCTTAGCTTGACCAACCTTGAATAACAAACAAAATAGCTCCGAACATCATGAAAGTTGGTGTGCACTCTTATCTTCCAAATGCACAGATAAATCTACGATCAAATTTCAATTATGAGAACGCCACGAAAATTCACGTTCATGCTTGTTTATCCAATGGGAATCCAAATCTATGATCAAGTTTCAATTCTGAGAAGTTGGTCAAAAGTGAAACTCCATCGTGCAGTTTTGTTAGGGTTTGGATTAAAGGTGCTGAAGATAGCTCTGAACATCGTGAAAGTTGGCGTGCACTTTTATCTATCAAATCGACATCCAAATCTTGATCAAATTTCAATTCCAAGAAATTGGTCAGAAGTGAAACTTTGTCGTGCATTTTCACTAGAGTTGGGCTTAAAGGGAGTCCAAATAGCTCAGAACATTGCAAAAGTTGGCATGCACGCTTGTTTATCAAATGGGCATCCAAATCTATGATCAATTCAATTCTGAGAATTTCGTCAAAAGTGAACTCCATGTGTGGTTTCGCTAAGGTTTGGCTTAAACGAGGGGAAAAAGGCTATGGACATCACAAAATTTGGCATGCACTCTTATCTACCAAATGGGCATCTAAATCTACGATCAAATTTTAATTCCAAGAAATTGGTCAGAAGTGAAACTTCATCGTGCATTTTTGCTAGAGTTGGGCTTAAACGTAGTCCAAATAGCTCGGAACATTGCAAAAGTTGGCATGCATGCTTGTATATCAAACGGGCATCCAAATCTATGATCAAATTTCAATATAGAGAATTTGGTCAAAAGTGAAACTCCATCATGCGGTTTCGCTAAGGTTTGGCTTAAAGGAGGGGAAATAGCTATGAACATCACTAAATTTGGCATGCATTCTTTTCTACCAAGTGGGCATCTAAATCTATGATCAAATTTTAATTCCGAGAAATTAGTCAAGAGTGAAACTTCGTCATGCGCTTTCGCTAAGGTTGCACTTAAAGTGAGTGAAAATAGCTCGGAACGTCATGCAAGTTGGTGTGCACGCTTGTTTATTTAAATGGGTACCTAAATCTACTTTCAAGTTTCAATTCTGAAAAAAAAAAGTCGAGAAAAGTGCATATTTTCAACCTTGGTTTGACCATCCTTGAATGTGGGACAAAATACCTCCAAATCTCATAAAAATACGTGTCCATGCCTACATTTGAAATGGGTATCTAAATCTACTTTAAAATTTGAATTTTGAGAAATTGGAAAAAGTGCAATGTTTTTGCCCTTGGTTTGACGAAGTTTGACCAAGGTCCAAAATGGTTCGTAATCCCAAAAAATATACATGTAGGATTATCTCTTGAATGGGAACCTAATACAGTTTCAAATTTCAATTCCGAGAAATTCAAGGAAAGTGCATTTCTTAGAACTTGGTTTGACCAACATTAACTAAGGGCCGAAATAACTCCAAATCTCACAAAAATATTTGTGCACACTTATCTCCTAAACCTGTATCTAAATCCACTTTTACATTTGATTTCTAAGAATTTGGAAAAAAGTGCAACCTTTTAGGCCTTGGGTTAACCAAGTTTGACCTAGGTCCAAAATAGCTCGAAATCTCCTAAACGTTTGTATGCACGGTTATCTCTCAAATGGGTACCTAAATTCTCTTTCAAATTCCAAATATGAGAAACTGGTAAAAATAACATCTCATAGAACTTTGGTCTACCAACCTTGAATAACGACCAAAATAGCTACGAGCATCTTGCAAGTTGGCGTGCACTCTTCTCTACCAAATGCGTGGATAAATCTACAATCAAATTTTAATTTTGAGAAATTGGTAAAAAGTGAAACTCTGTTGTGCAATTTTGTTAAGGTTGGGATTAAAGGGGGTGAAAATATTTTGGAACGTCATGAAAGTTCATGTATACGCTTGCCTATCAGATGGCCATTCAAATCTATGATCAAATTTTAATTCTAAGAAATCACTCAAAAGTGAAACTCTGTCATCTGATTCGCTAGGGTTGAGCTTAAAGAAGGTCAAAATAGCTCAAAATGTTGCGAAAGTTGGTGTGCATGCTTTTTTATCCAGTGGGCATCCAAATCTATGATCAAGTTTGAATTCTGAGAAGTTGGTCAAAAGTAAAACTCCATCATTCAGTTTCGTTAAGGATTTGCTTAAAGGAGGTGAAAATAGCTCTGAACATCATGAAATTCGGCATGCACTCGTACTACCAAATGGGCATCTAAATCTACGATCAAATTTTAATTCTGAGAAATTGGTCAAAAGTTTACTTCGTCATGCGCTTTCGCAAAGGTTGCACTTAAAGGGAGTTAAAACAACATCTCTTAGACTTTTTCTTCACCAACCTTGAATAACGACCAAAATAGATTCGAACATCTTGATAGTTGGCGTGCAATCTTATCTACCAAATGCACAAATAAATCTATGATCAAATTTTAATTCTGAGAAATTGGTCGAAAGTGAAACTCTGTTGTGTGGTTTTGTTAAAATTGAAAACCGAACGGCTTAAAGGGGGTGAAAATATTTCAGAACACTGCGAAAATTCGCGTGCATGCTTGTTTATCCAATGGGAATCCAAATCTATGATCAAGTTTCAATTCTGAGAAGTTGGTCAAAAGTGAAACTCCATCGTACAGTTTTGATAGGGTTTGGCTTAAAGGTGCTGAACATAGCTCTGAACATCGTAAAAGTTGGAGTGCACTTTTATCTATCAAGTCGGCATCCAAATCTA
>Ga0233346_1000033_pt1 | contig 10766 bp, 11 predicted proteins | sample GEONDECOMP289_FD_180698 | JGI IMG/M metagenome (GOLD analysis project Ga0233346, IMG submission 180698) | Leaf litter microbial communities from Shasta-Trinity National Forest, California, United States - GEON-DECOMP-289 | ecosystem: Environmental > Terrestrial > Plant litter > Unclassified...
ACAACCTAACACCAGATAAGTATAAATCTGTGGTAAAGAAGAGTCGGTCTAATGGTATGCTATTAAGCAGACCGGCTTCGATCTTAATAAGTACTTACGTTCTAAGCAGCAAAAGAACTCTGTCTACATCATCTGAAATATTGGCCGAGAGAGTCTATATTAACGCTGATCAGGACAAAGAACTGATCGTTAATGAAAATAAAGGACGAACGGGTATTTATCGTTGAGTACACAGAGAGTCCGGTAAAACTTATATAGGTTCTTCAAGGGTTTTCTCCGTCACTAGATCTTATTCTACTTTAAATAAAAAAGATTCAAATAGTCAACCTAAGGTTATCATTACTCCTGCGGCTTTATACCCTGATGCTTATCTAAATAAAAGTATAATATTAAAGGATAATAAAAACAAAGCAGGAGTTTATCGTTGAGTAAACAAGGTAAACGATAGTTCATATATAGGTAGTAGTGTAAATCTTAATCAAAGATTAAGAAGTTACTTTAACTTTAGTTTTATTACCTCAAGTTTAGTCAGAAATAAAAGCTTGATATATAGCGCTATTTTGAAACATGGTTACTCTAATTTTCAGCTGGAAATCTTAGAATACTGTCTTCCAGAAAACGCTATAAGTAGAGAACAATATTATATGGATTTATTAAAACCTAATTATAATCTTAACTCTATAGCAGGTTCAAGACTTGGAAGTATTCATTCGGAAGAAAGCAGGTTAAAAATGAGTAAGTCTGCTAAAGGGCGTAAACATACTGAAGAAACTAAAAAATTATTTAGTCTTGCGAAGAAAGGTATGAATAACCCTAATTTTGGTATTACTCGAAGTGAAAAGACTAAAGCCTTATATACTTTAGCCAGATTAGGTAAATCCTTTCTTTCAGATTCCATGAAAGCTAAAATGAGTGAACGAAGCGGAACATCTTTAAGTGTTCTAGACTTAAAAACAAATGAAACTTCAGTGTACCCTTCCATTAAAAAAGCGGCAGAAGCAATGGGTGTCTCACAACCTGCCATCACGAACAGACTTAGTAAAAATCTAGATACCTTCGTGGTGAAAAAACAATATCAAGTTAAAAAGGTAAATAAACTGTCGGGAACTAATGATAAACTGTCGGGAACTAATGATAAACTGTCGGGAACTAATGATAAACTGTCGGGAACTAATGATAAAAGTATAGATATAGTACGGAGTCGGGTTTATAAACCTGTTAATTCTGGGGCCTCTAACGGTAAAAGAAGTATGTCCACACTGAGTAGATGTGTACCTGTTATACCCGTTAAATTTTATTCCAATTCTGATAAAGATAAGGAGCTAATTGTTAATGAAAATAAAGGACGAACGGGTATTTATCGTTGAGTACACAGAGAGTCCGGGAAAAGTTACGTTGGCTCATCTGCGAAATTAAATATTAGATTTAAACAATATTTTAATTATAATCATATATCATACCCTAAACGGAATATGCCCATATGTAAGGCACTATTAAAATATGGTTATGCGGAGTTTAGTTTAGAAATTTTAGAATATTGCTCTACCGATGTATTACTTAAAAAAGAGCAATACTACTTTGATAAATGTAAACCCGAATATAATATATTAAAAATTGCTGGATCTCCCTTAGGTTACAAACATAGTGAAGCAGCTAAAAAGTTAATAGGTTTAGCTTCTAAAAATAGAATAGTATCCGAATCAAGCCGTGATATTAGAAGAAAATCGTTAATAGGTATAACTTTTGACGATAAACGTTTAGATAAAATGCGTCTAAGTAATACCTTTAGAAAGTCTGTCCTGTTAACTAACACGGAAACAGGTAAGACCCAAGAATTTTCTTCTATGACAGACGCTGGTATATATCTAGATATATCTCGGGTTTCCGTAAGGAAATATCTATTAAATAATATGCCTTACAAGGGTTATACTATTTCTAAAGCCCCTTCAAATGATATCGTGTCACTGAGCTATCGTCTACTTCTAGTTTTATCCAGCAACAGCCTGTCCGATTAACTAATAAGTTAACAGGTATTTCCAAAGAATTCTCTTCTATGGTAAATGCTGCCAAATATTTGGATATATCTAGGGCGCGGCTAGGATACTTTTTAAACAATATGTCTAAAACCGATAATGTTGAATTAAAAGGGTATACTGTTTTCAAGATTACGGATACTCAGGTTAAAGTTAATAGGAAATATCTTAAAGTAGAGGTCACCGATATATATACAAATGAAGTAAAAACATACCCTTCGCTTACTTTAGCTGCCGAAGCTTTGGGTGTACCTAGGGCTAGTTTATCCGGATATTTTTGCAAGTACTAATCCTTATAAAAATAAATATAATCTAAAATTAGTATAAACACTGATTTTTTATATTTAAACTACTTTATACTAAATACATTAAAATTTGTTGATGTATTTAACAGGTCAAAAAACACAGCCGATCATATCTTGCTCGTAATGTTTCTCTAGGGTTAAGATTAGCAGCAAACATAAAAAAAAAGATGAGATTAGGTATCTCATTCTTGTTGTGTTAAAGAACCAAACTCCGGGGAAGCCCTAAAGCTCTAATAACTAAAGATAAGACGGAAACTTCTTAACTGGCCTCATTAATGCCTGAGGGTATAGTAATATCATTAGAGATTCTTGGTGCAAACCAAGGAATGGGTGATCGCGGATCTAAATCAGTAATATTTGAAATTATTGTAAAAGAGCAACGAGTAGACGGTTCTTCCATTATATTAAACTAATGGTAAGGTGTACTCTAGTCGCCGGGAAAGCCGGTTCTTGGGAGAAACTAAGTAACCTAAGATTAAAGATATAACAATAGCCTATCCCTATTTTATAATCTAACACTTTAAAGAAAGGATAAAGTATATAAACACCTTTAAATAAGGGGACAAAGTTTATATATACCTTTAAAGAAAGGATAAAGTTGTTAACGACTTATATTATCTTTTGTTAAAAATTCTACTAAGAGATCTGTCCCATCTTATTGTTTTCACTTACATAACGTGAGATCGCGTAGCCTATTTTATTCATCTAAAAATTATGCCTTCTCTACGAAGTGTTTAAGACCTATTGCCGTAAGGGCGTTTTCAACTTCAAAAAGTGATGGTTCCTCTTCTACAGACTCTTCTGATATAGCTGTTTTCTCTGATGCCGACAAAGACAAACTAAATATCCTTAATTATATTAAAGGTAAATCTGGGATTTACATGTGAACTAATAAATTGAATGGTAAGAAGTACGTAGGGAGTTCCGTGGCTTTAACCCGTAGGCTTTTGGAATATTATAATGTAAATAGAATACTAAATGAAAAAAGTATGCCTATTAACGTTGCATTATTAAAGTACGGTTATACTAACTTTAGTCTTACTATCTTAGAAATTTGTGACAAAGATAGTCTTATGTCTAGAGAAAAACACTTTTTTGAAGTATACTCTCCTGAGTATAATATATTAAAAACACCTGGAAGCCCTTATCGAGGATCTGGATGAACACATTCTGAAGCTACATTAGAAAATATGCGTATCGCTGCATCTAAGACATTCAAATCTCCGGAATTTTTAACTAAATTATCTAAAGGTCAATCTAGTGGTATCGAAGTTGAGGTAACTGATTTGGAAAAAAATACTACTACTACTTACCATGCCATTAGAGCTGCAGCCCGAGCTTTAGATATTGACAAAAGATATATTGAACATTACATTTACTTGAAACAAGATAAACCTGTTTTAGGTAAATATACTTTTAAATTAAATTTAAACTCAGATGACAAAAGTACAAATTTAATTAACAAAAAGGTTCAAAAAACTTCTATGAAAGTGGAGGTTACTAACGTCGACACTAAACAGATTACAATGTACTCTTCTATTACCGCTGCTGCTAAATGCGAAAAAAAGTTGTCATTTGGGGATAAATTTGTTATTCGTTTATTAGTTCAAAAATTGTTAAATATTTTATCGTTAACTAAGACTATTCCGACAAGGAGTAGTCTTCCTTTCTTTAAAGATTATTTATATCTTTCCCTTTCTTTTTTCAGCTTTGGAGCTGGTGTTCAGTTTAACCTAAACTCACCTTATACTGACCCAAAAAGATTACATGGAATCTACAGTCAAAGGCGGATTGGGTTTACATTTATTAACTTAAACAATATTTACTTAATGCCTAAGGGTTGCATAAGAACTATGTCTACATCTTCTGGTCAAGAACCAGTTAAAACTTATCTTTATCCAGATAAGGAAAGCAATACAATCATTGTAGATAATAAAGGACAACCCGGTGTTTACCGTTGAGTGCATATAGAATCAGGAAAAAGTTACATCGGATCATCCGCTATTTAATGTGACTAATAAATTGAATGGTAAGAAGTATGTAAGGAGTTCCAACCTATCTATAAATATACAGTAGCGTATTAAATTATTATTTAATATTTCCATTTTTTTGTGTTCCAATTTTTTTTTGTTTTTTCATATAATATAATCGAATAAAATTGTATAACTTTCCTGAAGCTTGCCTTTTAATCGTGGCAGCACCAGGGGGGTGTTGTATTCAAGATTTTTTTACCTTGTTTCAGGTTCCACCCGTGGAGGGTCGGAGACCGTAGGTGTGTTTTTTAGTATTAAATTATTTTCCATACCCTTCCTCCACTTGTTTATACCCTACCGCACTTGCCTTGCGAGGGTGGTAATTTATCGCCTTTGCGCGTGGAAAGGGTATGGATTCCAGTTCTAGAATGCTTAGTCCTCTGTTTGGTCTGGGGAAAACTAAAGGTGTTAAACATCAACCTTAATTATTAAAGGGTTAGAGATCACTGTAAATCTCCAATCTAAATAACATCATCAGCCCTTCTGAGAACACTAGCCGGAAACTAAGACGAGTATGCGCTACTCTCAATAGCGTTAGTCTGGTCCTCAAGGAGTGCAGTCGTAATATAACATCAGGTGAGAAATGTCTGACATAACTCAGATGGATTGGGACAGAAATCAGTGTAGCTAAGTATTTATAACACGATGTCAATGTTATATAGCCTATGACGCAGGCGGTCATGGGTGAATCTTACAGGTCTCAGGTAACACTGTAAGCTAGTAGACAAAAGGAGCGAGCTATTCCTGTAAAACCATGCAGAGGGTTTATACGAAGCATTATATAAAAACAAATGAAAAACACAAATTTATTACTTTATCTTGGAAAGGCGCTACTTGTCTTTTTATTATTGGTTGTCATATTAGGTATGTTGGTTATGAACATCCATACTACTGTCCATCTTGGTTTACCACACGGCTTCGCCGTGGATTCTATTCGCCAAAGTGACTGTATGAATTTAATTAGTCCCTTATTTTGTCTGCCGTTAGCGTATATTTCGAACGCTAGACCTTATTCTACTATAAATCCAGCGGAGTTGGATATAAATGATCAACCAGTGGAAAGCAGCAGCCTTATTCCTGTTGTAACATATCCTGACGCTTTTTTGAACAAATCAGTCATACTAAAAAATTCTAATAATAAAGCAGGTATTTATCGTTGAGTTAACAAGGTAAATGGTAATACCTATATTGGTAGTAGTGTAAATCTAACAACAAGATTTAGAAAGTACTATAGCTTTAGGAATATTTCCTCCGAATTAGTCAAAGGTAAAAGCATGATTTATAGCGCAATTTTAAAGTATGGTTACTTAAACTTCCAATTAGAAATACTAGAATACTGTACAGCAGAAAACGTCATAAGTAGAGAACAATATTATATTGATTTATTAAAACCTGAATATAATATACTGACTACCGCAGGTTCAAGACTTGGAACTAAGCATTCAGAGGAAAGCCGGCTAAAAATGAGTCAAGCTGCTCAAGGGCGTAAACTTACTGAACAAACTAAAAAATTACTTAGTTTGGCAAATAAAGGTTTGAATAACCCAAATTTTGGAAAAACACACAGTAAAGAAGTAAGAGCCTTAATTACTTTAGCCAAAATAGGTAAATCCTTTCTTTCAGAATCAATGAAAGCTAGAATGAGTGCAGATAGCGGGACAGCCCTCAAGGTTGTAGACTTAAAAACAAATGAAACTTCTGTATATACTTCTATAAAAAAAGCGGCAGAAGCAATGGGTGTTACACATCCTGCCATATCTAAAAGGCTTAGCAAACATCAAGGTTCATTTATAGTGAAAAAACGATACCAAGTAGAAAAGGTAAACGAGACAAAATAGAAAAGACTAACGAGCCTCAGATCAGATTCAGACGGTACTTTAATAATAGTTATTTATCAGATAGTAAGCGGGGAAAATCTCTCATTTGTAAGGCACTCTTAAAATATGGTTATGCCGGATTTAGATTGGAAATATTAGAATATTGCTCAAAGGTGGAAGTACTGGCCAGAGAGCAATTTTACTTGGATAAATTTAAGCCAGAATATAACATACTAAAAATAGCAGGGTCAAACCTAGGATACAAACATAGCGTAGCTTCTCTTAAACTCATGAGTATAGCATCGAAAAGTAGAAATCAATCGGTGGAGTTCCTTAAATCTAAGAGAGAAGTCATGTTAGGACGAAAATTATCTAAAACTCAATTAGATAATATGGCTAATAGTAATCCTTTTAGACAGCCAGTCATTCTTTCTAATAGTCAAACAGGTGATAGCCAACAATTCACTTCTATGGCGCAAGCTGCTCAACCTTCCTAGGGGTACACATGACTACGGTTAAGAGATATTTAATAAGTTCTAAACTTTACAATGGCTATACAATTACTAAAGTAAAATCTGGTTTAGATTTACCTTCCACATCTGGGCTTACTAATGAAAGACAAGCTGTCTTATTAACTGATAAGGCTTCAGGTGTTACCAAACAATTCTCTACAATGAAAGCCGCTTGCCAATACTTGGAGATATCTAGTAAACGTCTTTCAAACTATCTTAAAAATAATGAGTCTTCGTCTACAAATGAACAAATTAGCACTATTAAAGGATTTATTATCACCAAGGTGGACTCTTTTGTTAAACGTTATTCAAAGACTATAGAAGTTACCAATATTAATACTAATGAAATTACTAGATATCCTTCGGTTAGTTCAGCAGCCGAAGCTCTAGGTATATCTGCAGCTAGTATTTCTACTTATTTTAATCGAAAACGTACTACTCCATTTAGAAATAAATATCTTTTTAAATTAATTTAAGTTATATTAGTATAACAAAAAAGTGTGCAGTTGGTTGATATAGTATTGTTGCTTTTCTTATATTGGCACTAACGGTGGATAAGTCGTCAACCCAGTATATCTTTATACTTAAAAGAAAATAGAACTAAACCTTTTAAAGGAAAATATTTGTTCAAATTAGTAAACTAGAATACTGTGGTATACGCCGTGTACTTTACCCGGAGACCCCCCCCAGCATGCAGCATATAGTAATAAAAGTTTACTTATGTTAATAAATAGCATAATTTGAGGATGAATTTGTTGAACGACTTTCTGGACATATGCTATTAAATATACTTAGTGGATTTACATACAATATTATGAATTCAGGATTTATTTTCTTCATACTAGGTTTATTACCACTAGCATTTATAATAGCCTTTTCAGGGCTAGAATTAGGGATTGCATTTATACAATCTCAAGTGTTTGTGGTCTTGTCTTGTTCATACATAAAAGATGCTTTAGAATTACACTAGAAATGTTTATACTTATTTTAACATTCATATTTTTCAACCTTTTAGTGAAAACTACTATTTATTTTATTATCTTTACTGGTCTAGTATTTAAATTAAGATATGTTGGTAGTTTAAAAAATTTACGCTCTTCTTTGAACAATTTAGCCTCCACAATATTAAGAGGTTTTGTTAAATCTAATGCACAATATATACTTATTATGTCTAAAACACGTAATGGATCCTTTGGATTAAAAACTTGAGTAAGTAGTCATTGGTTTATGCCAATAGTTATTCACTGTGATCCACCTACATTTTTAGGAACTTACCCCCAAGATAGTGCTATATCCTATCCTACTGTATTAGCGGTATTATTTAACATTGTATTGATTACAATGTTAATTAACTATTTCTATTATATCAAGGTAACTATATCTAATATTTTAGCTTATATATACACTAAACTAGGGGATTTAGTAGAATTTTCACTTAAACTACCTTTAAATATATTAATTTTTGTATTCATTAATTTTTTATTATTGTTAATTAACACAATTGTTATGGCTACCTATGCATGTATATCAAGTTTAGACTTTTCTCAATTTTTTGTTGATTTAAATAATATCTGTTTAGGTCTAGATCATCATTTAGCGGGGGAAGATACTGGTGTCTATTTGAGTATTAATGAAGGTACAGGTGTTGTATCTAATTTAGGTACAGATACAGGCACTGGTACTAACACTAATTTCACAGACTACTTAGAAAGAAAGGCTCATTATTATCTAAGAATAGAAAACGGTGTAAATGCAGATGGTAGGGTTTATTGGCAGAAAATTCATCTTTCCGAACTTAAATTTAATTTCGATTCTAAACAGCAATTATTTTATGAGGATACCCCAGGAAATGGAAGAGTCTGTAGTCAATTAAGTGAATTATATCATACTAAACGTTCTTTATTTAACCAGGTATTACCGGATAAAACAGATGTTTGGGGAATTATAGATCATTTAAGGGAAAATAGAAAGATTTAGTAACTAAACTAACCGAATATTTGGCTAGAAAGCTTAATAAAAATATTGACTCTTACTCTTATGATGAATCGGACTCTTAATTTGACTGTTAATCTTACTTTTAATCTAGGGCCTTAGCCACAAAAAAAAGGGATATGTTGCATACGGCTATGCATTTTGATTGCAGATCATTAATATAAGGTTCAACTCCTTCATATTCCTGTCTCATTACATTTCGGCCCTGGCCCTGGCCCTTAATAACTATAACTATTATTAGTTTAAGGGTAAAACTAACTATAACTATTATTAGTTTAAGGGTAAAACTAACTATAACTATTATTAGTTTAAGAGTAAAACTAACTATAACTATTATTAGTTTAAGGGTAAAACTAACACAATTAAATACCTTTATAAACGTTAACCTCATAACAGTATTATTACTGCTCATGCTATAATAATGATATTCAATTTTTTTTTATCGCCTTAGCGCAAAAAAAAATGGGAGGTTTTGGTAACTTCCTGCTTCCATTAGGATTAGGAGGTCCTGAACCACTTTTTTAAAGGTTATAATTATACTTTTTAACCATGTGTTTATTATAATATAAACTTGTGATACAAATGTAATATATATTAATTTATACATTATTTTTTTATAAATAATGGTAAATATAAATATACCAGGGAAGTCCGGTGATTTAAAATAGCTTTATTAGAAGTGAGGTACAAGCTTAGGTAATTAACAGAAATTAAAAATAATAAAAACTTTTAGTATTTTATTATAACTATTAAATAAAAAGCCTGAATAATCTTTTGTTTAGTTAAATATTGCATAACAGGACCCGGCTTACTTGTATCCAAGTAATTTTTAAATATAATATTAATGTTAAAAATAATTACATATACTTAAAACTAACGTAAATATACATTTATATATATAATGAAAATATACCATCTAGGTTTTTACAATTTAACTGTATTTTTGCATTTAATAAATTGTTATCATAATAAGTTTATTAACATAGTTTAAACGCCTTATACTTAATAAAGTCGAATAACTATATGTAACAAAAAATTATGTGTTTAATAGAGAGTATCGGGTTAGTACACATTATATAAATTATGTTATATAGTGTTATTGTAATTATTACTTAGATACCTATTTTTTAATGGAAGAGCAGGTATTTATAAAATACCTATCTTATGTATTGAAGTTCAGGAATATATAAAATACCTATGTTACAGATTGAAGTGCAGGAATTTATTAAATACTTATTTTTTTTTTCGTAGAGTGCAGGACTTATAAAATTCCTTTTTTTTTATAGTTAAGTGCAGTACTTTATCAAATACCACTTTTGCGTTTTGAAGTGCAGTACTTTATCAAATACCACTTTTGCGTTTTGAAGTGCAGGACTTTAGAAAATAATATTAAATATGCCTATTGTACTGGGGCATTTATAATTAGAATTTAAGGGCCAGGGCCAGGGCCAGGGCCGGCCATAATTTGTTTGTAGTTATTTATCTATGATAAATAATAAAAAAAAATAAGGCCGGGATAACATTTTACTCATAGGTTTCTTAAGAAAATTTAAGGTACTTCTATTCAATAAATGCATTTGTTTAGGGTAAACAAAAGTATAGTTTACCAATGCATATTATGTACCTAGAGCTTGAGGACTTTACTTCCACTATAGTGCTAGTACACATTGCAAAGCTTTTGTTGAATTACATGATAATATTATGTATTATATAGTTGCAATATTACTTAGTGTGGCTTGAATATTACAGTACTTTAGACGTCAAATCACTTTTTTCATAATAGTTTATAAGTTTTTATAAACTAGTTCCTTATTACAACTTTCCCTAACAGAATCTAATAATTAAATAATATATTTAATGTTAAATATATTCAAAATAAAACAGACAAATTTTAATGATAAATCATTAAATAATAATAATACTAATAGTATTAATATAAAAGAAAATGTTCAAATACTAAATAAAGTTGATAAAAATGAATACAAAAACCTTATATTTTATCCCTCTTCAACAAAGGAATGGTTTAACAGTGTATATAGTTATAACAAATCATATATTAAATCATTAATTGCTA
>Ga0233346_1000034_pt1 | contig 10671 bp, 6 predicted proteins | sample GEONDECOMP289_FD_180698 | JGI IMG/M metagenome (GOLD analysis project Ga0233346, IMG submission 180698) | Leaf litter microbial communities from Shasta-Trinity National Forest, California, United States - GEON-DECOMP-289 | ecosystem: Environmental > Terrestrial > Plant litter > Unclassified...
CAACAAACAATCTTACAGTTCACTCAGTTTTCTTCGTTCAACCTCGGATGTTAGGAGTACCAGACCTTCCTCGGCATTCTCGGCTCCTGGATCTAGTCCACTTGAGCTCCTTCGCCCCTGTACAGGACTACACGACTAGAACCAGAGCATGACTTCTCCCATGCTTCGGCCTAGCTCGACTGGATTTTCTTTACCTCTGTTTATTTCATTTTTTAGCCTGGCATGGAGGATGTCTTCCTCTGAGGACATAAGGCCAGGGAGACCAGCCCACTGACTGAATGGCTAGGAGGGTGTCCTAAGTGGCTGTGAGGGGAGACGAATGTCTTGTAGCTGAAGTAGAGGCAACTAGAGCTTGTAGACAGGATATAGAGCTATGTGGCCCAGTGCTCGGCCCAGTGCTCAACCCTTAGGGGCCTTGGACACCAACCCCAAGGTTAAAAACCCCAATAAAGGGCAGTCAGCAGTTCCATTAAGCCATAGTAACCTTGAAGGGTGACCAAAGGGCCCAACAATGACCACCATTGCTCGACAACACCCCTCCTGGTCGAAAAGTTGGCCCTCTCTCCCTGGGGTACACCTGAAGGTGCATTGGGTACAGGTGCAACGTAGTAGTGTGAAACATGATGAAGTCTTCCTAACTCAAGGAAGAACACAGTTGAGATCCTGAGTAGATCGAGCATGATGACTATGATTATGTAGCTACACTAATGATGATGCCATTGAAAGTCGAGAGGATACTCAATGAACCTGGTCGTCCCCAGGATGGATACTTACATCGTATCTATGAAGTCCTCATAAAGGGAGCAAGATGATCGGCTACAGAGGGAGTAGGATGCTTAGATGCAGAGGGAGCAAAATGCTTCAGCACAGAGGAAGACCTCCCAGACACCCTGTAATGGGGTGGGGAGACTAGTCTCTTAATACTCTCCCATATAGGTGCATGAATTCAGTTATGTGATTATTTCATTCATTCACATTTCTTGTATGGAATGGGGTAGGACAGAAATGGCTGCCTCGATATATTTGATGCCTCTATTAGTTGATATTTGTGCAGGACGAGACCATACATTCTCCCTGATCACTTCGAGAAGGAGTGAGAGATTAGTCTCACGATTATTTCCCTCGCTAAAAGGGAAGGCAGACCCCATGCATTATGTCGATGACTTCAAAAGAATTCTGGAGATCTCTCGAATATACTTGAAAGGATGGAGAGGCTAGTGCACACTAGTGCTTTTTGTATGATTCCAATACAATTTAGTGATGAGATGAGCCGCACCAGGCTTAATGTTTACTCACGGTTAATGTTTACATATAGTGTTTACATCAGCATTTTAATATCATTCGTCAACAACAATATTTAACCAACAACTTTGCGAAATGTGTTAAAGATTTGTGTGTGAACAATCCCTTTTACGAACTAACTCTTTTCTTGTCGTTGTGTAGGTTTAGGGAGATTAGAGAAACCAAATGGAGGGCTGCCACTGGAAGAGCAACCCTTAATGTGGGTAAATGGCTGAGTGAAGACTCTCCAAGGCTAATCCAGACTTGATGGTAAGGGTCACAACTTGAAAGGGAAGGAGGGTGAGCTCGCTAGGATAGAGGGATGAAATAGGGAAGCAAGGCAGGAGAAGGTGCTTGCAAGGGTAGTGAGGGTTAGACAAGGTCTATTAGGTTCGTAAAGGCAGGATAGGGTTTTTAGTGCAGAAATAGGTATGTTTTAGGGCCTTTTAGGGCAAATTTTGAGATTTTTGTATTTTTAGGGTTCCCTATAATTCCTCCTTTAGGGTTTTTAGGGCTTACGAGGCCACGGTGAATTTGTAGGGAAGGTGACCAAAATTTTAGGAAAGCCCAAAAGTGCAAAAAAATAATTTTATTTTTATTTTTAGGGTTTCTAACCTAAAATTGCAGACCTAAATTTGACCTAAAAGTAATCTTGAAGTAACCCTAGAACTAGGCTTTTTAAGAAGAGAAAATGTGTGAAAACGAAGGGAACTAACCCTAGCAGCAAGCCCTACCACAACCTAGGGCATCTAGGGAGGATGGCTAACCTAGAGAGGAAGAGTTCCTAGGTCAAGCAACTAGCCTAGAAAAACTAAGGAGAAACCCTAGGGAACCCTCACAAGGAGACGTGCCTTATTTTGCTAAGGTGACAATAATGAAAGGTAATGGGCTAACCTAGGACTACCACTAAGACTTGAACATGCACATCCACCAACATTCAAACAAAAAGATGAGAAGCATGACCTTTTTGTGCCACGGTGGCCTTTGGATGCTATTCATTATATACCCTTTGTGGTCGATGGTGGGCCAGAATAATGTCAATGGCCAAGCCCCCGACAACGTTCATATGCCGTTCATTATACACGCTTAGTGGTCGGTGGTGGGCCACCCCAGTGTTAGTGGGCGCCCACTAACACCCTGGTGGTACACCACCAACCACTGAGGGTGTATAATGAATGACATTTGAAGGTCGTCGATGATACAAGTGAGGCTGGGCCAGTGACACTATTGTGGCCCACCATTGACCTATAAGGGTGTATAACGAATGGCATTTAAAGGCCATTGGGAGTTAACTTTGGGCTTGGTCAGCATATCTCCAACATTGAGTGTTAGCAAAAGCACGAAAGGGATTGGGTAGGATGGGAAGTAAGTCTTACTAATTGGGAAGCTAAACAAGTGCAAAGTTGTGCATGGGTAGGGAGAAATAAAAAGCCACCAAGAGAAAAAAAAAGAAAGGTCCTCTTACTCCCCATTTTCCAAATTGTAGCTTTAGCTAAACATTTTGGAAAATGGATCGCAAAAAAAACCGTTTAGGGCCTCAAAATGGCCCCGGAAGATCAAGAGCCGAAAAACAGTAAAAAACCGCCAAACTGGTCAATATTGATAAACACGCAAAAATCCAATTTTATCACCTTGAAAGAAAATGAACTAGACAAGTTACTATGGATGAAAAATAGCTCAATTGGAGAGTTTTCAGCAAATTTGGTTACGAGGTACAAGCAATTGAAACATCCTCCGAAGAAAAAGAATGGTGGTGGATCACGGTATGGAAAACAATAGGACCATTGAAAACGAAGATAATTCTTTGGTTAGCTCTTAATAACAAACTGTTAACATGGGAAACTGTGTGTTGTGTCAAGCAAATTGTGGAACTTCCAATCACTTATTTGCTTCTTGCCCATATGCAGGGGTGGTATGGAATGCGACCACAAAAGATATGAGTGGCTTGGACATTCCAATGGAAAATTCCCTTGTAAAGTGCTGTCGAAGCTGGTGAACAAATCCCACGGTACAAAGTTGCGATGCCTTCCCTTCATTGTTTATTTATGGAGTCTGGTGGGCAAGAAATTGAGCTATATTCTTGGACAGAAAAATTCCAACAGAGATAACCTATGCGATGATTGTGCAGTGGTCAAGGGAGCATAAAAAAGAGGAAAAGCAGAAAAGGACTCGACTACTTAAACAACCAAGCATTGATAAAAGAATCCCTTGGGTATTCTTCGATGGAGCAAGCCAAGGTGATCCACCGCTGGGGGTTTCAGGAGCAGTTCTTTATATTTCAGAAGATAAGCAAATTTTAATTAAATATGGCCTAGGACATTGCACTAATAATAAGGTAGAATCAACAGCACTATGGGAAGTCCTCAAATCAACCCTGACTCGGAACATCCATAATCTACAGATCTTTGGAGACTCAAAAATGGTCATTGAATGGGAAAACAAAAGGTTACAGATAAAAGCTCCTCGTTTGCAACATCTCTTTCTAGAAATTACAAGACAAATAGAAGGGTTTGCCTATATATCCTTTATACATGTATATCAGGAGCTAAATGAAAAGGTTTATGCTCTCTCAGAAAGTTCTTTAGTCCTGGTTCCAGGAACTATTGTCGAGGAGGAACACAACGAGAGGCTTAACATTCGATAGCTTAGTTTTGAAATATACTTGGATCTGTATGTAACAGGAAATTTTTACCATCAGACACAGAAATATCATAAACGAATGGCTTCATGCATGTAAAGCGCCTGAAGAACAATGTTTTGAAAAGATAGATCCAAAAACAATCGTGAAGTTCTTTTTGAAAGCCTCCTATGAAAGGAGGAAGTATTTTGAAGAACAAATGAAGGATAGTAAGCTCATGGAGCTTTGTTGTAACTCCTTCAAGGACAGTCAACATATGGATTTTTGTCGTCTGTTCTTCTTATGTTGGATTTTTGTAAGTAAATCTGCCTTTGTTCTTTTCAATGCAATTGGAGGGTTAAGATCTAGCTAGATTCCATCATGTTGGTTCCAATTACAAATGCATATAGTTTCCACAGTAATTAGAGGTTGCTACAGAGTCTGTTTTGTCGGATTCCGAGAAATTGCTATTCTTAGTAGCTATATCTTCTAGGAGCGATAGTTTTGAGTTACGTGTTACACCCAATGCCCTTTCACACTTTTGGTTGGCTCTTCTCCAACTCGAGGTGGGTTGTTACACCGTATCCAAGTGTAATGAGCTAGCTTGTATCCGGGTTAAAGAGGAAGATGTTCCATCTTCGGAATAATAATGTATAAAATTATAAATATAAAATTGAATGGATAATTAATTGCATTAGATATGGCCGCCTTAATATGGCTTGGCCATCAAATATTGAAGAGACTTCTCTTCATAAACTATATTTATTATTATTAATTACTATTACTAATGGTTACCTATGTATTTACTTTTTTATTGTTGTAACACTTGAAGAATCCATGCCCTTCCTTGACCTCACCTTTATTAATGGACATAACTGTGAAGTTTCAATGAAACTTGCACAAAAAAACTAGCTAGTAGAAAAATAACACAAAGCTTGCGAGAGAGAAAATAGAAAGAATGAATTGTATTAACTGAATGACTAGAATGAATAATACATGATATATACTCTACATGGCTAAGTTAATGCACCATAGTAGCTATATAGAGAGATCTAAACACTCACTGACAGAAATTGAAGTAATCTTCCACCTAGTACTAATTAATTGGTCCATGCAATCATCAATTAACTGAATCACGCATGTGAAGAAAGATAAACTTAATGCATGCACATTATATGCACCCTCCTAGCTGGATGCATGTGAGATGCACCCTATTTATGATTAAACCGAGGTGAAGTTGCAACTACAGTAGTTAAAACCGGGTTTTCCATGCATAAGTGTCATCCATTAAGGTGTAACTTACTCTGAACAAAAGAGGGAAGGCGCCCTATTTTGTAGGAATATTTACCTTAGTAAAAGAATCACCTAGGTGAGTGTATAAAATATCCAATACCCCCCTGAACACTACTAGGGTATAAATGATGAATGGGTACTAGAAACCAAGGCCCTGTTATGTACCCATTTACAATTTATATAAGAATGAACATTTAAAATACAGGATAGAGGGAAAACCTCATATGGGAACCCCCTGCCTAAAAGTACAATGTATAAAAAAAAACTATGTGCTAATCCTGTGGATCTCCTGTGGATCTCCTAAAAACCCTTGGCAACCATACATGCCTTGTACCTTTTCACCTATGCATCTGCTTCCTTCTTGATCTTGTAGACCCATCTACATCTAAAAAGCTTCTTATTTGACAGAAGGCTTAACTATTTCTTCACTCTATGGGGAATTTGAACTAAGAAAGGGGACTAAAGCAAGGCATTAAGAAACACCATATTACTTACAAGGACAAGCGTAGAAGAAGTTGTCATCTTGTCCAACCGAAGCTATTCTATTTCTATTGTGGAAATAAGGTCTCTCGGGTATTGGCTACATGGTATAAGCTACCGGGTATCGGGCACTAACTGTTGCTTATTGGCTATGTCTGCTGCTTCCATTAAACTGCTGCGTTTGAACTTCCTGCTTAGCTCAAGCTAAGAGGAGCAGTTTCACTACAATAGTTGGTGGAGCTTAGCGTATTCCCTGATGGTCTTGATGTCGTGCCTTGTGGTATTGACTTGAGATATTGTTTATTCTAGTTAAATAAAAATTTTGTTGATCACGATTCACAACGTTATTCTTGGAACCTTCAATTTTTTTGGTTTCTTTATCAATGATGTGTACTACTAGAGAATGAAAAGTGTATCAGTTAGGTTTTGTTACTGCTTTTGTCTGTCTGTTTTCATCGGAAAATCTTCCTGTCAGCTGTTTTGATACCTCCCAAGAAATTAATCAGTTGTCTGATTAGGCAAGGTCTGAAAATCTTCCCCGGAAGGCAACATATTTTTTTCTGTAAGACCCCAAATAATTTTTATTGGAAAATTTTTAACCATTTGGACAAATAAAAGTACTACATTTTATCAAGGAGACAATCTTAAGTCTGCCAAATGATTTTTACCCAATATTTTATAAAAAATGGTGCAGTTAATTTTATTGCTAGATAAATTCTAGAGGCCTAGCCTTCAAAATTTGATTCCACTACCAAAGCATGAAGTAGACGTCCTTACACAAGGATGAGAGCGGAATGCTAAGAGGTAAGAGGGAAACGGTATAAGAGTTGCAGTAGATGTAAAGATTTAGTACAAACTACCTCAAAGAGTCATTAAATGGGGGCATTTTCTTGAAGGGAGCTATATTAGATTCCCCAGAATTTAAGTCCAGGATGGACATTTAAAGTTTTGCTTGTTGGCTTGTAAGGTACCATATGTTTTTCCCTCTTGTTTCTCCTACTTCTATTTTTATTAGCCCCAACATTAAGATTATTGAAATTGATCTAAATGTTGTATGACTTAAAAATGAAGTTTATTGTTGGAATGTTATCTTAGGTTCAAACGTCAAATAATTCAAGTACAACATGAATGCCAACATGTGTGATTTTATTAAAATACACCCAAAATTGACTAATCGGGGAAGAATTGGTTATTTGTTTTTGTTAATGCCTTTTTTTTCAAGATGAATGGGGGTCCACTGTTATCTAGATGCACTTCTTAGTCTATCAAAACTTAAGACATAAATATGTTATGGAATTAGTATTGACAATGCCACAAATTGCAACTTCTTGGGATTATTGTTGCTAGTAAACTTTCATGCATGTCCATTCAACAATTATTGATAGAGCAAGTCTAGGTTATATCTGTGGGACAAATTAAATTGATCCACTAGATTACTGATTTAATCTAAGTTCCAATTTGTAGATTTTTCATATATCCACGAGGTGAATTAAATAATTTGCTAGGTGACTGATTTAATCAAACATAACTCTTAAATTGCAGAATTATAGCTTTTCATTGGGCAAATTGAAGTGATGCATAAGATGATTTTGCTTATCATGTATAATGTTTATATGCAATTTTATAAACAATGTTTGTAACTTTGTCTAGCAGTTTTGTGGATTTGATTCCACTAGTTATTTATAACATTGACACATTCACTGATGTATTTTTAGGAACTCCTGCACATGTCAGTGTAATGCAAATACCATCTGTGCGCAGTTTTTGTGTGGAACATATACGGTTGCAACCATAACATTAGTTTCTCCTATTGTGCCAATCAATATCTCTGATGATGGCGAGGAAGATGTCCCAGAGTGTGTCAAGGTAAGTTAATCCCAGACCCTGTTCTTTTTCTTATGAAAATATGGTTGTGGGAATGTTTTGCTTATGAATTTAAACTTTTCAAATCTTACAATATCCTTTTCTTCCCTCTATTATAGTAAATATCTTTTAATATATTGATGGCACATGAAATGCAATTAGTATGTCATACACAGACTTGGCTTGATAACATATATCATTGTAATTTTAAACCTGTATTTTCCATCTGAATGTCGCCCGGAGGGTTTCTGTTTTCAGTTATGTGGTATTATCACATTATATTACGGGGGAGATGATACTGTGGGCACTTTTCGAGCCTTAATCAGTATCCTAACCTTTAAACTGGGCAAGTTTCGGACGAATAACAACAATGATGGGGCCTAACAAATTCTGAGCAATCTGGTTCAATTTGGACAATTCTGGGTGGTAGGATAGCAATAAATGATCATTCTGGGCGCATTTAGACCTCTAGATAGTATTAAACAGCTTAAAAAAGGAAAACCTAGGCACTCCTGGAGCAATTCTGAGCATTGTGCAGTCAACCTGACCATTGTAATTGCATTCGATAAAGCATTCTAGATAGTCAATAGCTACCTACAGCAAAATATATCAGATCTGGGCAGTTTGTTGGAGTAACAGATCTGGCAGTTTGTTGGAGTAACAACAGTCAAAAAACTTGGACAAACCTGTCCTCGGCCCTGGCTTTATCTCAACATACCTCATTCAACTCTGTCTTAGCACTATGAAGGAGACCACAGACCATAGATGGTCAAAATGTAGAATCTTCCCTTTTTAACTAAGTTTGTCTTTCACTGGGTTTGGTATTCTGCTAATTCAATGGTTTGTGGTTGCTTGCATGGTTTGGCATGATGATTTTTATTGAAACAACAAATTGCATGCCATGTTAATATGACGTCATAACCCCAAGATCATCAAGCTTAACAGCTGATGTAAGTATGCATGTACTCAAGCTTTGAGAAATTGGATGATACTCAGGTGTATGAAAAGTATTTAAAACTCAGATCTGAATGCAACTAAATAAACAGTCCTTAGATGAGTTAACAACATATAAATGATCAGATTATCATGGACAATCATTAACAAAAATACTTTTATTTTTAATGTTGCAGGTGAACTGTAGAGGCTTTAAACCTAGTGGATAATATGGTGTATATGGCTGGAACAGCTGCAATAACATGTCTGCCAAGTGTACATGCAATAGATATGACATCCTTTAAATTATGGAATTCAGCCCAGCAGTGGTCCAAGCTTTAATCAACATAAAAACATGAGTATAATAGCAGATCACTCCCTCAATAGTTGAATTGCTTGAGTGGTAATTACAGGGTCTGATTGATCACTGTAGATCAACAAGAAGAGGAGCATCCATTAAAGACTGAGCATACTGAATAGTAAAGTTCATACAGTAGGCCATACAGTGACAGGTCATACAACATATGGATTTACTGTAGTAGCCACATGTGTGAGCAGCAGATCGTAGACAAAGCTCGTGCAGGGTCTGTCATATAACATAGCCATATAGGTCGTACGGTTCAGTTAAGGGGTGTTTTCAGGTAGATTTTCAGTAACAAGAAAATTGTAGGTTTGTCGAGTGTTTATAATTTTCCTTAGAGCCATTTTCCCATGTCTAGGATCCCTTGTAAGTTTTGATATTATTTTAAGGATGAACTGATTTGAAGTGCAGAGAAAAAAATTGTTATTTGTTTATTGGATTCGTTTTATGAATTTTTGCTTCCGTTGAAAATTATCGAGTTAATTTATTCCAGTAGTGTAAAAATCTCAGAAATAAAATCTCTACGTGGGCACCAGTCTAAAGAAAATAACAAGGGTGATTAAATGAACGTGGTGTTAGGAGAAGGGTGATTGAATGAACGTGGAGTTAGGAGAAGGGTGATTGAATGTGACACCCCTTATCTTTCAAGACCAAGGAGTTAATGAGTTTTCTTCTTGTGTGCCTTAGAAGGGAATATTTTTCTTGAGTTACCCTTGCCTTAGAAGGGAATATTTTATCCTTTTTTGGCTTAGTCCCTTTGCTAAGATTTAGCTTTGATAACCTACAACATAGGGAACCTGAATTTTACAAAGGGGCATTGCTCATGTTTACAACTTCCCTTAAGAGTACTTGATTCTTTTGACTTTCTTAGGCATTCATACATGGGAATGGTATAGAGACCATGGTACATAACATATGATACATCAATTGCGAAAGGGGACATGATGGAAATGGATGGAATGGCTAGTGATATCACATGATATGAAAAATTCCTAGGCGATATGTTGTGATTGACATTAAATGAGGGTCACACTTGGATCCCTATTGATACACTTGATTCATAAGTTTACACACTTAATCTAGGGAAGAATTATAACCACACCATAATGCATCCTTTAGCTATGAGACAATCATCTAAGATACATGAGCCATTTATAGAGTAATATTGTTGACACCTTCTACATAAGAAAGCATTAACCATCAGTCAACTAAAGAACATATGTCATAACATTGGTACAAATTGTATGTTGTTGAATTTTAGCATTAGCATGTATTCTTTAATTTTTGCAGACTTTAAGATAACAATAAGACAAGTGCAGTAGATAAATCAAAACACGAACACACATGAACACAAGATGTTTTCACGAGGAAACCTTTAAAGGACAAAAACCCCAAAAGCATTAGTAATTCATCCCTTGAATGAGACGACTGAGTTTTTCAATCTCAAAATTCTAAGATGAATGTTCTTCAATAATTTGTCAAACCCTAACAGGCTAAACAACTTGTCAAACCCTGGCCAACTTTGATCAATAATGTCTCAAGGACAATTTTCACCAAAAACGCAGATCTAGGGCTAACTACCCAGATTTGTTTTTGCTGCCCGAAGTCAACAAAGGGTAGCCCGAAATTTCCTGTAGACTGCCTAGGCTGCTCAGATGAAGCTTCTTGCTGCCCAAATCTTTTGTTCAGTTGCCTGGATCAAGTTTCTGCTGCTCGAAAGTGTTTTTTCTACTGCCTGTGAATGCAACATACAGTCTGAGGTTTGCCTAGATCCATTGTCTGCTGCCCGGATCCACTGTCTGCTGCCCGAGTGAGGTGAAGGCTGCTCGCAGCCTGTAGCAGC
>Ga0233346_1000037_pt1 | contig 9634 bp, 2 predicted proteins | sample GEONDECOMP289_FD_180698 | JGI IMG/M metagenome (GOLD analysis project Ga0233346, IMG submission 180698) | Leaf litter microbial communities from Shasta-Trinity National Forest, California, United States - GEON-DECOMP-289 | ecosystem: Environmental > Terrestrial > Plant litter > Unclassified...
CATGAACATTTGTTGTAAATATATATATATATATATATATATCGAAGATAGCCCATTAACTTAATCATCATGTAAATGATGACTTGACGGTTGCATGCATTAATACGCTAAAAGAAAATGCACTTAAGCGGAAAAAAAAAGGAAAAATAATAATAATATAGTAAAGCAAGCAATAAGGCTTGTTGATGGATGGGAAATAATTATGGCCCATGAAAATATCTTTCTTGATATTTTTAGTAATTTAATAGCCACATAATAGCAAGCATACATGCAAGCAGGCTAAGGGGCGTTTTATGGGTAACCGACAAACTTTTTTTAGATATTGCCGGAATCTTCAATTTTTACTTGTCACGTATTTATGAAACATATCCCGGTAGAGAGGTGGGCGTATCTTTAAAAATAGAAACACAATCAATGAGTGGAAAAATCCCAGCATTGAAGACGGTCCACAAACACACTTTAAGAGGGAAAAAAAACTCGCAACGGAAAGGGGGAGAAAAAAAAAGGCGGGGATACATCCATATCAGAGTGGCGAAACAGGCTGTTGGGAGCTGAATCTTTGTGTCCTTACAGACTTGATCAACCCTTCGTGTGCATAGCCTGGCCGTTGGCGCGAACTCCCATCGGCCTTTGTCCAGAATCCTACAGGACTGCACCCTTGCTCTTATTTGAATGAGATCTCGACCATGTATAGATCAGACCCTGTAAATGATTGCATTTAGTCCTGGAGCTATCTTCAAAACAAAGATATTAAACCAGGTATGAATCGATCTTTGTACGCTTGGATCTGCCTAGTATGGGTCGCTAATAGTTGGATCTGGTCAAATGATAAGCCTTTGCCTTAGATTTAAGATTTGAGCTACATAGCGCCCAGATGTCTATAAGACTGAGATCGCAGTTTCTCTGATGGGGATCTGAATATTCATGAATCATGGTTTGCGAGCTAGGTTGTTTTCTTCCTTTACCTGTCATTTGGAAATATGTTCTTTGTGTGCTATGATTTTCATGAATAGATAGTCATATACGAAGTGCTTCACCTAGGATTGGAGAGCATATTTACATACCTGTAGATGAGATCCGTACCTAGCATCTGCATGTGGGGATACTGGTTGTATGATTGCGATAGATGTTTTGCATTTTTCCTCTAAAATAATCCCTTAATACTGATTGGGTTCTGAAGTTTGACCCTACGCTTTGATAGGCAAGAACATATTGATGACTTACTTATTTCCCCTACCCGATGGCATAGATCATTCTTTCGCCTTCGTACTTGTTCAGAGTAAGATCGGGTTTGGAGCCTCGATTGCTGGATCTGAGCTGTCTAATTGTGTGTTGATTTAAATTGTCCACATCCCTTTTGAATGTATGCCTACTATCTGCGAACGTTGTGTGTGTTCCTTATGTTGTTGGGTCTGCGTGTTCAAATATCCAAGCATGGGCTTTCCATATGATTATAGATCAAAAATTGAATCCAATCACAGCTTAGCTCCACACCAGTGTTCTGCCTTTATTGCATGTTGTAAATAAATTTGGATGCGAGTTCTGTAGGATCTGGTAAAACTTATGCCTTGGAATATGTGTTTAGGGGTCAATCTAAGATATGTTTACTGAGCTCTCTCTCAGCATGCACTATTTGATAGACAGATCTGCGTGTTTGACCTATGTTTATTCCCCATGCCTAAATTGCAATGAACCCGGGGAATAAGGTCGTGACCTTGTTCAGTTGTATCTACCTAAGTATATTTTAGTGTTTGAGTCACTCCCATTTTTATTCCTGCATTGGAGTGATAACCAAATAGGAAAATGTCTCCCATTCATGATCCAAGGCTATGAGAAAAGGATAGAATGAACGGTGATCACTCATGCTCGGTAACAAGCATTTACATATTCACACTTAGTTGATAAATGGCATTTAGTATAATAAAAGAATAACACACTCTCTTTGCATAGGACTAAATGAGAGCATCCAAAACATGCTTATAGCCACGAATTATTTAATCAAAATAATGTGTTAAAGATTAGTTCTTTAAACTTTGGTAAAGGAATGGCTTGAGTGAATTACATTTCTTTCCAATAGCAAGCTTGAATCCTTTAAGATTGTTTAAGTTATGTATTACCATGAAAACAATAAGGTTCTAAAAGGGGCACCCTTATAATAGGTTCCTGTACAAATATATGGATCTAATATTTAAATGTAAAGAGGTCTCTCTCAGTTCATGAGAAACCGTGAAAGGATGGGAAGAAAAACACAACATATGTGATGTGTATTGTATTCTTCATGTGACGATTGTGCTTAATAAAGAAGGCAATGAATTTTGGTGGATGTAACCCCGAGTTTGGGGCAAACCACGTATATCGGTATCTCCTTATATTGTACTTTATGTTGTTCAGATGTGGTTGTGTTTTATGATTATTGGGTCTGTACCTATTTTCCATTAAATAGGTACTCTATATACTGCATTTAATGATATTAAACAATGACAGTTTTTTCTTAGCATCATGATCTTTCTTTATAAGGTTGGTTGGCTCGGCTAATAACATGGTGTAAACTAGAACTTAAAATACTCACATGCTCTATATGTTGCAGAAATACGGTACTTAAATGTTTCCTTTACTCAAGTTAAGACTTCTAGGTCATTGTATGTATTTCAATGGGCATGTTACAAATGGTAATGAAGGCTGAATGTAAGTGCTCTTCTATTGAGAGGACACTTAAGAATTTTTAACTAGGATGTGTCGTATATATGGTAATCGATTAAGAAGTTGTGATGACTGCTGTTATTTTCCTTGTTAGGGATGTTATGTGCTAGTTACAAGGGAAATCCTTCATTGATTTTGACCTTATACATTGTATGTGTCCTGAATATTTTACAATACCGCAGACATATTTTGATAATAGGATTTGAACTCTATAAGAGAAATATCAAAGCTAACAATGAGGGGTGGTTGTACCAAAGGATGTAAGTTGTTGGAACATTCGTCTTTATTTTACTCAAATTTCATTTATGTACTATAGAGTTGTTATAAGACTAATGTAGAATAAAGTTTGAAGTTAATTTCCTAGTGTATTAAGCAAGAAGGACGGCAATGGGAAGGGATGAATGGCTGATTTTAGTGCGTATTGTCTGATGCTAATTTATATCCAACATACTTAATGTTGTTCAATACATTTCTCGGTTAATATCCTTGATTTATTTGGACATATTTCCTTGAAATTCCATGTAAAATATGCCACTGACAGGATTGATCCATTTTGTAGTAACAACGAAACAAAACATTTACCATTTTTCTCACATAATAGCATTGAGGTATAAGGTGAGATGCAAACTTCAGTACTACTCATAGAAAATAAAGTTAAATCAAAATGAAATGCATAACAAGCCACCCTAAAATAATAACCTAATAGAAAATCATAAATTTTGACATTTACGCACTCTTTACCATACTATGAAAGCACACATTAAACTAGTTACTATTCAGAAAGAATGATGCCCACATATAAATATGCAATAAGGTAAGCAGTGAAAACCTAGTGAGGAAAGGAAGTGCACCTAGTTATCCATGTTGATTGTTACTAGTTGCATGTTGATTGTCACTAGTCTTGTCTATCTCTGATAATTCTCATGATTTATATTTAGGAAAGCCTAATTACAACCCACTTACTGAATCAATATTAAAAGAAAAACAAAAAATTAACAAGTAGAATGTCCAAGCTTGTGAATGGTTTTAAAATAATTCCAAATCCAAGTCTATTACAATGATATAAAGCAAACAAATTCATTGCTAGCACAAATCTACACTACTATTTTCTCATTTGTAAACTAGGATTTACAGAAAATTTCTAAAGAGCAAAAATAAAAAGTTTTTTTTTCTTATTAAGAACTAATTTTTAGTCTATTACAATTGTTCATAAATAGAGTATTTGAAATACTTTCATGAGAGTCATGAAAAAAATTGCCTTTTATGAAGAAATTAGTTAAATGCTATTAATTTTTTTTATTCATGTAATGTAGAACAAATTAAAAATAAAATAAAATAACTAATATTTTAAACAATAAAAATCAATTTATCCTTTATAAAAGATAACATTATGCATTAATAGTAATTTACGTGATTTAAATAACCAAATCAAAAGTCATTAAATCCAACTCAAACTTACATAATCATTTTCTAAAAGCACAAGTGAATTAAAGTAAAATATAAACACATAAATTTGAATTTTTTCCCTTAAATAATTGTAATCAAGTTTAAAAAATATTCTAAAAGTTTATAAAAAATGTTAATAAGTATTTAAAATCAAATGAACTCTAATCAAATTAAATCAAAATGAAATGCATAACAAGTCACCCTAAAATAATAACCTTATAGAAAATCATAAATGGTGACATTTACGCACCGTTTACCATACTATGAATTTGGCATAAAACTCGTTAGTATCGAGAAAGAATGGTGGCCACATGTAAATATGCAATAAGGTAAGCAGTAAAAACCTAGTGAGGAAAGTAAGTGCACCTAAAATTGATATGGAACTATTTAGCCTAATAAAATGTAAATTTACAAACCAAAATTGTCTAGAAATCAGTAAAAACCTATTGAGGAAAGTAAGTGCACCTAAAATTGATATGGAACTATTTACCCCAATAAAATGTAAATTTACAAACCAAAATTGTCTATAAGTTAAAATAGTAGCAAATATTTATTGTCACGTTGTACTTAGATATAAAACAACACAAATACATACATATAACTGAATGAAAATTGAGAAAAATATAAATCTTCTTCCATCTATAGACCAACTTCAGACCCTAGAGGGGATCACTACATTGACCTTTATGGTCTTTCAGGTAAACTTGAATGTGAGCATGCCACTGTGTGTCATCTTGCTAGTATGAATTCAACCATCTCACTGCCTTTCTTGGCCCTTTTTCTGGCAATGGTACAACTTTTGCTCTACCAACTGTACAAACAGCAACTTACTATAAGCCACCCTCAAAGCCAGAACAACAAAAGGAACATTTCCTTGAAAATCACTTTGTGATTTAAATTAATAGATCCAAAATTAAATAAAACAAATTTTTTTTTTGGAATCGTCATTGAATATTAAACCACAAACTTATAGCAATAATAATGGAAGACAATAGAACACGTCAAAATCATTTTACAATACCAATAATGAGATGGTATAGCATCTCGATTTCCACGTTACTAAAATAGCATATATTCCATTTTCCACTGTATTTATCTTTCAGGTAATGATAAAAATAACTACGTGATAGTATCAACGACATCTCATCATCATATCGACATCTCATCATCGTGTAGAGCTGCAAAATGATTACATACTAAAATAGTCTTCTTGAAAAGGTGAGTCTAGTACGTTATCTTTTCCCTACTAGAATTCTACTCACCGTGGATATAAGAAGGTTACTACAATAAATGGTCGGTTCCCTAAGCTATCTTTTCTAAGGTGTGCATTAATTTTCTAGATCCTAGACATAAAAATATTCATTTTATTGATATCATTGGTTTTCTTGCAAATTAAACAAATTAACCATATTCTCCGCTAGAGATCTTAACGAATGGGATACATATTGTCCTTTCATTTTGGTATTATTCTATATAAATGTTGGAAGGGAGATTGCACATTTTTAGATATAAGGAGTCTATCACTTGTAACTAAGGTTTCTACATTTTTTTTTTCTTTTCTTCTTTCATTTGATTAGATTTCTCTCCTTTGTGTTCACTTTCTAATGCATAACATGGTGTTCTCCTTGATAGATACATTACAATTTCTCTGAATTATAGCAGTATGCTCTAAATATATCATTTTTCATATGCATGACAAAAAAATTGTCGCACTTTTAGAAAGAATTCCCATGTCATTTTTACAATCTTTGAGTTGCACCTTAATGTAATGTCACCAACAATAAATGAAACCCATAAATCAATGAAGTATGTAAACTTGTTGCGACATGACCAACACACTTTGATTGTAAGGCCCAAGTGTTGAACTTGAGCATTCCAAGTGGCACACCATTACATGAATGGGTTCCATTCTTTAAGATAACATCTCTATAGAGAATGATCAAATATCATTAGGTGAGGATGCTAAAGAGAAATGTAGATATGATTATAGGAATATCCATCAGAGGAAACTATTAGAGGAGTTACAAGGCCATGGTTAATTCATTGAACATGAATCTTGTGCATTGCATGCCATTAGTGGAGCTTGTTTAGTAGTGTTGTGTCACCACAAGAATGTGATAGTGTAGCTCTTTTTTTTACAATAGAAAAATGTTGTTTTTAATCTATTACTTTTAGTTTTACACATAACTAGGAAGCTACATGTGTAGCAAGGTGGTACTTAATATTAGTTCATTTTTAGTATCAATGATAATGTTTTGAATATTTTCAAGCCCTTCCAATTGACTAAATAAATAATAGCATCAAATTCTATGGATGCATACATTTTTTAGTAGGATAGTTGTGCCCCTCCAATGTTTAGTAATTTGGTCATTTACATGGTGATTATGCATTTTTAAAAGCATGTCTTCCGAGATCCCCTAGTACTATTTGTTATTATTATTATAAAACATAATATTTTCAAAATCTGTCCACATAAATCAATTTAACTATATTTCTATAGATGGGGTTTGGTTTTTGTGGGTGTCTTTATTCACTTTAATATATCACCATTAATTACTACCAACATTAGAATAATAGCATTAGATTCAATTAAATTACTATCAGTTTGAGAATAATGGATTTACTTTACTTTATTTTTTTGGAGGCCCATTGATTATTGGTGTTGGCGTTGATGTGGCAAGCATGAGACACTTTTTGTTTTGTTGTCCACTCCATAATATCCTAATCTAATATACATAACTAATTATTAACGTTGTTGTAGAACTTAGTTCTTAATGATACCATAAGAAAGCATGATAATAAAAAGATGTTTTATTAACATATAAGAATAGAAATTTATATATTAATACATCTATAAAATTTGGTATGGATCCAATATGACATCCATAAATTTTAAGCTCTCTAATGGATTCAATAAGTAGCCATTTAAAATTGGATCCATGAGGTTAAGATTGTGGAGAATAATCAAAACCAACATGCTTCCTAGATGAAACAGTATGAAGCCTTACTTAACCAGAGTTAAAACCATTTACATATTCCTATCAACTAAATAAAATAAAGTCTAAGATGAAAGAAACTGTGCAATCTGAGATTTCCAAACATGCCTAAAGACAATATAAGATATTTATAATTAATCCATTCTCTCACAACTTATAATTAATCATTTCTCTTACAAAGGTCTTTATCAAAATTTATATACAGTCATGTCCCCACTACAACTTTGCCAGGAACATGGACTTGGCATCAAAACAACTTAGGTGTTCTTCAAAATTTATGTACAGTTATGTCCCAACCACAACCTGGCTGGGAACATGGACTTGGAATCAAAACTTCCAAAACAAAGACCTCTAAGTTGTTCCTCAGTCACTTTAAGATGGCTTCGTATAATTAAATGCTCACCATCCCTAAAGTTCAACTCTTCCTTATTTTTTTGCAACTTGGAAGAAGTTGAGCTTGTAGAATACCCCTCATACCTCAAAGCGGTTATGTGTGAAAAGTGTAAGATTTATACTTTGTTGTTACTGCAAAAAGAGTCTATCCCGTTAGTGGCAGATTTTAAAAGTCGTTGTCAATGAAGCATGTTCAAACAAAATGTCAAACTACAAGTATTGTAAAACAATCCTTTGACAATTCGAAATTCATTCTTCTCTATAAAAAGCCAAACATGCAATTTGCATCCACTTTGTCGAGATCGATGTTTATAACATAAACCAAGCAAGCTTATTTTGCCTTCGAATTTACCTATGATTAAGTAATCCTTTCATGACTTAAGACACACATATACATAAGTCCTAATGCTATGGCAGAATCTTTCATCCACTGTCATCTTTCTTTAGATTAGTGGTTTTCCAAGGAAGGCCTTACCTTGAAGTTATGATATAATACATCTTTATTTATGGTGCAAATACTAATCTTAGTGACAAAATAAGATTTTGTGGTTGAAAGGTTTGATTCCAGTAGAGACACACTCATATGCATCTGAATACCTACTTCAGTTGCTTTAACCATATTACAGCATAATTGATTTGCATTTAAACAATGGGACTCTTAAGTAACTACTACTAACATCACCTTAAGCAAATGATGGCTTGTATGAAACTTTAAAGAGATAACCATTTTAATAGTCACTGCTGAGATATTATAGGCATTATTCTCGTAATTCTTCAAACACATGTAAAGCGAACATTGTACATGGTGTAATAGCTTTCCTTTATTTTATCTGTTTGTATGATTCTAACATACTTTAATTCTTACATGGTATTACATATCCAATTCAGTTCCTGTACAAATGTATGCTTATTGTGGAAGACAAGAAGACGTATACTTATTGGAGGAAAAACACTACCATCTTCGACTAACAATATCAGATTACTCACTGGTTCAACTAAAAGACTAACAATGGATAGATATCCTATAATATCACTTGGCAGTGCTTCCATAAGAATGGATTGGCCTTTCTTAATAAACATAACAACACAAAGGAACCGAGGCTTATCTAGAGGACTTCCTAGATCCACACCCTATCGCTGACGTACCACTTCTAAATGACAGTGGATCTTTAAAGAGAAAACTTGGGTCATGTTTTATACCTGTCACACAAGAATCCTGGCATGGCTATACAAGTATTTTTAGCAAGAGCTTAAACGCCCAGGATCAATCCTCGAGCTTCCCATTAGCATCTAAGTATCCATACATTTGGAGGCCGCTGCTGTTAGTCGTTGTTGAATTGACCGGTGGTCAAAACGCAGAGGGAAGTCGCATGCTCTTCATCAATCCTTCCATCCCCATGTACAAATTCTGTCATCCCCAACACCAGCACGCAGAGAGAGAGGTTGCATACCCTCTGATTTTACCATGCTCATGAAGGACAATCTAGGGTATCACCACGTAGATAGGGAACCTTGACAACAAAAGCTGCCATTTCCAGAAATGACTTTCCTCTAAATTTTTTCCCCCCCTGTGGAGCAAGAGAGAGAGAGATTTTTTCCTCTCCTCCATTCGATTTGAAACTATTTATAAACAAAGGTAGAATGGTCTACTTCACCTAGGGTGCGCTAGGCGTCCCGTAAATAGTGGCATAAATTTTCGCCGCTAATTTTGTTTCAGACCTGTCCGCCCTAAATTTGCCATTAAGGGAATTAATCTGCCGTTAAGGAATTAATTTGGAGGCAAAATTTTTCCCCTCACTGACATCAAACAACGTCCTGTCTTTTAGATGTCCAAATTTTTGCCTAGGTCTTTTGCCACACCATATGCCTAACACCAATGTGCTCACGCAGAAATCGCTTGCCTAACAACATTGTGCTCCCACAACATTTATGACTAACACCAATGTGCTCACACGGGAATCACTTGTCTAACGCCATGGTGCTCCTACGGCATTCAAAATTTTAATTTTTTTTGTATTTAGTATAAATTCTAACCTTGATTTTTTTTGCAACGCACACTCCTTGGTGCTTAGCATGACTTTACTGTCACTGTCCCGACT
>Ga0233346_1000038_pt1 | contig 9589 bp, 10 predicted proteins | sample GEONDECOMP289_FD_180698 | JGI IMG/M metagenome (GOLD analysis project Ga0233346, IMG submission 180698) | Leaf litter microbial communities from Shasta-Trinity National Forest, California, United States - GEON-DECOMP-289 | ecosystem: Environmental > Terrestrial > Plant litter > Unclassified...
TTAGCACTTTCATAGTTAACTAATTTGACATTTTGAAGTGGTTAGTTACCATTTTTGTTAGAGGTCACTATCAATTTTTCAAATACAATAATGTGAGGAAAATTTTCAAATCTAAATGCCACTTGTCTTGTTTTTATCAATACAAAAGTCATTATTTGGGATTAAATTAAAAATCTTTATTTGGGACCACATAATCCCAAAACACACTTATATACAAGAATCACGATCCCAAAGCACACTTGATATAGAGATGGCTCCATCACGTCCCTCGCCAACCAGAACTGGAAGCGCGGCCCAAGAAATTTGAACCCAACCGTTGTTGTAAGCCAGACTGCTCAATCATCAGTATTTCTCTAGGGTAGCAGTCTTTCTCTAAGGTAGCAGTTGTTTTACATTGCTTCATCATTTTATTTCATTTCAGTGCTCTCTGCTTCTGCTATTTTTTACATTGCTTCATCATTTCATTTCATTGCTTTCTATTTCTGCTCTCTCTCACCTGCAGTGCAGTGGTAATGTTCTTGTGTGGAGCGCTCCTCGTCCGTATGTGTCTGTGTGATGAATTCCTGTGTTTCGTTTTCTGTCTTTGTGTGTTGGTTTGTTGTGTATGATGCGGGAAATAGAGCGCTGGAGGAGACCAACATTCGCTAATGCAGTTGCAGGTGGAGTGGCCACCTATTAATTTGTGTGAGTATTAATTTGTGATATGTACATTTCCTTTGTGCTTGAGTATTAATTTGTGATCTGTACATTTCCTATTAATTTGTGTTTGAGTATTAATTTGTGATCTGTACATTGATGGCTTGGAACGGTATCTTGTGTTCATTAATAATTCTGATGTGATGTGCTGGTGCGTGCTGCAGGCGTGGCTGGCTGGTCGGCTAGCTGCTGAAGGAACGGAAGCCCCCTTGAAACCGCAACAACAGAAGCGTGCAGGTATGGTAGGGGCAGTTGTCCATCTCTAGATTATCTCTCCGTATAGATTGTTCGTGGTTCTGTCATTGTACGTTTTGGTTTGTTGCGATGTGTCTCTGTCATATTCGTGTGTTTTAGGTCATTATGAAAAGATTTGGATTTAGTTTACCTGAAATTGTTTTGGATTTAGTTTGCAGGGATTATCTCTGTCACTGTACGATGTGTCTGTCATATTCGGGTGTTTTAGGTAATTTGAAGATGTGTACCTTAACTTGTTTTGAATTTAGTTTATGCATATAGAAAAGACACAAATGGGACATATCCCTTAATCATTTTGAAACCGTGTTTGCGTGGTTGGTCTGTAGAGTTGAGACGACATAGTGAGTTGGTTAAGTGACCCGTGCTTTATTGTTGGCACAAGCAGTCTCCCTCAGTGTTCACCTCTGGGCAGGTAATTGTACGCCCAGGTTTTGAGGGTTATATCTTTATCAAATTTTAGAATGATTTAATTTCAGGTTATGCTCTTCTTTCTTATAGCGACATGTATTTTAAGTTGATATTTATAGGCATTGATGAACGCTGTAAACTATGACTCTGAGATGTTTAGACCAGGATTCCGGTATGACCTTTCGGAGATGTTTAGACCAGGATTCAGGTAGGCTTTCTTTGTTTGATGAATTTACTTAGGACTCAGGACGGGTTTGTTTGACACCTATGTTATTTTTAATTGTTTGACACCTAAAATTTGGTTGCAAGAGATTCGAGGGTTATGTCTTATTGTAGAAATAGATAGACTAATTTAATAGTTGTGTTTAAATAAGACTAATCATGTTGATTTTATTTATGTTAATATTTTACGCACATTATCTTTAGAACACATGAGAGGAAATGCTAATTGATTTAGGTAACTACGAGTGTATGTAATCCAAAATAAAAGACAGTTAAAAGAGAATTACACTACAATAAAAAATTTAATGGAGAGAAATCTGAATTGCGAAATTGAAGTGAAATCCGAATTGCTTGCATGAGAAGTAGATAGTTGGCAATGGAAACAGACAGATTGAGTTCTTTAGATGATAACTTTCTCTGTTAGCTTTGCACTGTTCTTGTTGTCAAACATATAGCAATCTCTGTAGATCTTTTACCCATCTCAAATTTCCAGCCTGTGTTTTAATGAAGAAGTAATTGATCACATGATGCTGTTTCACATAAATATATCGAACTTACTTAAAACCATCTAGTAAATTAGCTAATATATCGACTCCACTGGGTTAATAGAATAGCAAGCCTAGGAATGACAATGTTTTCTCCAACTGTAACAAATCCTTGTTTCGATATGAGATTAAGAATATAAGAATGGTCTTAGCATCCTGTCCAAACACATGCTCATTTTACATCTACAACTATGTAATGTTCCCAAAAGTGACATGCATTCAAACCCTAAAAGTGAGATGCATGCAAACCCTATAAATGACATGCATGCAAACCCTAAAAGTGACATGCAAACCCTAAAAGTGATATGCATGCAAACCCTAAAAGTGACATGCAAACCCTAAAAGCTATATAAGAAGGTTAGTTGAACCAAAAGTGCATCTATGTTATTATTCATCTTTTTGGAAACAGGTTTTGGGAGCTTGGTGAGCTACTTAGGGTTTAAGGCGGATTGCTTTGACCTAATTGGATTCGGTGGCGAAATCTATCCACCCTAGCCAATCCTTAGGGTGAATCATCCAGATTCATCATTGTGTACTTCATTGCATCGGAGATTCATTGTGTTTAGGGCAGTGTTGGAGCTTCCTTAAGGTTTATAGCTGGGCGCATTCACTCCTTAATCATGGCAGCGATTTCCTTAATGGATAAGAGCATCCTCATCAAATATTAGGGTGGCAGATCTTGTCTCAGCGATAGCATGGGCTCGTGTGGAGAACGCGGTCATTCCATTTGGATACCTTTCTTCCTAGCTGGGCATTGTACTCAAGCAACCTGCTCTCTCTAAAGCATATTCACAACCCTGCATGTTTGTATCAAGCTGCTACAGCCATCAACAATTCACTTCATCAATATTTTGAGGGTTTATGCTGAGGTTGTGAACAGTTGGGCATCCAAATAGCGATCTAGAGGGGACGCTCATTGTGTGGGCAGTAACCTTTATCAGTGGGAAGGGATAAATTGTTGCAACTGAGATCTAATATGTTGGCAAACGATCCATTGGTGGCAGCAGTGAGAGATCCCTTGTGCTATTGCACCCCAGTGCTAGGCTGAAATTCTACAATCGAGAGCTGATATCTATGTGCAAGTAACTATTAAGGGCACACTTGCTAGCTGAGCTTGTAATTCTTTTGTGGAGTTAGTGACATTGAATCGGTGGCTGTTATTTGACTTTTCTGGGCAGCGTGGACATCCTGTATTGCAAGAAGTAAATTATCTAGAGCTTGTAGCAACTAATCCTCTTATGTGTTCTAAAGATAATGTGCATAAAATATTAACACAAACAAAATCAGCGTGATTATTCTTATCTAAACACAACTATTAAATTAGTCTATCTATTTCAACAATAAGACATAACCCTCGAATCTCTTGCAACCAAATTTTAGGTGTCAAGCAACTAAAAATCACATAGGTGTCAAACAAACCCAACCTGAATCCTAAGTAAATTCATCAAACAAAGAAAGTTTGATGAAACAACCTTGTTCTTCAATGCCAGCCAAATAAAACAACTGATTTTTTTGGGCAAATTACTAGACCAGATCAGGGCAAGAAGTTTGTTGCCAGCCGGGGGAGATGAAGACTGAACAATACTGTCATATACTAGATTTGCAGTAACAGAACCATCAATTTTGTTGTGTGCCCATACCAGAGTATCGGACTGGGTATTGAGTCGAGTCTTTCCACATTCTAGACCCCTCTTAAAAGTATCCCATGCAGTCTTCCAATCCCCATCAATGAAAAGATCCTCGGCCGTATACCAGTAATGGTGCAAACCCGATAAGATATTACGAGCTTGAGAGAGTGTGGTAATATCCAGGTCCTCCAAGAAGTCACGGAGCCCATTTGGCAGAGAGTGTGAGTACACCAATGATGGGGTCAATGCCAACCAAGACATCGTGTCCATTACCCACTTGCCAGGCTAAGCTTCTTCCCAACTAAGGAAGTGTTAGCAAGAAACCCTTCCAGATAACAGAAACACCTTGGAATTTGAAATTTTTACCTCTGAGCCAAGCCACCACCGAAGTATTCTTCAGGTATTTGCTGATTAAAACATGGTGCCACAATCCATCATTCTGTAGAGCCATCCAAAAATTATTTAATCGTAATACAATACTGAACTAGTGTAGATTTTTAATGCCCCAGCCCCCATTCTTTTTCGGCCAGGAGAGGTGCTTCCAATTGGACAAATGATACTTGTGATTGTTGCCTGAAGAGCCCCATAAAAAGGCAAATGTTAAACTTCTAAGCTTATTCAAAACAGAGACTGGAATGGGTGCAAGGCCCAACCAATAGACCGGGATACTAGACAACACAGCTTGTACGAGGATCAAGCGGCCACCAAGAGAGAGAAGCTTATGAGACCAGTGGAAGATTTTGTTTTCAAATTTCTGTATCAGCCAATTCCAATCACTAACCTTATACCCTAGAGGCTTAAGGTAATAGCCAAGATATTTAAAACCAGAGACGATAGGCTCCATTTTATAAGGCAGAACCCGAGCAATGTCTATGAGGGTATCATCATTCACATTGTTGAAGAGAAAGCAGGATTTGTCAGCACTAATGCTCATCCCAGATGCCTTACAGAAAGTACTTAAAATAACATCGAATGCAATCCACTCAGGCAAGGTACCGGTGCCCAACAAGATCACATCATCCACAAAGAGGAGGTGTGTAAGGGAAAGTGAAGAAGAGATTTTAATACCTCTGATGAGGCCATGATTCTTTGCATCTGAGATCAAGAGACCGAGCCCTTCAATAACAAGTATGAAAAGCAAGGGGGATAAGGGACAGCCTTGTCTGATTCCTCTGGAGGCACTAAAGAACTTGGAGGGAATACCATTGATTAATACTGCAAAAGTTGCTGATGTGAGGCATCCCATTATCCAGTTGACACCTAGGAGAGGAACCCCAATCTGTATCAAAACGAGCCTAATGTAGGACCAGTTCACTCTATCGAAAGCCTTCACCAAATCCAATTTGAGGACAAGAGCACAAGTATTCTTAGTTTCACAAGTATTCTTAGTTTTCACAGTGCGAAGGGTCTCCTGGACAATGCCAATAGGTTCAACAATCCGACGGTTTTTGAGAAAACCATACTGTTCCTTGGAGATGCGGGAATCCAAAAAAGGCTTAAGCCAAACAACAATAACCTTAGAAATCAATTTGTACAACAGATTACACAATGAGATAGGCTTAAAATCAGCGAAGGTTAAAGGATTTTCCTTTTTAGGAATCAAAGCAAGAAAAGTAGAATTCAGAGAGGGAGGAATGCAGCCCGAAACCCTAGCACAATCCACTGCAGACAATAATTCATTTCCCAATAAGTCAAAGAAGTGTAAGTAGAATTCGACAGGCCAGCCATCAAGACCAGGACTCCTGTCCTTCTTGAAAGAGTTTAAGGCACCTTCGATTTCAGATAGAGTAATAGGTTGTATGAGGCTAGGGGCTTCCTCATGAGTGATCATAGTGGGGTAAAGCATGACAACCTTGAGCTGTGCAAGCAAGCAGGTTTGCTTATCATCACGGAAAATATGGGCAAAATGACTCTGTCCCAGCTGCTTTAGAGCAGTCTCATCCTCAATACTGTGTCCCTCATCATCCAAAAGAGACCAAATAGTATTCTGATTCCTTCTTCCTGAGGCCAGTGTATGAAAAAACTTGGTGTTTGAATCACCATACAGAGCCCACTTAGCTCGACTTTTAAGTTGCCAAGTCAGAAGGATGTGATCCATCAGTTTCTTTTTTTTGGATCTAAGTAGAGTCAGAGATAACTGTTCCTCATGAGAGAGAATACCTGAGGAGGAACCAGAGAGTAGGGAGCTGATATCCTTATCCAACTTGATGGACTTTGACTCCATAATGGAACTTTTTTCCCTGATCCAGCCTTTAACATCCTTCTTAAGTGATCGAAGTTTGTGGGTAAGGAGGTCCAAATCATTCCCAGAAGACAGAGGAGTCAGCTGAGGCCATCTCTTGGAAACCCAAAGAATGAAATCCGGATCATTAAGCCAAGATCTGTTAAATTTGAAAGGGAAATTACAGGACCCCATCGGTTTATTCCACTCAAAGCATATCGGATAGTGGTCAAAGATATCAGCATGGTGAGTCCACACACGGTGAACCATGAGGGAGGGGATCAAAGAAGAAGAGATTAAAAAGTGGTCTAATCTTTTACTGATCCTTCATCTCCTACCCTACCATTTCTCCAAGTGGGTCCAGCATTGGAAGGAGCAATATCCACAAGACCAACAGAGTCAAAAAGGAGTTTGAAATGTGAAGAAAGTGGATCTAAGGCAGCCTTCTTCCCCCAAGTCTCAGAAGCTCTCATGGTTAAGTTAAGGTCCCCCCCCCAAAATCAGATTAGGTGTGTTGAGGAGTTCCCCCCTGTGAACCTTCTCCCAGAAAATATCCCTATTCCGGTAAGGACCATAACAATTGAGAATGACTAAGGGGGCATTCATACCACGAAATTTGGCCTTAACAAGGATACCAGTGATAGTTTCATAAGCACGACATCTAACCAGACAAGGGTTCCAAGCCGTAAGCAACCCTCCCGAGAGGCCAGAGGCACTAATGGCACAGAATTCCCAGCTGGGTAAGAGCTTAGAGAAAGCAAGGAGAGCTGGATAAGTGCTGCACATGGTCTCCTGAAGGAGAATCATGTCCGAACGAATCGAAAAAAAAAGTGTGCGGAGGCTACTTTGTTTGGTCTTGCCTCCCAGACCTCTGACGTTTAGTGAAAGGATCTTCATTAAGGGACAGGAGGGAGGGGAGGTGACGCTCTAAGTCCCCTAGGAGTAAACCCTCATGTAGCATCTTTGATGTGAACCGAGAGGGGGATATAAGGAGGTGAGGCTGAGGAGAGATCCCCTGACGAACCCTTCTTTTCCTTCTTTTTTTTCCTGACTGTCACGTTCTCGAAACGAATCGAGTTAAGGTGGAGGGTAGAAGGGGAGGAGGGGGTAGTGGCCGAAAAGATCGACAGAGACTTTTGGAGTGAGGGATTGGAGAGGGAGGGGGAGGTAGTAGGACTGCGAGGAGAGGGTGCATGAGAGGGAGGGGAAGTTGTGGAAGGGAGTGGAGGAAAATCCACAAGTGAAGAAAAAGAAGGCACAGAAGGGGAAGGTCTATGGTTTAGGATGGAGGGAGGAGGTAGAAAGAGCGTAGGTGCTTGAGAGAAAACAATAGAGGGCGAAGAAGGTTCGACAGAAGAAACCAAAGGAGGGGTTTCAACCAAGGCCAGCTCAGAGGGACAAGCCGTGGCAGGAGTATTATCCAGTTCATTTAAAGCTTCGAGCATAGAATCAGAAACATCATCGAAAAGAGAGAGGGATTGGGAGTAAATACCATTTTTTGGATGCTCCGGAGCAAAGGAAGCGTGTGGTCCGCCGACATCAGGTGAACCCTCCAAGCTGGAACAAGATCGCTCATTCAGGAGAAGGGGACAAGTTCTCCGAAGATGACCAGTATCGTGGCACCTGCTGCAGCGGAACGGAACATGGAGATAATCAAGCTTTTGAACCAGAAGTCGCTCCTTGCAGAGTATCTCCACCTCATCAGGTAAACCAAGAGAAACATCTAACTCTACCAACACCTGAGCCATCCTTTTATCAAAGGAGAGATGGAAATCCTCATCGACCGCAACGAACCTGCCAATCGTATTTGTAATGCCCTCGAGTATGTTCAAATTCCAGAGGGGAAAGGGGAGAGATGGCAGTAGAACCCAGAGGCGACGCTTCGTCACCCGTTCCCTGAGAGGGTCAAAATGAGAATGCCAGCGCCCCAGAACCAGAGACCCCGATCCAATACGCCAAATCCTTTCAAGTATGAGCGCAGCATGATCCTCTTCCAGGAAGACAAAGACAATCCAACCATTGGATAAAAGACTGATGATCGGTATCTAAGTCAAAAGCGGTTTCCAGTATTCAGTAGCCCAGTCAACCCAGGCTTTTTTACCCAGTCGACAGTACTCAGTCTCCCCACAAGAGCTCGTGAGCACAGAGAGGACACACGGTCCATGTAAATATCATGGCCAAGGACGAAGCGAAACCGCCCATCATGGGTTTTTATGCTTTTTGCATGTCGCTTACGGGGGAAACGGAAGGAAGCCCCAATGTCAGCCATGAGGAGAACCCTCAATAAGTCAACCCAAAGTGTGCCGGCAAGGGCAGACAACCGAAAACCCCTAAACCCTCGGAGAAGGAATAGTAAGAAAAACCCCTAAATCCACCAGTATCTGTGAACCGGGAACAAACCCAAGCAGACATCACTGGAAACTCGGAAACAACTCCCGACAGGGCTTCCAAAGTCGAAACCCCGTAAAAATTTCTAGGGCAAACCCCACCAGACAGAAAAGGGAAGTCCGGGAAAAATAGCACCAAAAAAAACCACCAGTCCGACAAGAATTCAGAAAGTAGAGGTATTGGAAAAGGACAGGGGGCGAGAAAAAACCCACAAAAACCAGAGAGAGAAGACCAAACCCCAGTTCCCCGGGGGAAACCGGAAAATCAGCAGAAGTCAACCCTACGCGTGCTGACGAGGGCATAAAGGAAATCAAGAGCACAAGCAACGTAAAGGCCCATGCAGGGTTGGTAAACCAAAAAAACCAAAACACAAAGGCAGCAGAACAAATCAATGTCATTCCCACTTTTTAGCTTGGTTGGTACTAGTCCCCCTGGTAAGGGGAGGAACTCCAAGAACGCCGCCCTCTATGGAACTGCAATAACCCTACAGAACCTCAAAACCACCAGAGCACTGAAACAACAGAGAAAGGGTATGGCTGAAACCGGTGAGCAGACAGAAGGTAAGACAAGAAACACTGGGAGAAGTCTCGAACGAGCCAAAGGCAATGGGAACCTTAGGGGTAAGGCCGCCATGGCTTCGTCTACAACTCATGCAGAGCAAGCATCAGAGCGTGCTCCATCAACCCTTGCGCAGATTGAAAGTAGCTCATTCACCAAAATTAACTAGAACCTTAAAGAACACTTCGCCTATGCCTACTTTATCTCATACAAAGAGGACCGTGACCATTTCAAAGATAGGCTCAAACATAAAATGTTGCATGATGGGTTACTCCATCGAAAACCCCAAGTCAAAAATCCATGCCACGTTGTATGCTACGATGGGCCGAATAAAACAAGGGAGAAACCTGTCAAACAATGAATTCAGGTCAATGAAGAAGTTTTGGTGAAAGGGCCCACGATCCACAATTTTTAGTTTTGTCCACCTAATAAAATTGAGGCAATCCATATTAGAAGGACAGCCCACTCCACCCATCACAATTCCTATAATGCATGTCAGGTTTCAAAAAAGAGATGGCCCCATCTTGCCAGCTGTATAGCTAAGAACGATTCCTTACATGCATCGATCCACAACCCGATGACTCGACAACACACGCAGCCCATGGATACAGATCTAGCCTCACTTCTGCCCAACCAAAATAATATATCATGCAAACCATGGAATGTGG
>Ga0233346_1000039_pt1 | contig 9565 bp, 3 predicted proteins | sample GEONDECOMP289_FD_180698 | JGI IMG/M metagenome (GOLD analysis project Ga0233346, IMG submission 180698) | Leaf litter microbial communities from Shasta-Trinity National Forest, California, United States - GEON-DECOMP-289 | ecosystem: Environmental > Terrestrial > Plant litter > Unclassified...
CATGATAAATGTTAAATACCTATCTAATAGAGGAAATATAATATAAGGCGCAAGTACAAGACAAATGCTAGAAATGGTAAAAAATATCGATGTTAAACAAAAGAGAATTGTCAAGGCACACTCTAGTTTGTTGTCAAGGACGAGTCAAGGGATCTATCAAATACCAGATTTGTCTAATAGAGATGCTTTAAGATTTAAGTTATAAAGTGATAGTGGACTATTAAAACTGGTGTCTATCAGAAACACATTGAAAAATGAATGTAGGAGTCTGCTCGAACCCAAGAATGCTGTCGCATCAAAACATTGCTAATTAGGCTGTCACTTATACAATTAAGTATTACAAGCAACAACTTTATAAAGATGATAGGAGCAATGTAATATAATTGTGCATAAGAAACAAAGGGAATTTAGAGGAAATCCTTCTCACATAAAACCCTTTTAATAAGGCAAGTTACCTCTTCAGTGGGCCCCAATCAAAAGTGATAGTTCTACAATTTATTAGCAACATTTAGAAATAGGAAGACGGATGCCAAACTTTGAATGGAGAAGAAACTGTTTCACTTCAAGTTGCACCATGAAAGACATGCCCATCCGACTCCATTAATCTCCAAAAGAGAGAGAACTCTCAAAATCCAACCATGACAAATGAATGAGAGAACCAAACCTTATATAGGTTGTAGCTCTATCTCATTTTGCAATAAAATATGAATAACTAGGAAAAAACCCTAGATATAGCCTAGGGAGGAATTAACAATGATTATCCTCCAGTAAACCCTAACGACATCCATGAAATATTCATGAAGTAAGGTGGTCAAAGCCTATGTCACATGGTTCGGGTTCGAATTTGAGTTTGGCAACCTTGAAATTCAATTCGAATTTGATTTTTTTTATGAAGTTTGGGATGAGGTTTGGCATTAGGTTCGCCAATATAAAAAAATCATATATATAAAATAAAATATACAATAAAATAAAATGACTAACAAATAAAGAAAAGACATAAGATTTTATCATTATGCTCAATGTTGCATCCTGCATGTACACAAAGTCACTGTTCACGAGTGAATGTACATTGGAGCACTAGTGCAGTAGCTATGCAGTGGAGTCGTGGGCTCTGGTGTCACAATGTGCAATATGTAGTGCTACAGAGTCACGGACTTTAGAGTAGTGGACAGTCAGTAGTGAAAGAATGATGCTGGTGGCTCAATGCAAGGGATCTGAAAAAGCGACTTGAAATTGTGGGCACTCAGCTATGGAAACAAACAACAAAAACAGGAGCAAATGTGTCTGAATGCAGGCCCGTAGGGAATAAGGGACTCGATACTGTGGGCACTGGGTTGTGGCAAGGAGCAACACACTTGGGAGCAAATGCGGGCGGCGATATGACAGTGGAATGCGGGAACTGGCGAAAAAGTATAGTGACTTGGGTTAAAGTTTTAAAAAATAATTATATTAAAAACTAAAATTGCTATGAAATTCGACGAATTTCAACCCTAATTTGTTCCTTTCTACTTTAAATTTGTTTTCAAGTTCGGATTAAATTCGTTTAAATTCGAATTCGATGAGGTTCGTTTAGTTTTGATTCAGTTCGATTTGGAGTTCGACATTGAAATTCGACGAACTTAAATGAATTTCTTTTTTTTGATAAAGTTCGGCGAATTTCAAATTTCATGGATAAAATTCGCCGAACCCTGTGACATAGGTCAAAGCCACAAGTACAATATCCAAGAGAGAAAAAGGCCCAAGGAGGAGGTTCCCCCCACCAAATGAGGGTGAAAACGAATCAAAACCCAATGGAAAATCCTCCAAGGCTCTCTCAAGTGGCGTGCTTGAAAGGAAGTCCTCCAAGCATGTGATAGGTCCTCAGAACATGGTAGCTGGACCCTGTATCTAGGTTTTGGTGACTTTGGTCGTCCTATATCTCCTCCAATGATTGATAGCTGCCCACAAAAGGTGTGCTAGAAAGTAGAAACTCTCCTAAAGAGAGACGACCCCTCCAAATATTGCAGAAAATACTCCAAAGTGGGGCGACTCCATGAATAAGGGAACATAACCCTTAAGTGATGCAATGATCCTCCTCAAATATGTGTAATAAAGAAGTGAAACCTCCCCCAAGTGGGATGGCTTCTCCAAAAGCATGAACAAGTGCACCGGCAACCTGAAATGATGAAGTGCTCCTCTAAATTTGACATGAAATGGGGTCAAGAAGGTGACCGCTCTATCAAAATAGCAATTGCATACTCTTGATCTAGGGATAGAAGCTCTAACTAGTAACGTCTCACCAAAACGAGCCTAGACATGAGTACAAACCCTCCTTCATGTGGATCGTTGGCCTTTGATGATTTTGGAATATTGTTTTGCTGCAGGCTGATTTAGGTGAATAATGGGGAGTTAAATCTCCCTTATTGCCAAGCTGCCACAGGTCTACAGGCTTCCAAAGATGTAAGAAGGCTTGAGCAGCAAAATTCAACATTCATGGCACACAAGGCACTCCTTTAACTGCTAATGAGGAACATTTTCACTCAGGAAGGTGTCCATCAAATCTCAAGCACCAAAGTGTGGACTAAAACCATGCCAACCTACTAAAGTGCAAGTCACTGTAGGGATCTGAATAAATCAAATTTTCGTTTATGTTGGCTGAGATTGCTTTAGGCCTGCAAATAATGAAACATTTCTTTGGCTCAAAACCATGTCAACATCCCAGATCTCCTCAAGCGCAAACAATATTTACCAAATTATAAAATCCTAAATTTTTTTATCAGTTGCAACCTTGAAGTAGGAAGACGACTGATTTTAGGCTAGCTGCCTAAGGTTTGAGACACATTTTTTATTTTTATTTTTTTAAATCCTAAACCCTTAAAGTAATAGCTATTTTCTATAGGATTTATTTTGGGTCAATTTCTCCATCCACGTGCAGGAGGTCTCCCCTGTTTATGTTCACGATGGATGTGATGATACTAAAGTCAAAATTCAAATTAAAAATTTTATGAAGAAAAAAGTTGCTCTTATAACCCTAGATTTCCCTTCCTTTTTTTCCTCAAATTTACAATTCACAAATCTTTTAAATTGGGTTTTTGCTACATGGTGAATTTTTTTGAAGTCTTGATAGGTTCATTGAACCCCCAATGATCTCATAAGGATTTATTAAATAACCATCAAATGCAAATGCATTGGAATTATTAAGCTTATTCGACAACTCGTATTGCCATCATTTCACTCGAAGTCTATCATCTTTAAATTTTTGTTTAAATATATTGAGGTGGAAATTTCTTGATTTTAATAGTGGATTCCTTTAAAGGCCCATCCCCTTTTGCAAGCATTAAACTTACTATGTTTGTGCTTTAAATGAAAACACTAAGATGTTGGTCCATACTGTTGTTATATTAGATAAATCTTTTCTTATTGTTGCCACATGGAAACTATTGTAATATCCTAGATTTGTAAGTAATGGTTCAAGTACTCCATTAAGGTATCAAGTTCTTGTCTCAATACACTGTTTTGTGCATTGGTTGACCCCATATCTAACACCATCCATAAAATGTAGATATATTGGTGTCTATTTTATCTATTTGGGTTCCCAAACTCTTCTAACATACTTGGTTCTTACAAAAAGCTAACAGATCCAAGAACATTTTGGCATTAATACAGTATTTTAGAAACATTATCTTAGTTTAGAAACATTATCTTGTTTTGTGTATATTGGGGAAGCATTGTTCTATTTACATCTTTAAGAGAATGGCCCCAATACATTCAGTACATATGGTTATATTGTTATCCATCCTTGCATAGATTTGAAAGTGTGGGTTTGTGCTCTTATCTTATATACATTTCGGGTCATTGAAGGCGTATGATATAAATGTTAATAGTCTAAAGTAATCTCTCATTTTTGTCATCAACTGTAAGACTATTTGGTGGTCTAAATCGTAATCTAAATATTGTTTTTTATCTTAGATTTGAGGAAGCTACACTCTATATTCTCAATACCTCTTCTTCGTTGATTCATGCTACTATAGTGCTTTGCAAGTGTTGAGATGATATAAGGATCAAGTTACATATGGTATTTTAGACTGGTTGTTCACCTTTTAGGATAGTATATGGAAATTTTCCTTGACAAGTGACACCATTGATATTTGTTACTTTAAATGTCTATGCCTTTGTTGATTGAACAATTTTTAGAAGGAATGATAGAATTATTTAAGACTTTCCATGGGTATCCTTGTCTTTCCAAAGGATATTTTGAGCACTATGTGACCTTTAACATGGTCAGGTGAAGATACCCAGGGTTTGGTTGCCAAAGGAGGATGCTAGACATCCATGGACATGAAAAACAACTCAAACCACCACGTGGGACCTCTAAGTGGAGATATAGGTTCCATTAGAAGCCTTTTTATGCTATGGGTCTTTAAACCTAGAAATGGTTGAGGGAGGAAAGATATGTCTCATCCCCTAAAGGAATATTTTAAACATCCAACTTTAAAAATCATACATTGAGGTTTGCACAAATTTTCTCTAGCTTGTTGCTGACACCCTGTTCTTGAACCTCTGAAGTTGTGTTAACCAAGTAGGTCATGTCTATGTGTATCCTAAGTCACCATGTTCGCTAGATTTCATTGATGAAATTCAAAATTTGATGCATTTTATAAGCAATGGTATAAATTTGGTGATGTTCGACTAGTTATTCACCTTTCAACCTAGCTGCCATTTAATAATTAATCTTCTGGAATGTGCCATTTGTTTGCATATGATGTCTCTCTGTTTGCACATGCAACAATGGATTGTGCTCTCCATATTCACATGCAGCTGTCCAATATACCCTCTGTCTATCATATAGATGCAACTGTGTAATGTGCCCTCCATCTATTATGTGGATGCCATATATCCATACTCTCTATTGTATGGACGCTCTACTAGTTAATAGTAAAGGAAACAATAGTATGTTGTCTCCTAATACCTCTACCATTGTATGGATGGAGAAGACATTAAATAAACTGGGATTTGTGAATACCTTGGGTTCTAGTTAAACTCACTACGATTGAACTGCTACAGGAAAAACTAACTGCATATTTTTTATATTATATAAATATAATATTCTTTACGTAAGTTATCTATGTTAATATAAATTTATATATTTGTAAATGAATATAGAATTCATTATATATATATATAAATTAGATTGAATATAGAATTTATCAGATATACTAAAACAACAAGTTATATAGCTTAACAATAAATCTATTTTAAGTTTAAATTTTGAACATAATGGCGAATTTTATCCATTATATTTGGCATGGCGATATTTTTTGGATTTTCATAGTTGCTGGGTTTGAAAATTAACACGGACTGGGTGACTATGTGTGTATCCTCAACTTTTGCATTATCAGTCTTTCTTTTAACTTGACAATTTATGCATCAAATGCTACAAAGCCTGCCTGCAATTTATCAAAATGCTATGATATACTTGAACGGAGTTAGTGAGTTGAACATTGAGCAATGAAACTTGTGAATCACGTGCCATGACCATTTATTCATGACAATCTATTAGTTGATATTGGCTTGTAAGAATGGTTGGTAAGGTGTTAAGTATAGCTGCAAAATGTTTCTGGTTACTATTATTTTGAGGCTAGGTATTTCCTACAAAATTTTCTCGTGCTGATTTGAGGCTGCACTGGATTTAGTTAGTTTATCTAGGTGATCTCTAACTTGAAGGATTGTTTTAAATGCAGGTCAGAGGTGTGAAGCCTTTATCACTTTCTGAAATGGCAAATTTTTTCAACAACCTTCGGATAATTGTTTCTCCAGGACTTGTGAATATATTCCTGTGTATGTATTTTTACAGTATCTTGTCTCTGACTGATAGATTGACTACATGAAAAAATAATCTCTTGCAGGATCCCAATCCTAACAATTTAGTTGCAAGTACCACATTTTATTTTGAGGCTACCAAAGCCACACTTTGCTTGGTACACAACTAACTACTCGGTACAATCATTTTCATTTTTCATTTCTTTAGTTTGTCCAAGGAATATTGTGCTTATGCCATGTATTTTGATGCATCAGATTAGAGTTGAAACAGACCCATCTGATAGAACATAATTGCGGATGATTGTTGCATCATCTGATCCCCTGACGACATTTGAGTAAGCTATCTGTCTACTTACTCTTATTTTTATTTTTACTGAAGGAAAATGTACTTACTGTTATTTTAGTTTTACATTCAATTGTAGGTTTAAGGAATTCATCAAGGAGCAGCTTGTCAATAACTGCTCCTTTGAAACAGCTTCATGATCAAAGTCTTCTCCTTTCAAATGAATTAATATCAGATTGGCTTTCCATGGCTGATATGGCATACCAATACCCTCTTTGTAGTCCTGTATGCAGGACCCAGGTTGTATTGAAATTCAAACTCAAGCCTTCATTGGACAAAAGCTCTGTCACTGCATTTATTTCTTTATAAACATGGATAAATGACACATTTTAAAAGGAATATTCCACCTGTTTTAATTGAGCTAAGATTGGGAGGAAAAATAGGTAGGTTGTTATCCATCGTGAACATAGTAGTCATCCAATTAATATAACATTTTACATTGAATTTGAGCTGTCCAAAAAGGCCATATCTTGCAATTTTTCAGTTTCTTCCTAGCTTACTAAAATGATAGTGCTATCTCCTCCCTTCTTTTTTTCTCATTTTCAGGTATTTCGGTTTTGTCGTTCCAAATGTCATAAGAATTTCAAAAGGAAACGTAGCACTCGAAAGGTGAAGTCGACTAAAGCATACAAAAAGCTACATGGAAAAGAACTTACTAAGGTATCTTTTGTGTGCCCATGAGACATGTTGACATGTTTTCCCATGTTTGCCCATGACGTGCCACAATTTTCATCCAAACTTGCAATATAGATGATTACTTATTTGGGTCTATCTCTTTGCACTTAGATAGTTGCCAGAACAAACTTCGAGATTAGTCAATTTTTGCAACAATAGTAATTTTTTTAACAATTTTGAAGAATGCAAGGAAAACCATTTCATTTTTTGTGCCATACCAAATGCTTAAGGCCATGTTTGGATGGGGATGGAGTTAATTTGATGACATTATTAGACATGCAAAATTTTCAGTTAATACCGTTGCTTTGAAACAAACAGGACACAACGCTCGAGTTTGAGAGAAGAAGAAATAGGCCTTAGAGATATGATAGAAATGTTCAAAATACTTTGAAGGCCATCAAAAAGATTGAGGAAGTTCGTGTTAGCAGGGAGGCTAAATTATGGGAAAACATGTTTGTCTCATTCTCTTCAACTTTCCTTGTAAAAGAGTCCAGGGATAATAAATGAAAATTAGCTAATTGGTTATCTTCTAGATAACCATATTTTATGTTAACTTCTATTCTCCCATTAAATGAAGGACTCAATCTCATGATGACATTACAAGGATAGTGTATGTCTTGTCGTCGGTGTAGTTGGATCTAAAGAGAATTGGGGCCAAATGCCTAGAACAAGCCAAAGGATTATGGAAGAACATATTTTTAAGTCCTCAATTTCACTCTAAATCATGGCCATCGATTTTTTTTCATTTTTTCCCATGTGTGGTTGCGGACATTTTTTCCCATGTGTGATTGCGAATTCGCAACTTTGAAGCAACGATGGTGGAGGACAATGCAAGGATTGTCCTATGTGAGGTCATGTAAAGGCATGTCAAATATATTTTAGTAGTGGACAACAATGGCTATAATGCAATCAAGTGATATAGCATTCTTAATTGTATTCATTAAAGACCAAATATGTGTATATACTACACAATGATCGTTATAATATTATTTTTTTATTGTTTTGACAATGCATAAAAGTTCTTTTCAATCAACAACGATTCTCTCTAATCCCAAGCTTCACAACCCAAAATTGAAATCATTTGGAGACTCAATTGACAATCGATTTTTGTATTAAGAGTTTGTGTTGCCATAAGGATTTATTATGTAACATTTGTAATAGTGGATTGTTTTAGGGTTTTCTATTTGCCATTATTATTTCTTTTAAAATCGAGTTTGTTGAAACTCACATATTTTCCAATGGTTTTCACTATATTGGGTGGTTGTAAAATGTGTCCTAAGATTGTAATCAAAAGGAGTTTGGTGAGTATAGAAATCACATTGCCCCTTTAAGAGGGGATGTTTGATTGGTGCGTTGTTTGAGTGCTAATTGGTTATCTTGGATTGGTTATCATTGAAAATATTTGTTTGTGTAGAATGTGATAAATTAATATACAAAAATAATGATTATCAAGTTACTATAGATACATAATGGCTTACCTTGTAATAGTCCTTCAAGTCTTTCGAATGTATTTATTTAGTGCAAAAATGATTTGAAAGACTAGTACAGAGTAAGCCATTATGGATCTATAGTAACTTGATAATCATTACTTTGTATGCTTGAATAATGCAAAATTTGTTTGAATATCATCATTATGTATCTTGTACACATACTCAGAACTCAGATTAAATAGAGGAGCAGGAGGAAAATGTTTTGAAATCCTGTAATAGTTATATGCAATATTTATATATAATAATGTAATGCTCTGGTTTTCTCTATGATTCACCCAAAAAAGATAAAACTTATAATAGTAATAATAACTGAATCCTATCATGTCACATAATACCCATCAGCTTAAGTAATAGAAACCACACAGCATAGATGAATATTCAATATTTGACAAAATATCTCAGAGTTCCAACACTGTCATTTCCAAGCATACACGTGCAATTTCACCCATCACAGCATACACCTGCAGTTTCAGGAATCACAATGCATTAAAGCTTCCTGCACCATTAACAAAACATCAGCCATCACAGCGTACACCTGCACTTTCAGGAATCACAACGCATCAAACTTTCCTGCACCATTAACAAAACATCTTGCAACATCTCCCAAAAGCAAGTTTACATGATTTGACCAAAATTGGGTAAAACCTTCATGTTGCACAGCTGTCATTATTAAAACCTGCAAATCAGGTTTGTTAATTTTGGTTGTCATCTAAAGAGAAAAGCATAGCTGTCATTATTAAAACCTGCAAAACAGGTTTGTTAATTTTCATTGTCATCTAAAGAGAAAATCAGCGGACAACAAAAGGTACCAAAAGACATCAACTCTAAAGCTTGCAGGCTCGTTAATTTTTGCTGTCATCTAGAAAAATGACAGAAAATCAAGGGCCAGCAAAAGGTACTAGTTGACATCAACTCTAAAGCTTCCATCCATCCATTGGAGATGTGTTCAATTAAAGGTTATGAAGAGTGCACATCACTGAATGGAGGCAGCCATGGATGAGATTACACTTAAAAGTATTATGACTACAGGGGTGCACCTTTGCATATGGTAAAGAAATCTGTTTTTAAGTTTTAGAAAGATTGCAATGTTTTCAAAGTCAACTTTAAATTATTAAGACAGAGATCAAGCGGAAGAGTACTTTCATTTTGATAACCATCAACCTTGACAAAGATCAAAGGAAATATGGTACTCTTCCCCTGCTTCCCACTTACAATATTAAGTCCATATTTCCCCTAAATTCTTGAGTCCATAGGGCAG